>JACCDQ011874490.1_pt1 | contig 13867 bp, 12 predicted proteins | sample 7446031 | NCBI WGS metagenome assembly JACCDQ01 (sample SAMN15323442, study PRJNA562643) | freshwater metagenome | isolation source: river surface water | place: USA:Blue River Watershed | collected 2017-08-17 | reverse complement strand
ATGGAGGAGGCAGGTACCGGCTCGAATAAAGACATTGCAGACCTTTTAGCTTTATCACATAAAATGTCGATGGAGTTGCTAGATAAGCAAATAGCTTTAGAAAAGATTAAAGCTGGAGAAGTAAAGTCACAAGTGAATGTACAAATAAACAACGAAGGCCTTGATGGTACCAATTACGGAGCTCTAATAAATAAATTAATATCTGGAGAGGTAGTATAAATTTCTGTTTGCATTTAATAATCAATGATGCTATAATAAGGTTGTATAATTAATGAATACTTTACAATTATGGCAACTTTTATTTATAAGTTAGTATTTCCTAATACATCTAAAGTTTATGTAGGCTTTAGCTATAACCCAGAATCTAGATTACAAAGGCATAGGCAAACTCTTCGAGACGGCATCCATCATAGTAAAAAGCTACAGGCAGAGTACCCTGAATGCGGTATCCCTACTATGGAGATACTAGAAGAATGTCTTACAGAAGATGCTCCAAGACGAGAAATATTTTGGATAGAACACTATGATTCATACAGAAACGGCTATAACTCCGCCTTAGGCGGCACTGGTACAGGGTACGGCGAAGCCTGTCCAAGTTCAAAATACACCTTGGATGATTACATGGCCGTATTAGCCTTTTTAGCACACACTGATATGACTACAAAAGAAATATCTAAAGAGTTAGATGTTGGTATCAGTACAGTACTAAATATTTCTTCCCAAATTAACCATTTATATTTAAAAGATATAATGCCTGAGGAATGGAATTTAATGATAAGTAAAAAAAGACATCATCCTAACTGGAGATCGTATCCGCCAGTTAGATCTCCACAAGGTGTTATACATGAAGTTACTAATGCTAGAGCCTTTGCCAGGGAACATGGGCTACATCAATCACAGCTACAAAGGCTATTAGCAGGTAAGGCCAAGAAGATCTCTGGTGGGTGGACTTTATGTTAATAATATCTAGGAAAGATGTGGATAGAGAGGAGATCACAGAATTCCCCGTTAGCTCTAGATTTATTAAGCTACCTATTGCTAATTACTTAAAACTATTAGGTATCTGGGAATCAGTAAACCGACCCCAAATTGCACTAATCAACGCAGTCAATTCTCCTAAGTACAGGTTTATATGTGCGGCGTTAGCACGCCGGCTTGGGAAAACGTACATTGCTAATGTGGTCGCACAACTTGTGACTCTAGTGCCTGGGTCAAATGTACTAATAATGTCCCCTAACTATAATCTGTCGTCAATCTCTTTTGAATTGCAGCGTAAATTAATTAAGCATTTTGATTTAGAGATTACTAGAGATAACTTAAAAGATAAGCTGATTGAATTGTCTAATGGCTCTACTATTAGGATGGGTTCGGTTTCTACTGTTGATTCATGCGTCGGTCGTTCATATGACCTCATTATTTTTGATGAAGCAGCGTTATCTACTAATGGTGAAGATGCGTTTAACGTTGCACTGAGTCCTACTTTAGATAAGCCTAATGCGAAAGCGATATTTATTAGTACGCCTCGTGGTAAGAATAACTGGTTTAGTAAGTTCTATAATCGCGGGTTTAGTGATGAGTTTCCAGAATGGTGTTCGATGACTGCTGACTACAGCGAGAATGAACGCATGAAGGAAAGTGTTGTTGATGCGGCTAGAAGAGCTATGTCTAAGGCTGAGTTTGAACAAGAATACATGGCATCATTCTCCTCATTTGAGGGTCAAATTTACGCTTACCGTGCTGAGAATACTGTAGACTTTTTAGGCAATGACGAGTGCGAGATATTTGCTGGTTGTGACCCTGGGTATCGTGACCCTACTGCTTTTGTGGTTATTGCGTATAATCCTATTGAGGACTGCTTCCACGTAGTTGATGAATACCTAGAGTCAGAAGCTACCACTAGTAAGCACGCTGAGAAGTTTAGTGAGCTAATATCTAAGTGGGGTATTGACAATATATTTATTGACTCTGCAGCTGCGCAGTTTGCTAGCGATTTAGCTTACTCTTACGATATACCTACTATTAAGGCTAAGAAAGACGTACTACCTGGAATTGCCTACGTTCAGAACATCGTAGAGCAGGACCGCCTTAGGGTTGACCCTAAATGTGTCCATACTTTGGCTATGCTAGATCAGTATCGTTGGTCGCTGAAAGAAGCTGGAGAAGGCATTAGTCGCGAAAAGCCTTTGCATGACGAGTATTCTCACATGGCTGATGCTTTGCGCTACGCTCTGTATACTATTACACTGTAGTATTGAAAATACGCTGAAAAAGACCTCTTGCCATTAATTTGTCTATCTTATCTTTGTAGGTCTTGGATAGCTGAGTTTGAAACCTTAGCTGGTCGGCCTGCTCCTTTTCTTTTTGTAGTTGTTGCTTAGGAATCCTAACTCCGTCCTTTTCTAGGTCTGCGAGCTTAGTCTCTACTTCAACATTTTTAATAGTAATCCACCGCATGTACCTTAGGTGGTCTGCAGTGGATTCTTTTAGAGAGGCGAAGGACTCTATTAGGGCAGCTCTATCAGCGTCCGGTACGTATTTACCTTTAGTTGTATTAAGGCATAAGTCGTGACTGATATATTGTTCAATAAGCATACCCTCTACTAGGTCAATATGGTCAGAATGCACCTCGTATACTATTGAATAGTTAGGAGGGCCTTCCATATTGTACCTACGCTGCATTGCTTGAGAATGTTTGCCTTTGAGAAAAGAAGTCTCGTGTTGCTTCCATCTACGTTCTATATCGTCACTTTTACCGATATAGAAGTATCCACTATCCCAATCTAGTTTATAAATTCCTGAGGTCATTTAACTCCCTATTTGTTACTAATCTTTTTATTATAACAAAATTGAGGTAACGAGTCAATATAAAAATTCCATGTGCTGGAAAAATTTTTATGTTGACAAATCCTTGCTACAATGTTATAATAGGAACATCAAAAACTCGAACTATATCATCAAACTGGTGAAAGTAAGGGTTTAACTAATACTTTTCTTGTTAAGAATGGCTAAGAATACTAATAATAGAATTCCGGTAAAATGGGTGAGAGATAAAGCAAAGCACGCTTACGAAAAAGAAGATACTTGCTACATCTGCGGAACCTCAGACGACCTAGAACTTCACCATACTACATCAATTACCTACTTACTAGATAAGTGGGCAAATGAAATGAATTATGATATTTCTACGGACGAAGGTATCTTAGCCGTAAGAGACGAATTTATCGAGCAGCACCATAAAGAGTTATATGATGATGTGTACACCCTGTGCAATAAGCATCACGTCGCGCTTCATGGAGTTTATGGAAAATCGCCGCTACCAAGCAGCGCCCCTAAACAGCAGCGATGGATCGAAATACAGAAAGCTAAAATAACCAGTGGTGACAGCCCCAAGTTAAAGGAACCTAGCTATGGTTCTTTCTTTAGTCAATTCACGTAAGGGGCGACTATGGGATTTTATCAAAAGGCAGCGGGTTGGATTGTAGAAAAGCTTAATCCAGCACAACGCGCAATTGCTGACAGTTACGGTTCTGACGTAAGCAGCGAACCTAATATTACTTATACTCAAGCGTTTGATAGAGTAGAGGCTGTCAAGCGTGGCGTTAGCATGATTGTTGACGCAGCAGCCAGCTTAGACTACGATATTAAGGACAGTTTGTCAGATAGCGTAGTAGTTGGTGTAAAAAAGAAAACACTACATAATCTGTTAAATTTTAGACCTAACCCGTACCAAAGTGCGCAGGATTTTAGAACTAATATCTTTACAGATCTCATACTAGAAGGTAACGTATTTATATACTTTGATGGTGCCTTTATCTACCATCTACCTGCTAGAGGGGTTACTATACTTACCGACGAGAAAACATTTATCCGCGGGTTTAAGTATAACGAAACAATCACATTTAAGCCTAACGAAGTATTTTACTTTAAAGACCTTAGTAGCGACTCAATATATAGAGGCTCTAGTAGGTTACAGGCAGCAAGTAAAAGCATTAAAACCTTGTACAGCATGCAAGAATTCCAAGAGAACTTCTTTAACAACGGCGCTGTATTTGGAATGGTTTTTACAACAGAAAATACACTTAGCACAGTAGCTAAGGACAAAACAATTCAGCACTGGTTACAGAAATACAACCCTAAAATGGGAGGTAAGCGACCTGTAATTTTAGACAGTGGTTTAAAACCGCATAATATTGCTGATACGAATTTTAAAGACATGGATTTTGATGTTGCTATCAAAACCCATGGCGAAAAAATAATGCAGGTTTTAGGGGTTCCCCCTATTTTACTTGCTGGTGGTAATAATGCTAACATTTCCCCTAATCTCCGCCTATTTTATCTCGAAACAGTATTACCTATTGTTCGTAAATACACTAGCGCCCTCGAAAGATTCTTCGGATATGACATTGAAGCAATTACCTCTACAGTAAGCTCCCTACAGCCTGAATTAAAAGAAATAGCTAGCTATCATGCTACTTTAGTTAACGGTGGGATTATAAGTCCTAACGAAGCTAGAGCAGAGCTACGCTTTGCTCCTAAACCGGGGCACGATGAGCTAAGGGTTCCAGCTAATATAGCTGGGTCCGCAGCTAATCCTAGTCAAGGCGGGAAACCAAAAACCCCGCCTAAAGATGAGTAACTCGAAGGAGTTGTATGGTAGATAAAAACAAAGTACTATATGTTAATAGTAGCTTTCTTAAAGAACTACCTACAGGCGACGAAGAAATCAAATCAGTAAATATTAGCGGATACGCTAGTACTAACGATGTTGACCGTCATGGTGATATTGTACCAGCTTCTGTATGGGAAGCGGGTATTGCTAATTACTTAAAGAACCCAGTAATTCTAGCTTACCATCGTCATAGCGAACCTATTGGTCGTATGATTGAGCATAAGGTAGACGAAAAGGGCCTGTGGATTAAAGCACGTATTTCAGCAGCTGCTGAAGACGTGTTTAACCTAGTTAAAGACGGCGTACTAACAGCTTTCAGTATCGGATTCCGTATACTGGACGCTGAGTATAATCAAGCTACGGAACTGTTCGTGGTAAAAGAATTGGAACTACACGAAATATCAGTTGTGTCAGTCCCAGCAAATCAGAATACTCTATTTAGTTTATCTAAGTCGTTTCAGGACGATTCAGAGTATAAAAACTTTAAAATGCATTTTGCACCCGCAAGCGAATCAGCTAAAGGGCTAGAATCCTCTAAGGAAGCAGAAGGCAACTCAATTAGTAAGGAATGGAATATGGATCCGAAAGAACTTGAAAAACTGTTGGCTGCTGCTACCGCTAAAGCTGCCGAAGACGCTGCCAAGGCAGTAATCGCGGCACAAGAGAAGAAAGCCGCTGAAGATGCAGCTAAAGCTGCTGAAGCCGCTGCAATCGAAGAAAAAGTAAAAGCCGCTGTAGCTGCACAAATTAGTGTTGGCCAAAGCGGTGCAGAAAAGCTGTTAGCTGAAGTTGAGAAGCGTTTTGCTGACCAAGCTGAAGCAGGTAAAAAAGCTCTAGAAGGCCTAGAAGCTACTCTTAAAGAGAAAGCTGCCGAACTAGAGGCCTTGCAGAAGAGCAAAATGGCTTTCCAAGATGGAAAAGCTGGTGACGTTAGCTACGCTGACAAAGAGAAAGCTGTTCTGTTATCTAAAATGACAGGTAAGGCTTTGGGCGACACTAAGTTCGGCCGTCAAATGGTTGAAAAAGCCGGTGCTCACGTACCAGGCGCTGTGCCTTGGGAATTAGAAGTTAGCTTGAACATGGAGAACGAAGTTCGCCGTCGTTTAGTGGTTGCTCCTACTCTGCGTAACATTGCTATGCAGACCAACGTTATGACTATGCCTGTAAACCCAGAAGCAGGTCTAGCAACTTGGGTGACCAACGCTCAGTTTGGTACAGCTGATTCTAAGGGTGCTGCTCAAACTCACCAGTTATCAGAAATCACTCTGAACGCTTACAAGGTTGCTACAACGGAATATCTGGCATACGAAGAAGAAGAAGATTCTCTGATCGCTATTATGCCTATCGTTCGTGACGCTATGGTTCGTCGTACAGCTCGTGCAGTTGACCGCGCTATGCTGCGTGGCGCCGGTGCAGGTGCTGACCCTGTTAAAGGTCTGGTAGCTTATGACGCTTCGTCTACTGTTACTATTGCTGCCGCAGCTACCGCTACTGTAGCTAACCTGCGTGCCCTGCGTAAAGACCTAGGTGCTTGGGGTCTAGATCCTTCTCAACTGGTATACATCGTTAACACCGAAATTTACTACCAGCTGCTAGAAGATGCAACCTTCCAAACTGTTGACAAGATCGGTAGCCAAGCTACTCTGTTAACCGGTCAAATCGGTTCTATCGCCAATACTCCAGTTCTAGTATCTGCTGAGTTTGACGCTATCGGTGCTGGCGCTGCTGGTGCTCTTTGCTTCAACCCAGGTAACTTCGTAGTTGGTAATCAGCGCGGTCTGCGTTTTGATACGCAAGACTTGGTTGAGACACAGCGTAAAGTGTTGGTAGCTTCTCTGCGTACCGGCATGACTCAAATTACTACTAACTTGGGCGGTGCAGTTTCCGCTCTACGTTACACAGCGTAATTATACTGACAGGGCTTCGGCCCTGTCTTTTATAAGTGCATTAGGTGTACTTATAAAAGACATTTGTGAGGTTAATATGGCCAAAGACTTAATTACAAAGGCTGAGTATAAGGCCTATGCTGGGATTAACAGCACTAACCATGATGCAGAGATTGATAGTCTAATCCCAAAAGTATCCGCCCTAATAAAAACTTACTGCGGCAGATCTTTTATAGACTACTATGACGACCCTAAGGTGGAGCAATTTAACGGTGGCGTAGGTGCATTTATCCTATCAGAAGGCCCAGTAGTTTCTATACAGAGTGTAGAGCACAGCACAGACTATGGACAAACCTACACAGCTTTAGTAGAGTATACAGATTGGGTGCTAGACCAGGATACCTATGTCGTATGTATTAATCCAGCCGGATGGCCTAGTCGTTTAAAGGGCTACAAAATAACATACACAGCAGGTTACGAAAAAGTACCTGAAGACCTTAAGCTAGCTATTCTAGACTTAGTAACTTACTACAAGCAGAACGACGCAGCAGTTCACAGCCCTAAAGCCCCAGGTACCAACAGTGTACAAATTGAATATATTAGTACAACTACCCTACCTGCACATATTCGTCGTATCTTAGACTTGTATAAGGCGGATTATACATAATGGCAGATTTCGAAACCTCTGTAAAGTTGTCTCTAGCTCTACAGGCTTATATGGCCAGAAAAGCTACAGATACAACTAGCAATGTAGACACCCTAATACAGAGATCCAATCTTAGAAAAACATCTCTCGATAGTTTATTTCCAGCAATGTTTTCTTTACATGGCTTAGATATAGCTACAGCACTTTCACGGGCTGTAAAAGATAAAGATATAACTAAAAATGCTGCAGATGTAGCTCTGGTAGCTATAAACAAGGCTATGGAGGATATGTCAAATAGGTACCCAGTTTTGGACAGTGGTACTTTTACCTTAATAAGCTCTTCTATTCATAACTTTATAAACATATTTAATGAGGGCGGTATTGACTCTATAAATAAAGATAAGCTGGCTAGACTAGACTTAGCTATGCTACAGGTTAAAGAACTATTTAAACAACCTTACATAGTTTCGTATTTTGAGGGAAGTTCTGATAAAGTCGCATCTATAAAAATAGCCCATAATAGCTTTAGTAATTTACGAACTATTGTTAATAATAGGATTAAAGAACAGGTATTACTTGAGCTATCCGCTAATAAGATTACTAATTCTAAACTTAGAGACTCAACATTTCTTACCACAAAAATTATCAATTGGGGACATACTCAAGCAGATAACTCTATTATAACTGGTAAATTATTGGCGGAATTATTATCTGCAAAAAACGTACTATCTCAAGTATCTAATAAGAACGAGATAGTGTCTATAGTAGTAAAAGACTTCTTAGAAGAAACCGGACAAGAGAAAACAGTTATTAAGCTGCACCAAGGCGAGTTAACAAAAGGAGACTCTGATGTACTAACCTTAGTGATAAATTCCGGACTATTTCAATCAGTCGTAGTACAAAATAGACGACAGAATCAAGAAGATCTAGGACAATTAGAAAAAAAGTGGAACATTCTAGATGCAATAGCTAGAAAAAACTTACTAACCGTTTTTAAAGTTAATTCTATCAATGGTCTGGTTTCAAAATTGCTGAAAGTCAGAAGCTCTCCCAGCTTGTTAGAAAAACTAGAACAAACAATAATAAGTAGTCTGAGTGGTAAGGTACCAAAAAAGACAGCAAAAACAATACCTCTGTTAAATGCTACAAAAAAGATAGTAAAGAAAAAGAAAAAGGTTCAAGTAAAGAATACTTCTACCTCTTTAGGGTTACGTAGAGATACTGGAGGTAGCGTAGTTGTTACTAATTTAGTATCCCTACAAGCATTACTAGACGCTAAACTTGCCCAACAGATAAAAGACAACATGGGCGACGGAAGCCGTAGAGACGTACTTAACCTAAGGTCGGGAAGGCTGGCAGAGTCTGCAAAAGTGGAAAGACTTAGCGAAAGCCGTGCTGGTATGATTACTGCGTTTTACAGTTACATGAAAAACCCATACGCAACATTCTCAGATGGCGGAAGGCAGCAATATCCGCGCTCCAGAGACCCTAAGGCGTTAATATCAAAGTCAATTAGAGAAATCGCAGCTACGCAGGTTTCCAACAGATTAAGGGCTGTATTAGTATGAGCAGAAGAACAAGTATAGTAAAAGCCCTGGTAGAGAAGTTTAAAAGTATTGACGGTTCTGCACCCTATACTACCAACTTATTTGGAAATGCAGAAGCAAAGCTAAAGTTCTGGGACGAATGCAATGACTTCCCGGTCGTATTTGCAACACCAGGTTCAGAATCCAGAGAATATATGCCTGGCGATTTTACCTGGGGCTTTTTAGGTATTTGCGTAAAAATATACGTCAAAGGCGAAGATGCACAAGAACAATTAGAAGCCTTGCTAGAGGACATAGAGATCTGTGTAGATGCTAATAGAGTATTAGTGTACGACGCTGATAAAAACTATGAAACAACCGAGATATTGATTACCTCAATAACTACGGACGAAGGGCTATTAGCGCCCTATGGTGTTGGAGAGATTAATCTCCAAGTAAGATACCCAATTATGTAATCTAGCATTAAGTACAGATAAATATCTCGTCACAGTGCATAGTTACACAACAAAAGGAATGTAAATATGTCATTTAATTTAATTCGCAATAGTCGTATGTTCTTTACGACTAACGTTGCTGCCGACGGTACTGTAGCTGCAACAGGCTTCTTGCCTACCAATACGTTTGAAATCCAAGTACAAGACGGATTCAGCTTCAGCCAAAATACTTCTAGTGAGACAGTAACCCTTAATGAAGCAGGTTCGGCACCAGTTCGTGGCCAACGTAGTTTTAACACTGCTTTAGAGCCAGTTGATTATAGCTTCTCTACTTATATCCGTCCTGCCGATGGCGGCACTAATATTACTGCCGAAGAGAGCGTACTATGGAATGCCCTACTAGGTACAGGAGCAATTGGTAGCGGCGGTGCAGCATGGTCCGAAGGCGTATCAGTAGCTACTTTAGTTGCTACAAACTCACAAGCGCACCAACTACAACAGTTTGGTATTATTATTGTTATTGACGGCGTAAGTTATATTATTGACAACTGCGCACTAGACTCAGCAACTGTCGACTTTGGCCTAGATGCTATTGCTAGTATCAGCTGGGCAGGCAAGGGCACTAAATTGCGCCAAATCTCTGGCTTAACAGCCACAACAGGCGGAACCGTAACATTCGGTTCAGGCCTAACAGGTACAGCTAAAGGTAAAAATACTATCGCCCCTTACATCGCTAATAAGCTTAGTACTTTAGCAATTACTGGAGGTATTAACGCAAGCGGTACTGTGTACAACGTTGCTTTAACTGGTGGTAGTTTAACAATTGCTAACAACCTGACCTACCTTACCCCCGCAAACCTTGGTGTAGTAAATCAGCCAGTTACCTACTTTACTGGTACACGCTCAGTTACTGGCTCCATTAATGCTTACCTACGTGCAGGAGCTACTAATACTGCGGGTCTGTTAAATGACATGCTAACTGGTAGTACTACTGACGTAGACCCAGAGTTTGAAATTACAGTGGCTTTAGGCGGTGCGACAAACGCTACTCGTGTAGAGTTCGAAATGCCGGCTGCTGTGTTGACAATCCCTTCAGTATCTACTGAACAGGTTGTTTCTACAACAATTAACTTTACTGCTCAAGGTTCTGCTGCTAATGCCTTTGATATTGGCGCGGCTAATGAATTAACAGTACGTTACTATACTACTAACGCTGCTTAAGCGGTAGTATTTTAAAGGTGCCGGATTGATCCCCGGCACCGCTTTTTTCACCTAAAATAATTATTAAAGGTATTTTAACATGACAACTTTGTCCCTTAAATCACTACTGGTTCCTAGCAAATCTATTGAAGTCGAGTATCCTGGTATGCCAGGCTTTGTACTATCTCTGTCCTTCCTTAGTCGCGAAACAGTACAAACTATTCGTAAAAAAGCTACGAAGACTACATACAAAAATCGTCAAGCTTCTGATGAGCTTAATGATGACCTATTCCTTGACCTGTACGTTCAAAACAGTATCAAAGGTTGGAAAGGCTTAAAACTAAGCTATGTTGAACAACTAGCCCCAGTTGAGCTAGGTGACCAGAACCCTAACGAAGAGCTAGCTTATAATCAGGAAAATGCTCTAGGCCTGATGAAAGCTTCTTCAGACTTTGACGCTTTTGTTAGCGGACAGGTTACCGACCTGGGAAACTTTTCGAAGAACAAAGACTAAGCATTAAAGAAATGTTAACTTCGTATATGCAAAATAGCGAGGTTAACATGACTAAAGACGCTTATTTTGAGATGTGTGAGGCTCTAGGCGTAGAGCCGGTAGAAGACCAAATACCTGTAGAATTCTCAGACTTGCCAATAGAAGTACAGCAGTGCTTTAAATATTATAGACTACTACGAGATATATGGGACCCTATGGGTGGGTCATACATGGGAAAAGATATGTCTACAATATTTGACATATTTGAACTGTATGAGTTAGACACCGCAGAAAAGCTTTTAGCTATAGACATTATACAAGACATAGACTACGAGCGATCTAACATCTTAAAAGCTAAGCAGAAAAATACTAAGCCTCAGCCTTAAAAGCTGAGGCTTTTTTATTGCCTAAAAATTTTTGGTTTGACAAGTCAGTACCAAAATGTTATAATGGGTGGATGAAAAATGTGTGGTAAAAATAATTACCACAAATATACCTCTAAAAACACGAGGAGACAGAATGTCAAAGAGTACAGTAGAGATGCAGTTACGAATGACGTCTACGGGCGTCAAGGAGAACGTGCAGGAAACGGCTAAAATCCACGGCAACATGAAGGGTGCTGCGGACGAGGCCGAAAGATTAAATAGAGCAAATAAAGCTTCCAAACCAGTTGCAGCAGCATATCAAGCGCCACAAGGCGGTACTGCAGGAAGTCGCCAAGTTGCCTCGCAGGGTGCTAGTGCGGCACTTTCTGGACAAGAGTATGGAAACCTAAGAGGTTCTGCAGGTGTAACCGGTGCTTCAGCCAGAGACTTTGCAAACCAGGCGCAAGGTTTAGGTGGCTTAGTACGTCTATACGCAACCTATGCTGCTAATTTATTTGCAGTAACAGCAGCATATAATGCCCTTAGCCAGGCAATGAATACTGACAACATGGTTAAAGGTATGAACCAATTAGGTGCTGCCTCCGGTATAGCAATGGGCACCTTAGCTAAGTCGTTTGCATCAGCAAGCGGCGGTGCAATTAGCTTAAGAGAGTCTATGGAGGCAACAGCAAAAGCCATTAGTAGTGGAATGAGTCAAAAACAGTTCTTGCAGCTAGGCGATGTAGCCAAAAAAGCTTCGCAAGCTTTAGGTGTAAATATGAGTGATGCTGTAAGTAGGCTAACAAGAGGTATTACAAAACTAGAGCCAGAATTGCTTGATGAGCTAGGGCTTTTTACTAGAGTTGACGGAGCCGTAAAAGAATACGCAAAAAGTCTTGGTAGAAGTGAAGCAAGTTTAACTAGCTTCGAACGTAGGCAGGCTTTTGCCAACGCAGTACTAAAGGAAGGTATTGATAAATTCGGGGAAATAAGTATAGATACAAACCCATACGATCTTTTAAGCGCCAAATTAAAAGATACAGCTCAATCTATACTATCTACTATAAATATATTAGTAGCCCCAGTTGCAAAGTTATTATCAGAAAATACAGGGCTTATTACTGCTAGTATCCTTGGTATGGCAGCAATGCTTGTAAGACAGGTAATACCGATTATTGGCAGCTATAATGAATACATGGCTGCATCAGCAAAGAAGGCCCAAGAAGTGGCTTTAGTTAGAGCCACAGCAGCTAAGGCGGCTATGGATGCTGAAATATCATTACGCGCAGAAAAGATAAAAGCTAACTTGGAAGGTAAGCAAGAAGCGGCAACGGCCAGACTGGTAGCCGCGGAGACAGACTTAGCAGCATTATCAAAAAAGAGAATGTCTAAAGAAGTACGGATGTTGCTAGACCCTACAAGAGATTTAACTAAGCTAACAGAAAAAGAGCTTGCGCAACTAGACGATCTGTCTAATAAAAGAAGTAATCGTACAGGCGAACTAACAAATTCTGCAAAAATATACGACACTATAAAGAAAAGCATACTTGAAGCTATAGCGGCACAAAAACAGTTTAATAAAGCAGTCCAAGAAGAAGAAGACTTAAAAAATAAGCAACCAAGTCGCTATAGCCCTGCAGGAAGGGCCGCCAGTCGTGCAGAATCTTCTAGAAGATCATACGAATCAAAATCTATACTTAGCGAAGTATCGGAAAATACTAGCACATATGGAATAATTGATTCTATAAAAAAGCTAAATACTAGAGTAAGCGCAGCAAACTTAGGTACCCTTAGGTCTGGTTTAGTATTAGTAAGAGGTGCAGCAATAGCCGCTGGAACTGCTGTTATGGGCTTAGCTTCAGCTATTGGTAGTGTAGTAGCAGTTGTAGGCATAGTAGTTTCAGCCCTTTCATTCCTTTATTCTTTAGTTACAGACAACGGAAAAGAAATGGAAGCACTCAGTGCTAGTATAGAAACGTCAACTAGTAATATGGAGGCAGCCACATTAACTGCTAAAAAATATGCAGATACCTTAACTCCACAAAGTATTGAAGCTAAAGCAACAGCACTTGCTACTATGTCAGAAGGGTTGGAAGACGTAGCTTTAAAGGCCGAGGCTGCAGAAAATAAATCAAATATATTTAGCAACACCTGGGAACGTATAAAAGGGCTCGCTGGTTATGGTATTAAAGATGATTTAGTAGGGCAGACTAGTTTGGCGATAGACAATGCAAGCAAATTAATTAACGACCCGGAGTTAAAAAAGAATTTTGCGTTAAAAGTACAACTGCTAATGAATAATAAGTCTCCAGAGGACTTTTACAAATCACTTGATAATAAACAAGCGATTGCATCATTTAGACAGCTAAGTACCGAGCTAACTAAAGCATCCCAAGCATCTAGTAGATCAGCAGGACTAGCTGGAGATGCTATTACTTCTGTAAAATCTCTGTCGGATACCTATAAAGAATTAGAAAAATCGTTAGTTGGTTCCAAAGACCCAGCTACTGAATTAGGTAAGGTCCTGATATCTACGGCACAAAATTTTAATAAAGCATTAGAAAGCCCAAAAGAGGCACTGCTTGCTATTACTGAGCTATTGAAGAATGATATAAGTACCGGAGTAT
>JACCDQ010294318.1_pt1 | contig 13867 bp, 9 predicted proteins | sample 7446031 | NCBI WGS metagenome assembly JACCDQ01 (sample SAMN15323442, study PRJNA562643) | freshwater metagenome | isolation source: river surface water | place: USA:Blue River Watershed | collected 2017-08-17 | reverse complement strand
CCATACCACCGTTACTTATATCGTTTAAAAATCAACACTCTTTATAACTACCTTTTGAAACATCATTCACTAGAGACTGTGGGAATCGTTCATTCTCACAGTCTTTTTAGTGACGGGGGAATTGCCTTGAAAATACATCAAGCATTTCAAATACCCTATATTACTACGGTAACGAATACCGATATGAATTACTTTTTTAAGTATGGTATTCACCTTCGCCAACAAGGTCTCTCTATTGCCGAACAGGCCTCTACAATTGTTTTCCATAATCCTGCTTACCGAAACGCTTTTCTGAATCGTTTCTATCGAAACACTCCCCTACGTTCGATTATCGAATCGAAGTCAGTTGTGATTCCTATCGGAATAAGTCAAAAATGGTTTGATGAAATATGTCCCCCTCTTTCAGAAATTAAATTACCGCAATTACACTTACTCTATGTAGGTGATTTTAGTAAAAACAAACGTGTAGAACAACTTATTAAGCTGGTCACGTATCAACAAGCAAAGGGAATCGATTGGAAATTAACGCTAGTCGGTGGAGTGGTAAGCCGTACAGAGAAGATAAAACAAGTAGCAATAGGACGTTCGTATATTCAGTTGATAGACTGGGTGACGGACGAAGCATCATTGAGGCAACTATATCGCCAAGCAGATGTATTTATCATGCTATCGAAATATGAAACCTTTGGCAAAGTTTATATTGAAGCATTAACACAGGGATTGCCTATTATTTATACACAGGGACAAGGTGTAGATGGCTTTTTTGAAGATAATCCCATTGGTTTAGCAGTTCCTTTTGACAATGCTATCGCTGATACCATCATGCAAATCAATCATTTTATAGAACACTATAACCAACGGGACGATATTACTACGATTTTTGAAGAAACACTTCAACAGTTTCATCCCAACAACCTATTGCAGCAATGGATGCAACTGTATCGCTAGTCCGAATAACGGTCATTTCTCCAAGGATATGCCGTATTAGAGTAACCTCTTTCTTCCCAAAAGCCTAATTTATTAGCCGATAAGAATTCAATACGTTTAATCCATTTAGAACCTTTCCACGCATACAATTGTGGAGTTATCATACGTAGAGGTCCTCCATGTTCTAAGGCGAGTGGCTCTCCCTCAACGGTATGAGCTAACAATACATCTGGTTTGAGAGCTTCCTCGATTGCTACATTGGTTGTATAGGTGTCATACCCATAGCACATAATATGGGTTGCCGTTGCTTTGGGTTGTACCAAGGCCGCTATATCTAGCAAACTTACCCCTTGCCAATTCATATTGAGTTTCGACCAAGTCGTAACACAATGGAAATCAGAGGTGTCTTCTGTTTGAGGCAAAGCCATGACATCATCCCATTTCAAAACAATAGGATTTTCCACTTCTCCATCAATGGTCAAACGCCACATATCCATCGGAATTTGTGGATGATAGCCCAAATCTAAAACAGGCCACTTATTCGTGACAGTCTGCCCAACGGGAACTTCTGGCATCCCATGACGATTGATTTTGCCATGTCCCAAAGGCTTGTTATCTGCCATCGAAGGCGTTTTCTTTATCTGTTCTTCAAAGCGGGCCTTCAATTTCATTCGGGCCTCAATAATTCTATCTAGTTTGTCCATAAGCTAACATTGAAAAATGGAACTACGTTTTTTAACTCGTAGTATATAATTGGGTTGAAGGTGTATAAAGTGAAAAGTCTATGAGTGACAGTCACTCGGATTAAAGCTAAAAACAGCAATATGATTCGGTGTAAAATGCTTTAAACGTTAAACGCTACACTTTTTACACACCTTCCGTATAGCTAATTTCTACGAGGCAAAACCCGTAGTCCCTTTAGCAAACACTGACTTTTACAAAACTTAATATGTCGTCTAAAAATTCACGAGAATTGCTTAATCTTGGCACTTTATGTTGTCCACCTAATTTCCCCCTTCCTCGCATCCAGTTATAGAACGTATCCCTAGGGACAACCCGAACATTTGGTTGGGTCAAAACCATGTCTTTATATCGTTTTGCATCATAATCAGAATTGACTTCCCGTAGGGTTTCATCCAATAAGCGATTAAACAATATTTGGTCGTTTGGTACTTGAGCAAACTCAATAATCCACTCATGACAACCACTTTTTCCATCGTTCATATACACAGGCCCTGCCGTATAATCGCTGATGATAGCTTGCGTTGCCTCAGAAGCACGGGTAATGGCTTTTTCAGCATTTTCGATAATCAGTTCTTCCCCAAAAGCATTGATAAAGTGTTTTGTTCGTCCTGATATCTTGATACGATACGGGGTTTTAGAAGTAAATTTGATGGTATCTCCTATCTTATAACGCCATAACCCTGCATTGGTTGAAATCAAAAGAGCATAATTTTTACCCAATTCTACTTCGTCTAAAGTGAGGACTGTAGGGTATTCTTCGTCAGCCTCTTCCACAGGAATAAATTCATAGAAAATACCATAATCCAACATCAAAAGCATTTCGTCCATGCGGGTATGGTCGTCTTGAATTCCAAAAAAGCCTTCCGAAGCATTATAAATTTCAAGATAGCCAACCCCAGAAGAAGCAAATACTTTTTGCTGAAACAGTTCTCGATAAGGCTGAAAAGCGACGGCTCCATGAATAAAATATTCAAAGTTAGGCCAAACTTCCAAGATGTTCGATTTCCCTGTTACTTCCAATACTTTTTCGATAAGTACTAAGCACCAAGTCGGCACACCCAAAATACTCGTCACATTTTCTTGTGAGGTAACCTCCGCCATTTTAAGGATTTTTTCTTCCCAAACGTCCATCAAAGCAACCTCCAAGGAAGGCGTGCGAATCAACTGAGCCCAGATTGGTAAATTTTTCATCACTACTGCCGAAACATCACCCAATAAACTGCGAGAGTTTAATTGATTCGACGATAGACTTCCTCCGATAGACAAGCCCTTTCCACTAAAGACATTGGTATCAGGTCTATTAGCAACGAGTAAAGTCATCATATCTTTTCCTCCCATAAAGTGACAATTCTCTAAGGATTCTTTCGATACAGGAATAAACTTACTTCGGGCATTAGTTGTTCCAGAAGATTTAGCGAAAAATTGAATATTGGAGTACCAAAGGATATTTTGCTCCCCTCGCATCATTCGTTCTATATACGGGAATAGCTTTTCATAGGAAGAAATAGGTACACGCTCTTGAAAATCTCGAATGGTGGTAATAGATTGATAATCATACATTTTGCCCCATTCGGTATTTTTTGCCGATTCTATCAAATTATGAAAAACCAATGTTTGCGTATCCATAGGTCTATCCATAAACGACTGAATACGGGGCAAGCGTTTTTTCATTACCCAGACGAGTGTTTCATTCAATAAATCCATATAGACGGATGGGAGATTTTAACTGTTAAACGGTGAATATTGAGAGAGCGTAAACAAAAATAGTCGGTATACTTTCTCAAACATAGTGTAATTAATTGAATGAGTCAATACCCCACAAAATAGAACAGCACAAAGTAGAAAGCATTTGCCACTACTTTGTGCTGTATTCAACTGTTTTTGAATTATTTTCTTCTCTTTAGAGCCAAGTCATGAGCTGTATCATAATAAGTACGAAGGTTGTTCCAATCGAAGGTTTCCGAAATACTCTCAACACGGTTACGCTGTGAGATACGTTCTCTTAAACCCTGTTTTACAAACTTCAATAACATTTCAGACAATTGCTCGGCAGCTTTATAGAAATCTTGTGTCTTACGGTTCACCACCATTACGCCCCATTGGTCGTAATCACGCATGATTTGCATCATATAATCGCCAAAACCAGAAAGGTCAGACGTAATCGTTGGTACACCTCTAGCAATACATTCGAGTGGCGTATAACCCCATGGTTCATAATAACTTGGGAATACTCCTAAATTACAGCCACGAACAAACTGACCATAGTCAAGCCCAAATAATGGATTAGATGAAACCACAAAATCTGGATGATAAACAATCTTCACTTTATCTTCTGGATTATTCATCAAATTTGTTTTTTGAAGAAAATCCGTAATGCCATCGCTATTTTTCAACAAGTGAGTCACTACTTTCGGACGCTTGTTGTTCTTCCATGTCTGAATCGTTCTACGCAAACGTAAACGCCAGTATTCATCTACAAAGCTGTTCAAATCTGGCATTTGTAAATCATTAGACGAAGCCGAAGCACTAAACAATTGGTCGCCAATTTGCTTTTCAATTGAGCTACAAGTCTGACGAATTTCATCCATTACAGCTCTCGAATGCAAGACTTCTGGATCAATCGAATGATAAGGTTGTTTGGTGATAAAGAACATCACGACCGTTTTATCAATCTTAGCATTCTTCATTTTCCAGTTTAAGCGAGAGAGAGCTTCAAGTGTTAGGTCATAGCCTTTATTTGAAAACTCGTAACGTCCAGACGTAAAGAAGTAAAGCGTTTTGTCCAAGTCGAAAGGTTGACTTTGGAAGAAATGCCCCATCACAAACTCGTTGATTCTATCTTTAAATTTGGTATGCAAATTTTGATGCTCGTGCATTGCCGAGAAACGAGTAATGTTTAAGCCATTCGGTAAAATTAAATCAGGTACTTTACCCAATAAATGTTCACATTCACGAGCCGTCACATCACTTACGGTAGTCATAGAATGAGCTGTTTGTGCAGCTAAGCGTTCAATCGTTGCTTGTGCTTCAATACCGTAATGTTTTGCCTCTTTTAACCAGTCAAATTCATGTAGTTTTTCGTAGAAATTAGGCACATTTCCTGCCAAGTAACGTCCCAACATCGTGGCGTGCGTCGTAAATACAGTCGCTACTTTAACATTATCTTGACGTAAATCAGGAATAGCGGTAGAAGCCATCCACTCATGGAAGTGAGCAACGATATCCGTTTTATTTCCTCTTTCACTAGCAAGTTCCGTTAAGAAAATACGCACCATTTCGCCGAAAGCAATCACATGATTCACCAGTTCTTCTGCGTGAAGCGTTGATATTTTATGACGTTCCCAGAGCGTAGCCTTAATTTTATTGATATTCTCAATGGTTGACCAAAAATCAAAAAGGATAATCCGAGGTTTGCCAGTTACTAGCCAATAGCCATAATGAACACCAAAGCCCATTGAACGCATTTTCTGAACCGTTTTTCCTAAAACAGAATCGTCTAAATCATGGATTGGTTCAAACTCAGCAGAGGCTGTTTGAGGAAAATAAGGCCCTATTAAGAAGTAATCATCGCCCCATTTCTCTACCATAGAAGGTACTTTTGTACGGATTACGGTATAGATTCCACCCACTTGGTTACATGTTTCCCAAGCAATTTCGATTAATATTTTTTGTTTTGGAACAGTGTTTTTTAAAGGATTTTCGATTTCCATCAGCGCTTAGTTATACGGTCAGGGCAATTCCCTATTTATTTTTTTTGTTAAAGATAAAATTATATTCACGCATTCTGAAAAGAACGACGATTTTTCTATTTAACCGTTTTTTCGCCCTTCTCTCTTTTTCTAAATATAATCTAAACAAGCTTAACTATTCTCTCTTTTAGGTAAATCAAACAAGTGCAATCAAGAGTAAACACACCCCCTAATAACAAACTGTTTATCAATACCTTAATCATTGTACACGCTTTTATTTCTATGAAAAAGGCAAGTTTAAACTTTAAAATAAATTACATTTATTATTCAAATAATACCAATATAAAATTTTCAACTTTTTTAGTCGTATTTTAAGCTAAGTCCACCTGAAGTCGCATTTTTTGGAGTTTTGAAGCATCTGCAAATCGTTTTCGGTAATCAGATATACCCTCAAAATCGGTTAAAACCATCCCTTCTTTTCTGTAATCCATTGCCGACTCCCGATAGGCTCTTCCAGAAGTATGGAAGCAAGTCACCCCGACAGCTTTAAACAGAGCCACATTTTCGCTCGATACCCCACTTCCTACCATAATTTCGATACGCCCCTGTGCTTGCTTTACCAATTGTTCAATAACGTCGATACCCGCCTGAGCCGTGAGGGCTTGTCCAGAGGTTAATAAGCGTTTGCAACCTGCTTCAATAATATCCTCTAGGGCTTCTGCTGGGTCAAGAGCCAAATCGAAAGCCCGATGAAACACGACCTCCAAGGGAGCTGCCAGCTCGACTAATTCACTTAGTAACGCCTTATCAACTTGCCCATCTGCCTGCAATACTCCCAACACAATGCCCTTTACCCCTAGTGCTTTCATCAATAAAATATCGGCTTTCATCACTTCTATTTCAGAGTCTGAGTAAAGGAAGTCTCCCCCTCTTGGGCGAATCATTACGTTAATATGCAAGGCAATTTTTTCTTTTACCAATTTCACTAAACCACCTGATGGAGTTGTACCACCATCGGCAGGCGAAGCACATAATTCTACTTGATGAAAACCTTCGGCAGCAGCCGTTAAGCAATCTTCTAGGGAGTAAGCACAAAGTTCTAATTTCATTATTTTCGATATAATTTTTGATACGCTTGAGGTTTCATCGTCATGATTGCCTTAAACGAACGGTTAAAATGCGACAAATTATTAAAGCCACTTTCAAAAGCGACTTGAGAAATACTAAGGTGTTCTTCTGCCAACAGCTTGCAGGCATGACCTATTCGTAACTCCAATAAAAACTGAAAATAGGTCTTGCGGGTATGCGTTTTGAAATACCGGCAAAAAGAGTTTTTGCTGATATTGGCAACTTCAGAGATCTCATCGAGGGTAATTTCCCGAGTAAAGTTATTCAAAGAAAAAGAATAAATTTGATCTATCCGCTTGGTATTTACTTCATCTAACGAACTCGTGTATTCGGATTTTGACAACTCCAAAACGGACTCTACCCGAGTGAGATGATTCAATACTTTTAGCAGTAAAATAACTCGTTGAAGCCCCGTTGCTTGAAGCATCGTTGCAATTAACTCTTTTGCTTCACTACCGCTTTCAGCACGAATTAAAAAGCCCTTCCTTGCTCTGTTTAGAAAATCGGTAACATTTTTCATTTCGGACATTTCTAAAAAAGTTTGTCCTAAAAAATCGGGATTAAAATGAATAACCGTCGATTTGGAGAGTAAAGCCGTTCCTTGTTCAAAATAGACATCATCGCTACGAAAGAAATGGGGAGCGTTCGCCCCTATCACAATCAAATCATTTTCTCGATAATTGCTCACGCCATCACCAACCAAGAGCATTCCCGTCCCTTCGTGCACATGAACAATTTCCACTTCGGGATGATAATGCCAGTGGTTGTAAAAATAAGGGACTACGTCTTGCCGAATGCTGAACGATTGCGTTGGCATGACCTGTACTTTCCTAAAAAGTGGCTTCATTGTGACTATATCATTTAGTTTATCGAACACTTTGCCAAAAGTATGCTAATATAGTATCAAAACATACTAATTCACGATAAGTTTTTGTAGCAAAAATAGATTCTCTTTGTAACGGAATTCTACAATTAATTCTTAGCATAAGTAAAATAGACATGACAGCAACGAAAACCAGCGAAAGCATAGCATTATGGCAGCAGTTCAAAAGCGGAGATTCTCATGCTTTTCGAATCGTTTATACTCGCTATTATAAAATTTTACTTCGCTACGGAAATAAGATTTCGGTGGATACCGAATTAGTTATGGATACAGTTCATGATTTGTTCGTTAATTTATGGAATCGGAAAAACCACCTTTCGGATATTGACAATATTGAACCGTATTTAAAGACTTCTTTACGCCATGAATTGGTGCGTAGAGTGGCGGATTCTCGCAGTAAACTTTCGTTTGATGATAGTCCAGAGTTGGTACATCAATTTGAGATTTCGTCTTTTACTTATCAACATGAATCTCTTGAAAAGGAAGAAACCTTTGTACGTTTAGAGAAAGCCGTTCAAAGTCTTTCGCCACGAGTGCTAGAAGCCTTAAAACTTCGCTATTTCGACAAACTCGGCAATCAGGAAATCGCTCGACGCATGGGTATCAATTATCAGTCGGTCAATAATAATATTCACCGTGGCGTAGAAACCCTTAGAGCTAGACTATAAGCTCATTTTTTTGAGTACCTTTGTGTTTGAAATTTCATTCAGAAAAAGCAAGCATAATGAATTATATCGAATTAAAACTTTCTGTTGATGCTGAGTTTTCGGACATTTTTATGGCCGAATTAGGAGAACTTGGTTATGAAACATTTACGGAAGAAAGTTATGGCTTAAACGCCTATATCACAGAAGATTTGTTTTCGGAAGAAAACCTTGACAGTATGATTGAACGCTATTTGGGAATGACCCAAATCAGCTATTCATTCAAAAGCCTTGAAAAGAAAAACTGGAACGAAGAATGGGAAAAGAGTTATGAACCCATTTCGGTATTTGAAAACGGCATCTTAGTACGAGCTAGTTTCCACGAACCAAATCCAGCGTATCAATACGAAATTGTGATTAATCCAAAGATGTCATTCGGAACGGGACACCACGAAACGACTTCGATGATTTTGGGTTTACAATTAAAAGAAATCAACCACGAAGGTAAAAAAGTATTGGATGTAGGTTGTGGTACAGGTATTTTGGCGATTATGGCTTCTAAATTAGGAGCTTCGGAAGTTGCGGCATTTGATATTGAAGAATGGGCAGCCGAAAATTCTCGTGAAAATGTAGCCTTGAATCACTGCGAAAACGTGGTGGTACGTCAGGGAACAATTGAAGACGAGCCTGCGGAACAGTACGATGTCGTATTAGCAAATATCAACCGCAATATTTTAATGCGTGATATTCCTCAATATATCAATTTTATGAAACCTAACGCTTCGGTCTTGGCAGTAAGCGGTTTTTACGAACACGATATTGCCGATATTGAGAAAGTAGCCAACGAGGTAGGTTTAATAAAAACAGGAGGCACTAGTAAAAACAATTGGGCATCTGTCATTTTTGAATGGAAGTAGAACCACAAGCAATATAGTTTGAGAATCCCTGCCAATTGGTGGGGATTTTTTTTGCACTTATACCAGAAAAAATAGTAGTCAGTTTTTTCTGACCTATTGTTCATGTATTTTTTTGTAAGTAGTTTTGACTACAAAAATACCTTTTCCTATGTTTACTCCTTGTAAGGAGAATTTTAATCACAAAATGTGTACAAGTGACACATTTAAAACCTTTTCAACGTATGACTTAAACCTAAAAAACGTACTAACCATATCGGGAGTGGTAAGGTTATGGATTTCTATCGTATCTAAACATTAACTAATTCAAATCACACATGAATTCAAAAAGTATTGTATTGAGCCTGCTTACTATATTGACCTTTCAGGTTTCTTCAATGGCACAAGACAAATGGAAATCAAAATTTGATTCTTCAATTGAGCCAGAAAGACGAAAATGGGCTGTTAATATACCAGTGTCAACAATATTAAAAAATATTAATGGAGATGGAACATCCATTAATATTTCAGTAGGAAAGTATTCTATGGGAAATCCTTCAAAATCAGCTTGGAAATCAGATTTTTCTCTAGACTTATACTCAGGAAGCTCAAATCCTCGCACAGGATATACAGACATATCTAACTCATTTAGTAGCCAAATTACGATTGGGTATGAACGTCAATATCAACTAGGCAAACTCATGTTTTCGCACGGACCATCACTTGGGCTTTCCTACTCGAAAAACAGTAATCATTCCGATATAGCAATCTCGGGAGTTAATTACAATGAATCTAGTAATAATAGCTACCTTATATATAGCCTATATAGTATTGGATTAAGATACTTTTTAAATTCAACACTTTCAATGGTCATATCTTCGGGTATTCAAGCTGGATATACCAAAACTAAGAAGTATTCAACGCAATTTGACAGTATCCCACTGCGAGAAATATCTTCTACTGAGAGTAGCTATAACTACTTTAAACTTAGCACATTTCAAACAAATGTAGGTTTAGGCATTCACTTTTAAATCTTAGAAAAAACAGTATGAAAAATTTAGAAAAAATTTCCTTCCTCATCTTATTAAACCTTGTCCTAACATTCAAATCGTTCAGTCAAGAAATAATAACATCTCTATCATTAGTAGAACCTAGTTCCGGCTTTTTTCTATTAGAACCTGGTAAACCATACGGCTATTCAACTGTATATCAAGCTAATGAAGCTGTCTCAAATCTTAGAAATATCAGATATGAATGGTCTGTTACTGGAGGAACGATTGCAACAGGAACAAATGGTACATCTTCAACTTCAGTCACTTGGGATAATTCAACCTCATCAAAATCTATTAGTGCTAAGGTTATCTATGATGTGTATGACAAAACAGAAGTAGTAGATGGAGTCGAGGTGACTAAGTACAGTGCTAGAAATGTGACAAAATCTACAAATACTCAAAGTATAACTGTCAAATACATTGGAAATGTAAACAGTATTTCCATAAATGGTGTAGAAAATGGAAACGGAGGTTCTTCACAACTACCTTGTTCTACTAATTCGCTAACAATTTCATGCTCAATTCCAGAGACAAATCCCAATATATCTCTAGTCTATACGTGGACATTTCCAAGCGATTGGTCTCCAACAACACTAACAACTACAACTAATAGTGTCAGTGTTAGCCCTTCTCAAAACACAAATGGAATCATTAACGTTTCTGTTAGAAGATTTGACGGAGAAACTCAAAAATCAGCCTCTATATCAATTACTCGTCCACAGTTTTCAACTCCAACCTTTACTAGTTATGGTACTAGTCAAGCAGGCTCTTTTGATCAAAGAATATTATGTAGTGCTACTACTTTTGAAGTAACAGGAGGAAATGCGACAGGCTATTTATGGCAAGGTTCGGGTGGAGTTTCCGCAAGTGGAACTGGCAATTCAGGGTTTATTTCAGGTAATGCAGATGGTGAGGTTAAAGTTTACCCACAGTCTGCTTGCGGTACAGGAAGCCAATATGCTTATATGAAAGTGAAAGTTAGTAGTCCAGATGCATCACAATTCGTAGTCGCAAACACACCTTATGGAGCACCTATTGACAACTCTGCAAATACACAGTATTTTCCTATCTGTAAGGGAACTCCTACGTTTGTTCGTTTTTTCCCTAAAGGAGCAACAAGTTCCACTCTTGAGTTACTACCAGGAAGCTATGGAAATAGTATTGAACTCTGGGGAGCAGGAGCTATTATAGGTACAACGAATACAGGTTATTCTGTGGTAAGGGCAACTGCCAGTAATTGTTTTGGAAGTTCCTCCCACGTCAAATACTTCAATATTATGAACTGTGGAAGCTATTATTCATCTTATAGTATTTCTCCTAATCCGACCAGTTCATTACTTGCTGTTACGTACGATGACCAAACAACAGATGATAATTTACCTGATAATATCACCCTTTATGATAAAAATGGAAAAGAATATTTCTCAGAAGATGTAAAGAAGAATACTAAAAAGAAATTGCTAAAAGACAAAAAAGTATCAATAGATGTCAGTCATTTTCCCAAAGGTATTTATTTTCTTCATATAAGAGATACCGAGAATCCAGATACCTCCAAACAGTTAGAAAAAATTAGAGTCATAGTTGAGTAATCTTACTTTTATCTTTGTAATCCCTGCCAATTGGTGGGGATTTTTTTATTTCCCGAGCTACTTCTAAACAATCCGAATCCAATAAATTCGTTAATTTTACAACACGATAAAGCTGTTGATAACTTCTATAAAGCCAAACCCACTACCCATGCAACTGAACAAGTACGCATTAACCTTCCTAAGTTTTTTTATAATAAGCTTTGCACAAGCACAAGGACTTAAAGTTTCGGATAAACCTGCGGAGTTTTTACCCGATGCCATCAATTTAATGGCGATTTCTGGAAATCCACAAACGGAGGCGATTGCCACTAATTTCTCTGCTTGGTGGAACGGCAAAACCATTAGCGATAAGCAGAAAGGGAATCTTGCTCTCGTTACGAGTTCTATGTTCAAAAAAGGCTACAAAGCTCCTCAATTAACCAATTTGTTTGAGACCATCAACCAAGCGGTTTTTACAGCCAAACTTTCAGCTACGAATTTGGATAGCTTTTTGGAAGTCCTTCAAAAAAGTGCTGACCAAAGTGATAATAAAACAACGATGCGGTACGTAGATATTTGCCGTACTTACTTTGCGTCACGAGCCTTGTACCTGACCAATTATAACCGTTTATTTGCCTTAAATGGTACGCTCTCTTTTGTCTATAACGAGCAAAAAGTAGAAGTAAATAAAAGTAAAACGGGTGAGGTTACTCCTGCCACCCCTACAAAAGTAACGCCCAATACCTTTGATGATTGGGGCGATACCCCTGTTGCCAATGCCGACAACAATACAGCCACTCCCGAAGAAGCCGCTCCGCAGTTTATCAACCCCGGCCCAGCCTTGTCTTTCAACGATGTGGATTTAAGCATTGTAACTTCTTATGACTCGGTAAGTTTAATCAGAACCAATTGCGTATTGGGTATAAAGGACGGCGTTCTGTTGGGTACTGGCGGTGTCATTACTTGGGAAAATGTAGGTATCAACGAAGCGTATGTAACCTTGGGCAATTACAGCATGAATGTTCGTAACCCAACGTTAAGTACCGAGTTTGCAACCATGACCTACCCAAGCAAATTGATTGCCCCCGTAAAAGGCATTTTTGAATTTCAGAGTAAAAAAAGAAATAAAAATACCCTCTCGACTTTCCCTCGATTCAAGTCATTAGCCAATGATGTGACCTTAAAAAACATCGGGGACATTGATTATAAAGGAGGTTTTGCACTTATTGGAACGAAAGTCTCTAGTATGTCAGTAGCGTCTAAATATGCGACCATTGAAGTAAAGAAAAACGGACGCCTAACGTTTCGAGCAATAAGTAAACAGTTCGACTTAGGCGATTCCCTGATTAAATCTCCTTCAGCAACGTTTGTTGGTTATTTTGCCACGAACGACTCCATTTATCATCCGCTTGTGAAGTTTCAGTACAACCGTAAACAACAACTATTACATTTGAGTAAGGTAGACGATGGTGGTTTTAGAGATGCCTCGTATTCAGACAGTTACCATAAACTAGACATCACAACCGATGCGATGGACTGGTCTTTGAATGAGCAACGCATGGATTTTAGTATTGTTACAGCTAAAAACGTTGTACCCGCTTTATTTGAATCCTTCGACTATTTCAATCCAGAGCGTTTTGGTAAAATTTCAGAAAGTTACAATTTCAATCCTTTATTGGTAGTTGCCAATTATACCCGAAAAAATAACCTAAGTAGTACGAGTGTATCAGAACTGGCAAAAGTATTTCAAAAGGATGTCAATGCAATTCGTCCTGTTTTTTTGAGTATGATGCAAAAAGGCTACTTTAACTACGACCCAGAAGTAGAAAATTTAGTTTTATCTCGAAAAGGAATGCACTACTTGGCGGTAAATGGAGCAAAAAAAGACTATGACAACTTCTTAATTTCCTCTTTTTATTCGTCTAATACCAAAGACACAACGGCCAATGCTTCAATCAACTTAAAGGATAATCAAATGATTATCAGAGGAGTAAAGCAATTTTACCTCTCCGATTCACTGAATGTGTATATGGCTCCATCCGACAAATTGATTCGAGTAAATAAAGACCGTAACTTTGCTATTAACGGAGAGCTCAAAACGGGTAACTTCCGTTTTAGAGGAAAAGATTTATCGTTCAACTACAACGAGTTTAGTGTAAAACTAAATAAAATCGACTCCATTACCTTTGTTCCTCAAAAAGAATTAGCCCGCAAAGGACGCACCGAAATTGGGGGCGATTTGAAATACGATGCAGGGGTAATTTATATCAATAAACCCGATAATAAGTCGGGTCGTCAACGAATCCCAGAATATCCTCGTTTGGTTGTGCCAACGGGTG
>JACCDQ011479301.1_pt1 | contig 13868 bp, 16 predicted proteins | sample 7446031 | NCBI WGS metagenome assembly JACCDQ01 (sample SAMN15323442, study PRJNA562643) | freshwater metagenome | isolation source: river surface water | place: USA:Blue River Watershed | collected 2017-08-17 | reverse complement strand
TTGAGCACTTTCTTTACAGCATGCTAGGCAATGCACCATTTACTACAGTGCTGACCACGTTTGGTGCTGATATCAAAACTCTCAAAGAAAATCTTGAAAATTATATTCACAAAGAACTGAGTAGTATCGTTAATACTGAAGTTACAAAGCCCAAAAAGACTTCAACTATTGATAGGGTCCTGAATCGAGCATTCACTAATGTAGTGTTTAGCGGAAGGCAACTAGTAGAACCTGTTGATTGTTTCATTAGCATTCTGTCAGAGAAAAATAGTCACGCTTGCTTCTTTGCACAAAAGGCAAAAATTAATAAGGAAAAATTCATCGAGTTTATTCTCAAGGACGAAGAAGATCAAACTGAAGTTGCTAAAAAAGCAAAGACCATTGCGCACTTTGAGAAAGTCATTGATCAATATTGTGAAAATTTGACTGAAAAAGCTCGTAATAAAAAGATTGATCCAGTTATTGGTCGTGAAAAAGAAATTGAAGAAATTCAACTAGTACTTGCCCGACGGTCTAAAGCAAATGCAATTATGATTGGTGACCCAGGTGTTGGTAAAACAGCAGTTGCAGAAGGAATTGCTAAAAAGATTGTAGATAACGAAGTTCCAGCGTTTATCAAGGACTATGCAGTTTTTAGTATTGACATTAGTGCAATGCTTGCTGGCAGCAAATACCGGGGTGATTTTGAAGAGCGCCTCAAAAATGTGATTAGCGCCCTGGAAAAACGCGGTAAGAGCATCTTGTTCATCGATGAAGCTCATATGATGAATGGCGCCGGTACTAGTAACGGCGGCGCTAATGACATGGCTAACATGCTCAAGAGTACCCTAGGTAAAGGAAACATTAAAGTTATTGCCAGTACTACTTGGGACGAATATCGCAAACATTTTGAAAAAGATCGTGCACTTATGCGCCGGTTCCAACGTGTAGTTATTGACGAGCCGGACGATGCAACTGCTGTTAAAATCCTCAAAGGTCTTAAGAAGTATTACGAAAAACATCACAATGTCAAAATAACTAATCAAGCTATTACTGATGCAGTCAAGTACAGCGTTAAGTATATTACTGACCGAAAACTCCCAGACAAAGCAATTGACCTAATTGACAATGCATGCGCTAGGTTCAAAGTTAACGACCAAGAAAGTGGCACCGTTGATCATGATGAGATTGTGTTTGAGATTAGCAAGCTGACCAAAATCCCAGTTGAACAAATTGGTAATAAAGAATCCACATCACTGAATAAACTTGAAAAAAACATGCGAGCAAAAGTGTTTGGGCAAGAAAAAGCAATTGAAACACTGCTAGACAAAGTTTTCATTGCACATGCTGGCCTAAAGTCCCCCAATAAACCTGTTGGTAACTTTTTGTTTGTAGGACCAACTGGGGTTGGTAAAACTGAAGCAGCTAAACAATTGGCACTTAATCTAGGGACCAAACTTATCCGGTTTGACATGAGTGAGTTTCAAGAAAAGCACTCAGTTGCCAAGTTTATTGGTAGCCCGCCTGGATATACTGGGTATGATGACAACGCAGGTCAGCTGATTACACAACTTCAAGAAAATCCCAATGGTATTTTGCTGTTTGATGAAGTTGAAAAAGCACACCCCGATGTTTTGACTATTCTCCTACAACTTATGGACAACGGCGTAGTAACTGGAAGTAACGGTAAAAAAGCAGATGCAAGGAACGCGATCGTTATTATGACTAGTAACCTTGGAGCGTCCGATGCTGAGCGTAACGCCGTGGGTTTTGGGAATCTTGAGCGAGATAGCGACCCCAAGGATGCAATTAATAGCTTCTTTAAACCCGAATTCCGAAATCGTTTGGATGGAATTATTAAATTTGGCAAGCTTGACCGAGAAACTATGATTAAAATTGTCAAGAAGTTTATTGATGAGCTTAACGTACTGGTCAAAGATAAAGGTATCCATGTTAGACTCACTGCTGAAGCCACAGAGCTGCTCATTGACCATGGATTTAACTCCAAGATGGGTGCTAGACCGTTGCAACGAACAATTGATGAGCACATCAAACGCCCGTTGAGTAAAGAAATTCTTTTTGGCAAACTTGCAAATGGTGGGGTCGTTGAAGTAGCTGTTAAAAATGGTGAAATTAAACTGTCAACTGTGGAGATTCTACCCATTGCTGAACATGATGACGTACAAGAAACTACTAACTAAAAAACTGTTCTACGGTCGTTGGCCGTATAAAGTTGAAACATCAATCCAAGGTGCAGCATCTGTCAATTATTTGTCGCGCACCCACCAATGCATTGATCAGCCCCGTAAACATGAAGAATGGGCTGCGCTATGGGGTACTTTAAGTCAGTTTAGAAAACACCCCAATGTTAAAATCCGTGTCGAGGGTCACCGTGCTAACTTTTTCACTGATTCGTTGGATGTCTTAAATACTATCTGTGACCAATTATCTAGTATAGTTGTAGCAGTACATGCGCCGGTCAGTGACGCAGCACTCAGCACGCTTGCTCAAAATAAACGACTAGTTATTGTTAACAAATTGCCGCACAAATCATTCACACATAAAGTTACTTTAAAACATACAACCCCATTGCATGTAAAAGAAACTCTTAAAAATTGGATTGAAAAAATGCCAAATGGTAGTATAAAAACTACACACAGGTTTGATGCATTTTTATCTTGGCATCGTTGTTATTCAAACCCTTACTTTTATATTAAGGAAGAAAAGGAAACATCGATGTTAACACTATTAGTTGGTAGCCATATTCACTCTATTGAAAAGTTTGTACTTAGCTCTGGTATAAATAATGTATCATAGGTAAAATATATGTCAGCACTAAGTCAGAGTTTACTATTCAAACCCTCAACAAACAATGCATCAACTGGTACAGTTTCAGTCGTATATCCAAACACTGCAACAACAACATTAGTTTACAATAGCACCCCAACAAAAGGAAACGGCTATTTTAACTCGGGGCATGGCTTACATACAGTCATGTATGTGTCAACATATGACTTTGTTGGTACCATAAGTATGCAAGCCACCCTTGCAACAGAACCGTCAGAATCTGATTGGATTTCTGTACCGGAAACTAGTGTTTTTTATTCAGAGTTTTCAATTAGGACAGAACAATCTGTGGATTTGAGGAACTTTGAAGGTAACTTTGTTTGGGTGCGGGGATCCGTGTCAATCGACCAAGGTAGCGTTTTAATGGTGCAGTATAATCACTAAATATACATATATGTTATATATGTGGTGTTAAATAATTCAAAACCCGGGATAACATCTTGTTTCCCGGGTTTTTTGTTATGAGACTACTATAGTAAAGGATGAAATTATGCTATTACGTGAATTTTTTGGCAATACTTTAAAAGTAAATGATGATGACACCCCCGATAAATCAGTGTCTAATGATGTTTTTTGGTTTATTTTGGATCATGACAAAATGCATAAAGATTATGCAGTTCCTATGATTTCCCGCATTAAAAAACAAAAAAACTTTTCCGAAACTGACGTTATTAAAAATTTTATGCCGTTAGTAAACAAGGGTTGCAAAGAATTTTATATGAAAAACGACATGACTGGTCATTTAAAGAAAGTGTTCCCAAAATCATTAAGAATGGAACTATGTAATCAACTTTACAACCATTATTGTGATAGTATTTCTAATTAAAACTTCTATCTTTTGAAAATAAATATAGTATGCGTATTCAAGAATTTATAACAAGAAATGATCCAATTAAGACTGGAGATATTTTTTATTTAGAACTAGACAACTCTCTCTTAATTGAAAGTACGGTTGTTGGTTTCATGGATGACGGGGTTATTATTCAGGGCGATGACACCATGCTAGCATTTCTTAAAACTAGCCCCACTGCTGATAGAAAATTCACTGATTTGGAAATTGCAATAATGGAAGGTGGTGGGGATATCAGCGAAGCTGAATATCAAGGGCGAAATGTATCATTGGGCAAACCATTCTTGACCCCATCTGGCTCAAAAAAGAGATCCGTATATGTTAAGAACCCCAAAGGCAATGTCGTCAAGGTAAACTTTGGGGATAAGAAAATGCGAATTAAAAAATCAAGTCCCAATCACCGTAAAAGTTTTAGAGCTAGGCACCATTGTGAAAATCCAGGACCTAGGTGGAAGGCTCGATTTTGGTCGTGTAAAGCTTGGGAATAGAGAATATTTGTAAAATAAGGTATAAAATGAAAACACCAAAGTCTGCTGGATATGAGCAAAAGTTATTTAACGCCCTGGTGCGCCCCGCTTCTGTATTAGAGAATGATAATATGGGAGGGTCTGATACATCTAGGAAACCCGGGTTGGGGTTTCAAACGTATACGATGAACCACATTGTACCAAAAACTGCACGGGAAGAAAAAGGGTCAGACGACAAAAAACTCCCAAATAAACGGGAAAAAACTAAATTTATTGACCCAGAATTAGAAAGAGAGATTAGTTACGCAAAACACCATTATACAGATTATGAAGATGATGATCAGATGGCGTTTAACAAGTATATTGATCGGACACTTCTTAATATTAAGAAATCAAATAAAGCTCAAAGTCAAGAGATAAAAGATATACGTGATGCAATAGACTCACTACGGCGAAAAATTAAAAGTAGAAAAGACAGCGTTGTTCACACACCAGATTTTGATATTCATCAAGATAATCCAAGTCCAGATGCCCATTTAAAAGATAAAATAACGCGTCAAGAGCATCAAGGAGATTTAGTAGGAGAAGCCCCCTCTCTACCAAAACCCAAAATGCAACTTAAGACTGCGAGACATCAGGCCAAAAGTAAAATCAAAGCTGCATATTTTGGTAAAGTCTCAGAAAATACCAAGCTAATCCCAGTTAGTGAATCTATTGAAAATATCATGGATAGCTTAATTAACCAAATTATATGTAATGAAACAGTATCGAATAACAAGTGACAATATCAACTTAGATAGCCCTGATGACTGTGTTCTTTCAATTGATGACCCCATTCAAGAGATGAAAATTGCCCAATATTTAGGCGGTCTAGGAGCAGAAGCCCGGTTGGCTGAATACCGGATCAGCCAAATACAAAATAAATATCCAAAAACTACTGATAAATAACTATTATGGAACAACTACATCACTTAGCCAAAATTGCATTTGCTAGCGAATTTAGCTTTTATTTAAAAGCACACCAATTTCACTGGAATGTTGAGGGTATGTTTTTTAAACAACTGCATGATTTGTTTGGGGGCATTTACGACGAAGTTTACAGTAGCGTTGACGACTTTGCAGAAAAAATTCGCAGTCTAGGAACATACATGCCTGGCAGCTATACACGGCTCAGCATGTTAAGTCAAATCGACGATGAAACTGAAATTTTAGAAGGCACTGCCATGGTGCATGAACTTTTAAAAGATAACGAAAAAATGAAAGTTATTCTTAAAAAGCTTTTTGAGGTTAGTGAAGCTGCAGGTGAACATGGGTTCAGCGATTTTATAGCAAGTAGAATTGATGCACATGCAAAACATGGCTGGATGTTAAAGGCCACACTCAAATGAGAGCTAGAGAATTTATAATTGAATCAACCGCTGGGAAGCTACAAACTTCTCAGCAAGATGCTAGTAGAGGTATTCATAAGTTCACTGACGGCGAACGTTGGAATAGCGATTACAAATCCTATCGCTTAGGATTGACTATCGCTGGGTGTGACGGAGTTACTGCCCCTGACGTCGACTTTGAGAGTTGGGTAGGCCGTTGGAAAACTGCACACCCATATACTCAAGTCGAAGCAGATATGCTGCGGTTGTCTTACATGGCTGCTAAAATTGAATACGAAGATTTGAATCAAGGTGATTTAGCTAGTCAAGAAACCCCTGACACTAATATAGTTAGCCCAGTGTCTAATTGGATGAAAAAATGAAACCTACTGAATTTTACAAAATTAATGGGAAAACAGAAACACGGTACGTTCTTGAAAGTGCTAGCGTTGGTGGTACAGGTACAGGCGCAATAGCATCAGTATCGTCACCATTAGGTAAAGTTAAGAAACGAGACAATATTCTCGCACAAGAAGAGGACAAGGACCCATGCTGGAAAGGTTATAAGCAGTTGGGAACAAAAAAGAAAAAAGGCCGCACGGTTCCAAATTGTGTTCCAAAAAAAGAAGACCACTCAGGGTTTGACAAAGGCTGGGGTGTAGCTGAAAATGTTAATATGTGTCGAGTATGTGGACAAACTCCTTGCAACTGTACATCAGTGACCATGGAGTCTGCTCCTCCGGGATTTCCAGAAGACTTAATGATGAAGCTCAAAAAACAGTATCCCGGCCAACCCGAGCGTGCGTTCGCCACAGCTTGGGCTATACACAAGAAGAAAAAGTCAGTATCAGAAAGCTCGTTAGCAGAATTACAGAATGAGTTTGAGTTTGTGTTTAATCCTAAACGGATGCAGCTTTTTGTATACCCTAAGGGTGCAGATACATCGACTATGGACGATGTGATTGCTTGGATCGGACTAGATTACGCAGGCAAAACACCAGATGGTGAGATCATGTACGCATCTAGCGACACACTAGTTCAACCCAAATACCACCGTCGCGGAATTGCAACCGCAATGTACCAATATCTGAGACAGCATGGTGTAAACATTATTAGCTCAGATGAGCAAACTGATAAAGGCGCAGCAATGTGGCAGGCTTTCCGGAAAAAAGGTCTCGCCAAGGATAATAAGTTTTTAGAAGACGATTATTTAAAACAATTAGAGTCCGACCTAGCCGAAAATCTAATGCTTACAAACAGCATAGATACTTGGAAAGATACTTTCTAACAATCAAATCCTAAACAATACCGTCAATTCAAAAATAAAACTCCAGCAAAAAAGATCAAATGGCAACATCTGCGCATTACGCAAGTTACCAACTTATTAAAACTAAAAAACACCTTGACATCTCCTAGAATAATAACTATACTATTAATCTAGGAGATTTATTATGGGTAAAATGTTTGGAGCGCCTGAACAGGCGAAGATTAAGCAAATCGTTGCCGAAGGCTGCACGGTTATGCAGGAGATTTCAGATCTTCAAGAGGGTCTAAATGAGACAATCAAAGCAATTGCTGAGGAACTTGAAGTTAAACCGGCAATTATCAAAAAAGCTATCAAAATTGCGATGAAAGATCAATGGGATCAAGTATTCAGAGAATTTGACGATCTTGAAACAATTGTAGATATCAGCGGTCACGCAAACCGCAGAGAATGATAATGGAGCGAATTTTAAGCATTGCATGTAACATTTACAACTGGGCAAAACGAGACTTCAGCGAATACCCAATTCGGTTTGCATTGGAGATCATTGCATGGGCAATGAGCCTTGGGTGTTCACTAACACTTGCTACACACGCAACTGATCCATTGTTCTTTTGGTTATATCCCATTTTTATAACACAATGCGCCATTTTTGGGTGGGCAGCCTGGACTCGAAAAAGCACTGGGATGGTTGCTAACTATATGCTACTAGTTACTATTGATAGCATTGGTTTGATTAGATTGATTTCTAGTACATAAAATTAAGGTTCCGCGAGCCATAAATCGCGTTTTTTGAAGGTTACCCGGCCATAAGCGGTAAGGATAATAACAATAATGAGCTACGTTGATTCCATATGGAACAAAGAATCTGACACCATACGTGTCGTAGAACGTGATACAACTGGGGCGCGCACGTATCACGAGTACCCAGCAAAATATGTGTTTTACTACCCTGATCAAAGGGGGAAATACAAAAATATTTTTGGAAATCCAGTATCCAAAGTATTATGCAAAACTCACAAAGAATTCATAAAAGAACAAAAAATCCATTCAAGCCACACACTATATGAAAGTGATATAAACCCAGTATTTCGCTGTCTTGAAGAAAACTATTTAGGAAAAGAACCGCCCAAACTGCATGTGGCGTTTTTCGACATTGAGGTCGACTTTGACCCTGAACGTGGGTACGCAAGTCCAGACGATGCATTTATGCCTATCACTGCAATTGCTGTTCACTTGCAGTGGTTGGACACACTCATTTGCTTGGCAGTTCCACCCAAAACTATTACGATTGAAGAAGCACAAGAACTAGTCAGTGAGTTTCCAAACACTTATTTGTTTGAAACCGAAACTGAGATGTTAGAAACATTCTTGAACTTAATTGAAGATGCGGATGTAATTAGTGGATGGAACAGTGAGGGTTTTGACGTACCTTACACTGTGAATCGTGTAACCAAAACTCTTAGCAAAGAAGATACACGTAGATTTTGTCTCTGGGGGCAACTTCCTAAGAAACGTGAATACGAAAAATACGGCAAAACTGCCGTTACTTATGACTTTATTGGTCGTGTACATTTGGACAGCCTTGAGCTATACCGCAAATATACATATGAAGAACGTCATACTTACCGACTAGATGCCATTGGTGAAATGGAACTGGGAGAGACTAAGGTCCAGTACGAAGGCACACTAGACCAGTTGTATAATAATGACTTTAAGGAATTTATTCGATACAACCGCCAAGACTGCGCCCTACTCGATAAACTAGACAAAAAACTCAAGTTTATTGACTTGGCAAATAGTATTGCTCACGAAAACACTGTGTTGCTGCAAACTACAATGGGTGCCGTTGCTGTCACTGAGCAAGCAATCATTAATGAAGCGCACAGTCGTGGCATGGTAGTTCCTAGTAAGAAAAAGCAAAGCGCTGAGGAGGACACCCAAGCGGCTGGTGCATATGTTGCGTACCCTAAGAAAGGGTTACATGACTGGATTGGTTCGATGGACATCAACAGTCTGTATCCATCAGCTATTAGAGCACTAAACATGGGCCCAGAGACCATTGTAGGGCAAATTCGTTCTGACATGACCATGAATGAAATTCGCATTAAAATGGGCAAAGGAACATCATTTGCTGCTGCTTGGGAAGGTAAATTTGGCACTAACGAATATGAGCTGGTAATGGCCCAAGATAAAGTGCATGAACTCACTATTGACTGGGAAAACGGAAGCAATGATATTGCCACTGGTGCTGAAATCTATAAACTGATTTTTGAAAGCAATAAACCTTGGATGCTGAGCGCCAATGGTACTATTTTTACATATGAGTATGAAGGCATTATCCCAGGACTGTTGGCGAGGTGGTATGCAGAACGTAAATCACTACAAGCTAAACTCAAAGAAGCAATTGATGCTGGAAATAAGATTGAAGAAGAATACTGGGATAAACGACAGTTGGTTAAAAAAATTAACCTCAACAGTTTGTACGGTGCAATTCTCAATGCTGGCTGCCGGTTTTTTGATAAACGTATTGGTCAATCTACCACGCTTGTTGGTAGAAAAGTTGCCAAGCATATGGCCGCAAAGGTTAACGAAATCATCACTGGTGAATATAATCACATAGGTAAAAGCATCATTTATGGTGATACTGACTCTGCGTATTTTAGTGCGTACACTACACTAAAGGCTGATATTGATAAGGGTAATATTCATTGGGATAAAGACACTGTAATTCAACTCTATGACACTATTGCTTCTGAAGTTAACAACACTTTCCCACAAATGATGTTGGACGAGTTCCATTGTCCTAAATCACGTGGATCAGTTATTAAAGCTGGTCGTGAAATCGTGGCATCCAAAGGACTGTTTATTACTAAAAAACGATATGCTGTACTGTACTACGACAAAGATGGTAAACGCCAGGACGTCAATGGGAAGCCTGGTAAAGTCAAAGCTATGGGGTTGGATCTCAAACGTTCAGATACACCAGAGTACATGCAAGAGTGCTTAAACGATATTCTCAACAAAGTGCTAACTGGAGCGCAAGAAGATGAAATCTTGGAAATGATCAGTGAGTTTAGGATCAAATTTAAATCCCGGCCAGGTTGGGAAAAAGGGTCACCTAAACGTGCAAATAATGTCACTGAGTATGCAGCCAAGGAAGTCAAGAACGGAAAAACTAACATGCCTGGACACGTTAGGGCTAGTATAAATTGGAATACACTCAAGAGAATGCATGGAGACAAGTACAGTATGGGAATTGTCGATGGTATGAAAGTAATTGTGTGTAAGTTAAAAGACAACCCATTGGGGTTTACTAGCGTAGCATACCCAGTTGACGAATTACGGTTACCCAAGTGGTTTATGGAGTTGCCATTTAACCATGACGAAATGGAAATTACCATTATTAACAACAAAATAGAAAACTTGATTGGAGTACTAGATTGGGATTTACGTTCAACAGAACAATCTAATACATTCAATCAGCTATTTGAGTTTTAAAAATATTTGACATTAATAACAAATCTAAATACAATTAATAAAAGGAAAAATATGACAATTTTAAAAGACATCCTATCTGACATCGTTGCCCACACTCACAGCTTGGGCTTTTTACCCCTAGTAAAAATTACTGGCGAAGGTGACAAAACTACTATTGAATCCATGGCTGAAGACCGCACAGTTATTTTAGTTGCTTCTATTAAAGACTCAGTTGCGGTTTTTGAAGGAGTGTTTGGAATGCCAAACTTGGACAAACTTAATTTGCACTTAAAAAATCCCGAGTACAAAGATAATGCATCCATTGATGTTGTGTTTGCAGACCGCAATGGAACTAAAACACCAGTTGGTATCCACTTTGAAAATGCATCGCGTGACTTTGTTAATGATTATCGTTTCATGAACGTTGAAATTATTAATGAAAAACTCAAAACCGTAAAGTTCAAAGGAGCTGCATGGAACGTGGAGTTTACTCCTTCGTTGAGTGCTGTGAACCGCCTTAAGTTGCAAGCACAAGCAAACAGTGAAGAAAGTGTCTTCCAAGTAAAGACGGATAATGGTAATTTGGTATTCTTTTTTGGAGATGCATCTACACATGCTGGCTCGTTTGTTTTTGAACATAATACTGGAAAAAATCTCAAGCAGTCCTGGGCGTGGCCGGTCACGCAAGTCCTTAGCATTTTGGCGCTAAGTGGAGATAAAACTATGCGTATTGCAGACGCAGGCGCCATGCAAATTACAGTTGACTCTGGTATTGCAGAATATAATTACATTCTCCCAGCAATGTCTAAATAAGCTAGCTTGATATCAACGGGTCTGAAATACCAGACCCATTTTTTTATGAACCAAGAAAACAACATTAATAAAGACTTAACAACTGCACAGCAAGACTATGCAACATTTCTGCCCGCATTGAGCAGCTTTTATGCTGCTTACATTGGAAAACAACGTTTTGGAAATTACGTTGACCCCTCGCGAATCCCATCAAATTTTCCCAACAGTGTGGAAAGTTTGAACTACCTTGATTCAAATCAAGGTATGTTCCATTATAAATGGACACTCTATTCAGCTGGACATGCAAACCTAGATGTCAACAAGCATGATGAAAAAGAAGATATGATCCGCAACCGTGATCGTAAAAATACTTGGGCGCTTGGTGACTCTGGTGGATTTCAGATCGGTAAAGGTGTTTGGGAAGGTGATTGGAAAGACCCCAATTGTCCAAAAGCTGCTAAAAAACGTAAGCAAGTGTTGGAATGGATGGATGCTTACATGGATTATGGCATGGTTTTGGACTTACCTGCGTGGATCCCCCAATCTCCCAAAGGTAGAAAGGCATCAGGCATCAATACATATCAAGATGCAGTTAATGGGACACGCATTAACAACGACTATTTCATGAATAATCGTTCTGGTGAGTGTAAATTCTTAAACGTGTTGCAGGGCGAAACTCACACTGAAGCTGAGGATTGGTACAATCAAATGAAGGATTACTGCGACCCTAAAAAGTACCCAGGAAGGCATTTTAATGGTTGGGCAATGGGTGGTCAAAACAAGTGCGATTTACATTTAGTGCTGCGCAGGCTAGTTGCTCTAAGGTTTGACGGTTTACTAGAACCTGGGTTACACGATAATATTCACTTCCTGGGGACTTCAAAGTTAGAATGGGCACTGTTGCTCACTGACATTCAGCGTGCTATTAGGAAGTACCATAACCCCAACTTTATGGTAACATTTGACTGTGCAAGTCCGTTTTTGGCGACTGCCAACGGTCAAATTTATACTGAAACTCGCACGCCAGATAGAGCCAAATGGACTTATAAAATGTTAGCAGGCGCAGATGACAAGAAGTATTCTTTGGACAACAGACTCTATCGCGATGCAGTATTAACTGACGGGATTTTCTCAAAATTTGAAGATTCGCCAATTTCGGAAAACTTGAAAATTTCTGACGTTTGTTATTATGGTCCAAATGATTTTAACAAAATTGGAAAAATTGGAAGGACCTCGTGGGATTCGTTTAGCTATGCTATCCAAATGGGCCACAATATTTGGATGCATATTAATGCAGTGCAAGAGGCAAACCGTCAGTATGACGCAAATGTTCGCCCAAATATGTTAATTGCCAGTAAGATGGTCGGCAAGCGTCTTACACAGTACGACCATAATTACTTGCGAGATATCATCAACGACATCTTTGCGACTAGCGATCGTGGGAAAGCGGAACAGATTATTGAAGACTACAGCCGGTATTGGATGGCCGTTCCTGGAACTAGCGGAACTGTCGGCGAACGTGCTCTTAACTCTACTACCAAATTCAATGAACTATTTGAAGTTGCTAGTGAATCTGGAACTTGCACTAGTGACACCAATCCAGAAGACATCTCACACAGTGAAGATTTCACAGAGCAAGAACTTGAGAATCTTGAAGACTTAGAAAATTTAGAATCAACCGACGATTGATACACATGGGCCCTAGCTAGGGCCCATTGACATAACACAAAACTTACCTTATAATTAACTATGAGCATTAAAACTTACATCAAAGTAAGAACTGATTTTGAAGGGTTTCACTTTTATCCCAATGCTGGTCAAATTGACCCTCGGATTAAGTTTCTTGAAAATGAACACCGACACACATTTAAAGTTGAAATTACTATTTCAGTAACTCATCTCGATCGAGAACTAGAATTCTTTTTAGTTAAATGGGCTCTAAAAGAGTTTTTAAATAATGGAAAAATGAACCACAAAAGTTGCGAAATGATCGCAACTGACATTTTAAATGACCACTTGATGCCGCGTTATGGCAATGATCGCAAATACGTTATTGTTGTAAGCGAAGACGGTGAATCCGACGGCATTGTTGAATATAACCCCCAAACCACAATCTAATCAAACAAGGAACCAAAATGACCATTAAAAACGCTAAAGTTGAACAAATTTTTCACGATTTGGAAAACTACAAGGACTATTGCCGTTTTGAAGGAAAAGTATATAACGAAGCAGCGCTTTACAATCGCAAAGATCCCATTTGGCAAGCATATGAGCGTTTTCTGAACTATAACTTTAGAACTGTTCCCAAGAAAGCAAAATGAACATTTTTAACTGATAGCAATGCGCCCCGCTGTTAATTCACGGGGCGTTGTTATTCGAGTTCTTAGGCACATTAATTGACTTTTACCAATAAACGTGCTATTATTTCATAGCATTTAGCATGGAGATTAAAAATGGCTATAAATATTTGGATATTTTGTTTGGAACGATTGGACCAGAGATACACTGAGCAATGGTTTCACAATATTCCAGAACTCTTAAAAAAAGCAATAAAAACAAAAAACTTGGAATACAATGTGCACACTGTTGAAGGTGTTCAGCAGGCAACAGCAACAACATCTGGTGCTTTCTTAAACTTCACTGATACCAATTTTTATAAAAGTTCGCAGTTATGCAACTTTGTTAATTTGTTTAACGAAGGAAAAGTGGGAAAATTTGATAAAATTTTGTTCACAGATTTTTGGAACCCATGCATTACACAAATCGCATATATGCGCGATTTAATGGATCAAAACTGGGAACTGCATTCCATAGCACATGCT
>JACCDQ010821573.1_pt1 | contig 13868 bp, 15 predicted proteins | sample 7446031 | NCBI WGS metagenome assembly JACCDQ01 (sample SAMN15323442, study PRJNA562643) | freshwater metagenome | isolation source: river surface water | place: USA:Blue River Watershed | collected 2017-08-17 | reverse complement strand
GAAGACATCGTGATGACCACCGGTTCGCAGCACGGTCTCGACCTAATTTCGGGCCTGTTTCTCGACAAGGGCGACGTGGTTTTGGCCGAAGGGCCGTCTTATGTGGGCGCGATTGGCATCGTCAGGGACTACGAGGCGCACATCGAGCACGTCGAAAACGATAACGACGGCATTCAGCCCGAGGCTTTGAAAGAAGCCATCGCGCGCCTAAAAGCTCAGGGCCGCAAAATCAAGTTCTTGTACCTCGTGCCAAACTTCGCCAACCCGTCTGGTGTGACCCTGGCTGACAAGCGCCGCGCCAAAATCGTTGAAATTTGCCGTCGCAACAAGATTCTGATTCTCGAAGACAACCCATACGGTTTGCTCTACTTCGACAAAAAAGTGCCTAACGCTTTGCGCTCGATTGACGACAACGTCATCTATTTGGGCTCATTCAGCAAGATTCTGGCCCCAGGGTTCAGAGTTGGCTACGTTTTGGCACCGCCGGCCATTCGCGAAAAGCTGGTTTTGGCTCAGGAGTCGGCCATTTTGTGCCCTTCGATGTTCAGCCAGTCGATGATCAGCGAATATTTGTCGAATTCTGATTGGCAGGGGCAGATCGATACGTTCCGCGGGGTATACCGAGAGCGCAGGGATGCTGCACTCGAAGCCTTGGCGGAATATTTGCCAAAGTTATCCACAACCCGCCCAGATGGCGGCTTCTACCTGTGGATAACTCTGCCAGACGGCATCGACTCGAAGGCCATGCTGCCTTTGGCGGTCAAAGAATTGGTGGCTTACACGCCTGGAACCGCGTTCTACGGCGACGGCACGGGTCAAAACAAGCTTCGTGTTTGCTATTCGTTCCCAACTCCTGAGAACATCAAGGTAGGCATCAAGCGCCTGGCCACGGTTATTAACCTGCAAACCGAGCTGCTTGAGACCTTCAGCAAGAAGGGTGCAACCAAGTGATTCCAAAGGCAAAAGCTGCGGCGAAGCTCAAAATCCAGATTCTCGCCGGCGGAATCTCGCACGAACGCGAGGTTTCACTCAAGTCGGGCAGACGCGTAGCCGACGCATTGACCGATGCGGGAGCATCCGTGGTGATTCGCGAGCCAGATGCCGCGCTGCTTGCCAACATTCGCAAAGATAAGCCAGACGTTATCTGGCCGGTTTTGCACGGCGCAAGCGGTGAAGACGGCGCACTACGCGACATTTTGGCCCTAACCGGCGTGCCTTTCGTGGGCGCGACCGCGCAAGGCGCTCGTTTAGCCTGGGATAAGTCGATTGCCAAGATTTTGGTCGAGCGCGAGGGTGTTCAGACCCCAGCATCGATCACTTTGCCCAAAGACACCTTTAGAGAACTGGATGCCGAGGGAGTTCTCAAGACGGTCGCCGCCTCGTTGGCACTTCCGGTCGTCGTGAAACCTGCCAAGAGCGGTTCTGCGCAGGGAGTGACCATCGTTCGCAAGGCTGAGCAGCTCTCGCGCGCCATGATCGACGCTTATGTTTACTGCGATGTAGCGATTATCGAGCGTTATGTCGAGGGAACGGAGCTTGCCATCAGCATCATCGACCTCGGCGCGGGGCCAATCGCTCTACCGGCGGTTGAAATTCAGCCAATTGCCGGGCAGTTTGGCTATCAAGAGCGCTACACCGCAGGCGAAACCAACTATTTCGTGCCCGCGCGCATCAAAAAGACCGTTGCCGAGCGCGCCGCCAACATGGCCATTGCCGTTCACGAGATTCTTGGCCTGCGGCACCTCTCTCGCATCGACATGATTGTTGATAACAAGGGCGTGGCTTGGTTCTTAGAGGCCAACGTGCTGCCTGGTTTGACCGAAACATCGCTGTTGCCGCAGGCCGTTACCGCTGCCGGGCACTCGCTTGGTGAGGTTTACCTCAACCTGGCGCAGGCAGCCATTCGCAATCGCTAGGCGAAGTAGCGCAGTAACACGTATGGAATGGCAATAGCCATCGAAAGCGCCGTGGCCGGAATTCCGTACTTGGCAAACTGCCAGAAGCCAATCTTGTGACCGGCCGCGGCGGCTAACCCAAGTGCAACTACGTTGGCACTCGCTCCAATCACCGTCATGTTGCCACCAAAGTCGGCACCAAAGGCCAGCGCCCACCAAAGGCCGGAGGCATCCGTGGTCGAATTCGCTACCAACTCAGAAATAACCGGCGACATGCTTGTTACATAAGGAATGTTGTCCACAATTCCAGACACGATTGTCGAGCCAATCATCACAACTAGAGCAAGGTTTGGCAGATTGCCTCCGAAAGTGACCTGCAGCCAGTTCGCAATGGCAGAAATCGCACCAACCTGAACCAATCCGCCGACCATGATGAACAAACCAGCGAAAAACACCAGGGTTTTCCACTCGATGTCTTTGGCCCACTTCTTCACTGGAACCTGAGCGAACAAAATCAATGCTCCAGCTCCAAGGAGGGCTACGACCGATGGCTCAAGCGGTAACCAAGCGTGTGCGACAAAGGCCGCTAGCACCAAACCGAGCACGATCAGACTCTTGTTGAGTAACGAGCGGTCGGTGATTGCCTCGGCCGGCACAATGTCGTCGAGTTCGGATGGGTCTACGCCGCCCTTTAGGTCTTTACGAGACATCCAGACCAAAAGACCAATTACAGCCCAAGAGGCAACGATCGCGGCAGGAGCCATGTGAATCAAAAAGTCATTGAAGCTCAAGTCTGCGCGGCTGGCGATGATGATGTTCGGTGGGTCACCAATGAGGGTTGCCGCGCCCCCGATGTTGCTAAGTATCACCTGACCGATGATCAGTGGCACTGGCGAAGTTTTCATCCGCTTGGCAATTTGAAAGCTCATTGGAACGGCAAGCAAAATTGCAGTCACGTTGTCTAGAAAGGCGCTAGCGAAACCAACAAAGGCGAGCATGTAAATGAAGACTCGACGAGTTTTACCCTTGGCGATCTTGATCACCCAGAGCGCAAGTGCCTCAAACACGCCTGTGGCGTGCAAAACCCCGACGATAATCATCATTCCGAGCAACAAGAAGATGACGTTCCAGTCGATACCGGTGTCGTGATTGAAGAATGCGGCAGAACTAGTGGTGATACCGAGGGCCGCCATGGCGGCAGCACCGACAAGCACGATGGTGATCTTGTTGAACTTTTCGGCAGCGATTAGCGCGTAGCAGACTAGAAAAATGGTGATCGCGGCAGCCGCCTGGAAACCATTTTTCGGTGTAGGTTCGGCACTTACGGCCATTAGTGGGCCCAATTGGGCAAGGGTGACGCTAAAAGAGTTCAGCATGGCGGCCTTTCGGGGTCTACGAACAAAGCGCCGACCAGACTTCCCAGCTCACCTGATTTAATCCTAACCCACTAGTTTTTGACTGTGGGTTTAGTGCTCTTGGGCGCGAGGGTGTTCTGGCTAAACCCGAGCTTTTGGCTTTGTGGCGAGGGCTATGGCCCCAAGAACCATAGACAGCACCATGGCTGCGAGAGTGGCAACAACCGCCTCGTTTCCTAATGCTGTTCCCGTGCCAAAGACAGACCCGTCAATCAAGAGAGCCACGGTAAAACCGATGCCTCCGAGAATGGATAGACGCAAATAGTCGCCCCACCCTAATTCTTTAAAGGATTCTGACCTAAAGAGCAGTTTTGCCGCTACAACGCCGATATTGATGCCGATCATCTTGCCCAGTGGTCGAAGCAGGATCGCGATCGTCATTGCAGAAGTTAATGCAAGGCCAGCAGAAAGAGATACAGCAGAGGCGAAAAACGCAAATATCGGCAAGATTCCGATCGAAACCCACGGATGCAGGCGCTCGCCTAGCCCTTCGACCTTGCTTCCCGGTATCGCAAGCCCTAGGACCACGCCAATAACCGCTGGAGCAACGCCGCTTTCGTGTGTGAAATACCAGGCGGCAAGTGCTAAAACCACCGCTAACAAGGGGTAGAGCACTCTAAGCACGCGGGTTAGTTCGAGTCGACGATCCTTGGGGTTTTGGGAAGTGATTAAGGCAAAAAGGCCCACGCTGACGAGAGCGGCGAGCATCCACTCGATTTTTAGGCCCCCGCCCAAAAACAATGCAATGACGAGAATGGCAATCAAGTCATCGATAACCGCGAACGAGAGCAGAAAGGTGCGGGCTGACTTGCCGAATGCGCTTCCGAAAACTGCAAAAACTGCGAGGGTAAAGGTAACGTCGGTGGCCATTGGAATAGCCCAGCCCTCGCTTACCGACTGACCGTCGATAGTTATGCCATTGGTCATCGCGAAATAGATGATTGCGGGCACAATGGCGCCAAAGGTAGCCGCGAATGCTGGAATCGCTATTGCTTTGCGATTTTTGAATACTCCCGATACAAATTCACGCTTGAGTTCTAAGCCGATGAGCAAAAAGAAGAAGGCAATTAGAAACTCGCCGAGCCACCTGTCGAAGGTTAGGTCTAGGTGCAGGGCCTCGATGGCAAAACTAGAGCTGCGAGCTGCGTCGATTGCGGGTGCTAACCCGGTGTTGTAGGCGATTAGACCGAGAACTGCACTGAGTAGCAGCAGTACCGCGGCATTTCGCTCGACGGTCAAGAACTTGATGATCAAGCTCGGCTCCTGTTCTGTAAATCGCCTCTTGTTGCCAAGTATTTACTACTTGACATAATCGTTGGACGTTCCACCTTGGTTTTCGGTCCAACCCGAAAGCGTGCCCGGGCCCCTAGATTTGGGCTAGTGCTGCTCGCGTTCGATGCCCATTTCATCGAGGATGCGGTAGAGGTCTGCAACGCTACCGAACTCGATGGTGAGCACACCCTTGCCCTTGCCAAGCGAAATCTTTGCCTTGGTTGAGAAACGGTCACCGACCTGATCGGCTAGGCCCTTGAGTGAGTCTTGAATTCCACCTGGGCTAACCTTGCCGCGCTTTCCCTCGGGTTTGGCAATGGCAACGAGCTCTTCTACGGCGCGAACCGACAGGCCCTGCTTGACCACCTTGTCGGCCATTGCCTCCATGGCAGCCTCAAATTCGAGGGCGAGGATGGCGCGGGCGTGACCTGCGCTCAAAACCCCGGCCGCAACCTTTAGCTGCACGCTGGCAGGTAGGCGAAGTAGGCGAATGGTGTTGGTGATCTTCGGGCGTGAACGACCGATTCGATCGGCCAATTCATCCTGGGTGATGCCGAAATCTTCGAGAAGCTGCTGGTAAGCGCTCGCCTCTTCTAGAGGGTTGAGGTCGCTGCGGTGAAGGTTCTCGAGAAGGGCATCCCGCAGCATGTTTTCGTCTGCGGTTTCGCGAATAACGGCAGGAATCTTGGCCAAACCCGCCTCTTTGCTGGCGCGTAGACGACGTTCACCCATGATGAGCTCATAGGCAGGCTTGCCGTCGCGCTCTCCAAGGTCGCGCACCACGATTGGCTGAAGCACACCGAGCTCGCGAATAGAGTGAACCAATTCGGCGAATGCTTCTGGCTCGTAGACCGAGCGAGGCTGCTTTGGGTTTGGAGTGATTGCGTCGACATCGAGGTGCCCAAATCGTGCACCTGGTACCGGCACCAGATTCGACTCGTTAGACAATTCGCCCGATTGGGAGTTGGCTTCGCTCACTCCCCCGGCCGGAAAGAACACATCGATCGGGCGCTCGCCCGGAACCTCTGATGTTGGGATAAGTGCACCGATGCCGCGACCTAGGCCGCCTCTTTTATCTGCCACTTTGTGCTCCTCTGATTGCGATTTCTGCTGCTGCTTCAAGATATGCGATTGCTCCGGCCGAACGACGGTCGTAGGTAACCACTGTTTTGCCATAAGACGGGGCCTCTGAAACCCTTACAGAACGCGGGATGACCGCATCTAGCACTTCTTTAGGAAAGTATCCGCGCACTTCGTTGGCGACATCCAAGGCTAGACGGGTGCGGCTGTCGAACATGGTCAAAAGCACGGTTGAAACCACGAGATCGCGGTTTAGCGCTTTGCGAATCATGGCGATGTAGTTCTGAAGCTGCTCGACACCCTCTAGTGCGTAGTACTCGCACTGAATCGGCACCAGGACCTCTTTAGCGGCGACCCAGGCGTTGATGGTTAGCAGACCAAGGCTAGGTGGGCAGTCGATAAAGATGTAGTCAGGCGGGGTAATCGTGGTTTCTAGGTAGTGTTCGATGGCGTTGCGAAGACGCTGTTCGCGGGCGACTAGCGAAACAAGCTCAAGCTCGGCACCGGTGAGGTTGATTGTGGCCGGCACGCAGGTTAGGCCGGGGGCTTCTGGTGACACCTTGATGACCGATTCAAGCGGGATGTCGTTGACCAAAACCTCATAGATACTCTGAACCTGGGCGTGGTGTTCGATTCCTAGGGCTGTAGAAGCGTTTCCCTGTGGGTCAAGATCGATCACCAGCACTCTTAGGCCCTTTGAGGCTAGAGCGGCGGCGATGTTTACTGTTGTCGTGGTCTTGCCGACGCCACCTTTTTGGTTAGAAATCGTGAAAACGCGAGTTCTTTGGGGTCTTGGCAACACCATTGCATCGATAGCGGCCAATTTTGCGGTGCCTTCGGACAATTCGCGGGCCAAAGGGGTGTCGTTCATAAAGTCATCGGGATGTTTCACGTGAAACCTCCTCGAGGGTTCCGAGTGAACCCGGAGCGGTTGAGTTGGCTCCAGATGCATGCCAACCGGTCGGTGATGGGCTGGTTTCATCGCGATTTGCTGGGTAACCGTGGCCAGAAACGACCGTTGGCTGAGTGACGGCGGTGCGCTCTGCCTCAGTTTGCGGGTTTTCGTTGTTTGTCATCGGTTCTTTTCCATCCAGAGGTTCAGATTAGCGTAGTAACGACCACCAAAGTGGGCTCGGCAAGAAACTGCTTACCTGTGTGCACAACTTCGAAACCAGAGATTTTCAGCTTTTTCGCTAACTTCTTGGCTTCTTCAATCTCTTCAGCCGCCTTTGAACCCTTTAGGGCAAGCACTTTTCCGCCATTATTCGTGATCGGAACAGTCAGTCTCAGCAGCTTGGGTAGCGCCGACACGGCTCGAGCAGTCACCAAGTCGAAAACATCACCGACTTCTTCTGCTCTGGCTCGAAGCACTGTGACGTTGGTAAGGCCAAGTTCTGAAGAAATCTGCTTGAGCCAGTCGCTGCGACGCTCCATCGGTTCGATTAGCGTGAAATGAGCATCCGGCTGGGCAATTGCCATCGGAATGCCTGGCAAGCCAGCGCCGGAACCCACGTCGGCAACGGATTTACCTGCGGGTACCAACTCGGCGACAACAGCCGAGTTGAGAATGTGGCGGGTCCAGAGCTTAGGCATCTCTCTAGGGCCGAGAAGGCCGAGAAGGTCGCTGTCTCTAACCAAGGCAGCAGCATAGGCGCGGGCCATTGGCAGTCGATCGCCGAAAATGGCGGCGGCGACCGAGGGTTCTACTTCTGGCTCGAACGACTCATTCGGGTTGCTCTGCTGTGGTGTATCCATGTCTCAATCTTCTTATGTTTCACGTGAAACCATCGGCTTTAGCGTCACTGGCTTCAGGGCAAAAGAAACGGGGCCTGAACGAACCAGGCCCCGAAACTAAAGCTGCTAGTTGGCTGGCTTGACCACGATGTGGCGGTCGCGACCTTCGCCTTCAGACTCTGACACCAGACCGGCTCCCGACACTAGGTCGTGAACGATTTTGCGCTCGTATGAAGACATTGGCTTCATGTGTACTGGTTCACCGAGGTCGTTTACCTTGTCGATGATGCGGTTCACGATGCGAGTTAGGTCGTCAACGCGCTTCTGGCGTGAGCCACCGACGTCAAGAATTAGGCGGCTGAAAGAGTTTGTCTTGACCTGCACTGCCAAACGGGTCAGCTCCTGCAATGCCTCAACGGTCTCAGGCTCTGCAATGAGAGAAAGGTTGCTCTTTGGGTCTTCGCTAGAAATCGCTAGGTAAGCGCGTCCCTGGCGAACATCGATGTCGATGTCCCCGTCAAGATCGAAGATGTCTAGCAATTCTTCAAGGTAGTCGGCGGCAATGTCGCCTTCTTCTTCAAGAGCTGCAGCGCTGCGAGGCTCGCGGTCTGCGCCACCCTCGTTGGTTTCGGCGTCTACCTCTATGGCGTCGGCTTCAAGCACCTCGGGTGCATCCTCGACGATGTCTTTTTCGTTCTCAGTCATGATTCCTACTTCTTCTTACGCTTCTTTGAGACAGGCTGCTGGCGCTGTCCCTTGGTTTCTACTTCGATCTCGGCTACGTCGACGATCTCTGGCTTAGGCAGTTTGCCCTTTGCCTCGAGACGTGCTTGACGCTGCTCGTGGGCTAGTGAACCAGGGGTTGGCATGTTCTTAATGACCACATACTGCTGACCCATGGTCCAGAAGTTGGAAACCAACCAGTAGGTCATAACACCTAGTGGGAAAGAGACACCCGAGATGGCGAACATGATTGGGAACAACCACAGCATGATCTTCTGGGTTTGCATGTACTGGCTGTTCTGCAAGTTGGCAGGGGTCTGGTTCTTCGAGATGATCTGCTTTTGGGTGATGAACTGCGAGGCAGTCATCAGCACGATCATGACACCGGCAATGATCTGAACAGCGAGTGGATTGTCGGCGTTCTCGCCTGGAATGAAGAAGGTTGCCGACAGCGGGGCACCAAAAATCTTTGAGTTTGCGAACGACGTCGCTAGTTCTTGTGACAGGAGACCAATGCCCTGTTTGCTGTGCTGGGCCTCGTTGAGCACGAAGAAAAGCGAGATGAAGATAGGCATTTGAGCAAGAAGCGGCAGGCACGATGAAAGCGGGTTCGAGCCGGTCTTCTTGTATAGAGCCATCTGCTCTTTGGCGAATGCCTCACGTGAGTCACGGTCGGTCTTGCCCTTGTACTTCTTCTGAAGCTTCTGAAGCTCAGGCTGTAGCAAGACCATTCCACGCTGGCTCTTGATCTGCTTTACGAAAAGTGGAATCAAGGCGGCGCGAACCACGAGCACTAGGCCGGTAATGGCCAGTACCCAGGTGAAACCGTCGGCGGCATCCATACCAACGAAGGTAAATAGCGAGTGGAAGGCCACAAGAATGAGTTCGATCAACCATTTGACCGGATAGAGGAGATCCATTTGGACTACCCTTCTGTTTCGAGTTTGGCCGTAGCCAATCGGAAAAACATTATGTCAAGCAGTAAATACCTGCCCGTTACTGCTATTTGGTAGTGGCAGTGGCCTTGTAGACCACAAAACCCCTACCGTTTACTGCAAATCTCTGTGAACCAGGCTTGACCTCATCTATGCCACCGGCACTCCACGGGTTGCAGCGAATGATTCGCCACAGGGTCAACACCGAGCCAAAAATCAACCCGCGCTGTTGCACCTGCTGCAGTCCGTAAGAGGAGCAGGTGGGATAGTAACGGCAGACATCTCCATAAAGCGGAGAGATCGCCTTGCGCCATCCCAGTATGAAAAGTAAGAACGCGTTTCGCGGCAATAGCCACAACCACGCTAGAACTTTCACTTTTCAACCTTCTTGAACGCCAGCTGGGCTGTGTTCAGGAATTCTTCTCGAAGTCTATTCCACTCGGTCTTAGCCGCACCGTTCTGGGCCCGCACCACAAGGGTGTAACCACTCGGATGCTCTGCCAGCACTTCACGCGCAATAGCTCTGAGTCTGCGTTTCACCAGGTTTCTGCCCACGGCCCCGGCAACCGTCTTGCCCACGATAAAACCAAAGCGGGCATGAGACATGGTCTCATCCCGCTTTAGGTAGATGACTAGATGCTGGCTGCCCAATCGCACTCCACCTTTTACTACTAGGCGAAACGCTGCAGAATCGATCAGCCGATTCTCGCGAGCGAGCAAGAGGCTTTTCTTTAGGCCGAAAGCTCGACGCGACCCTTGCGGCGACGTGCTGCCAAGATGGCGCGGCCGGCGCGGGTCTTCATGCGTAGACGGAAACCGTGGGTCTTTGCACGACGACGGTTGTTCGGCTGGAAGGTACGCTTGCTCATTGGTGATCACTCCAAAAAACTGTTTGAGGTTTTCGATGGTGTCAAAATCTGACTAGTTTTGGCTGTGCCGGCAAACCTCTAGGCCGAGCAACCTATTAAACCTAAGGCAATTGTGGGGTTTGGGTCAAGTTTTTTGCCAATTTCTTTCTTTATTATTTGGGGCGATCTTCAAGCTAGAACCACCCTGACCGCGACCGACTCGGATGCACCGCGCTGGCCCCGCTTAATTCACCAAGTGAACGAACCAGACACACCGGTGAAATTTGCAATTTGGGGAACCAATTCACTTGAATATCACAAGACGATTTTGTGTATAGTTGTGAAAACTTATACACAAGCAAAAACCCTTAGTTATCCACAGCTTTTCAACAGCGCCTAACATTGTGGATAACCCCCTACATCCTAGGAGAATACAGTGAACGAGAGCGCACCAGAGGTTGCCCTGTGGCAGCGCACTCTGGAAATTCTCGAACGCGATTCTCGAATCACGGGATCAATGATGGGCTTCGCTGCTCTAGCCGAAGTTAAGGGAATCATCGGCGACACCATCTATTTAGAAGTGCCAAACGACCTAACTCGGTCAATGTTCGAGCAGCGCATGCGCGACATCATCAATGAGGCCTTCGCATCGATCGAAGACAAGCCCCCGGTCAGCTCATTCGCAGTTGTGGTGAACACCAGCATCAATGCCGGCTACACCCCGACAACATCTGCCACTTCAGCCACAGCAAACAACTCTGGACAGGTCGAGTCTCAGAGTTCGGTCGAGAGCTTCGGTGTTTCGAGCACGGATGCTTCAGCATCCGCCCCTGCAGAAGCGTTCGATTCACGACTCAACGCTAAGTACACCTTTGAAAACTTCGTTATGGGTTCGACCAACATCTTCGCTCGAGCCGCCGCTTTCGCCGTGGCAGAGAGCCCGGCCAAGGCCTACAACCCTCTTTTCATCTACGGAAACTCGGGGCTGGGCAAGACTCACCTTTTGCACGCCATCGGCCACTACGCCCTCAGCCTTTACCCACGCTTCAAAGTTCGCTACGTATCTAGCGAAGAGTTCACCAACGACTTCATCAACGCGATTCAAAACAACCGTTCGGCACAGTTTCTAAACGAGTACCGCAACATCGACATTTTGATGATCGACGACATTCAGTTCTTGGCCGGTAAAGACCAGACCCAAGAAGCGTTCTTTCACACCTTCAACGCTCTACACGACGCCAATAAGCAGGTTGTTATCACCAGCGACGTGGCACCAAAGAACCTTATGGGCTTCGAAGAGCGCCTGGTTTCACGTTTTCAGTGGGGCCTAACCGTAGACATCCAGGCTCCAGAGCTTGAGACTCGCATCGCTATTCTGCGCAAGAAAGCTGAACTAGAGAAAATTCGCGTTCCAGACGAGATTCTTGAGTACATGGCTGAGCGCGTTCAGTCGAATGTGCGTGAGCTTGAAGGAACTCTGATTCGAGTTACCGCATATGCGAACCTAAGCCGCAAGCAGGTTGACATGGCCCTCGTACAGACCGTTCTAAAAGACATCGCTCCGGTGCATGAAGAAACCGTCATCGCGCCGATCGAAATCATCAACGCTGTATCGAGCTACTACAAGATCACCCCTGATGAGATCTACGGCAACTCTCGCACTGCTGCGATCGCAATGGCTCGCCAGATCGCCATGTACATCTGCCGCGAACAGACCAACCTTTCGCTACCTAAAATCGGCCAGATTTTCGGCAACCGCGACCACACCACTGTAATGTATGCAAACCGCAGAGTTGCAGAGTGGATGAACGAGCGTCGCTACGTTTACAACCAGGTCACCGAGATCATCAACACGATCAGAAACAACCACCGCGCTTTCTAGTCGCCCACTGCCGGTAGTAGGCAAACATATCCACAAAACCTTCAACAATTGGTTGAGTTATTAAGATGTTTATAAACCTGTGGATAACTGTCGATAACCCCTGAATTACTGTGAAATAGGGGTGCCTGTGAGTGTAAAGCTATAGAACTACTAACAACCGAGTGAGTTATCCACAGATTTGTGCACAGTTGTGTATACATCTTTCACGGATGTAGTTATTAGTAAACAAAAAGGAATGGCCAAGTTATCCACACTTTGCACAGGGGTTAATAAGGCTATTAAAGAAAAAGAATTAATTAGCTAAACCCATAACAAAGCAAAAACCCGAGTTAGAGCATCCGAGTGATTAATCGATCTGCCAAAGTGCACGCTAAGGCCCTTTCTCCCTTTAGTGACAAGGTTTTTGTGGCAGACTTGTCTGCAACTGAAGAATTCTCTTCTCATTCGTAGAAAACCTGGTTCAAAGTGAAGTTTCAAGTAAACCGCGATGCCCTGAGTGAAGCCGTCTCATTTGTCAGCCGCTTGCTTCCTCAGCGAGCTCCAATGCTTATCCTCACCGGAATTCTTATCGAGGCAGATGCAAACGCGCTTCGACTATCGGTGTTCGACTACGAAGTGTCTGCTCAGGTTGAGATCGTGGCAAAGGTTGAGGGCTCTGGCCGAGTTCTAGTTTCTGGTCGCCTCTTGAACGACATTGCTAGCAAGCTACCTAACGCTCCTGTAGAAATCGAACTAGAGGGCAACAAAGTAAACGTCAAATGTGGAGCTGCCAAGTTCTCACTAGCGACCATGCCGATCGAGACATACCCACCACTTCCTGAAATGCCACCAGTTGCCGGAACCGTTCCTGGCGAAGACTTTCAGCACGCAGTTGCTCAGATTCTTCCTGCGGTTTCAAAAGAGGATGTCACCCCTCAGCTCAACGGCGTTCTTATCGAAGCTGGCGACAAGGCACTAACCCTTCTGGCTACCGACCGTTACCGCGTAGCAATGCGCGATGTTTCATGGAAGCCACAGTCGAGCGCAATCGGCAGCACTTCATTGGTTCCTTCGCGCATTCTTAGTGAAGTTGCAAAGAACTTCAGCCACCAGGGCGACATTCAAATTGGTCTAAATGTCGACAGCGACAAAGAGATCATCGGCTTCTCGGCCAACAACCGGTCGGTCACCACAATCTTGATGAAGGGCACCTTCCCTCCTGTTAAGTCGCTGTTCCCCGCTGACATCGCAGACTTTGCCATCATCACAACTCAAGACCTAGTCGACTCAGCAAAGCGAGTGGGCCTAGTTCTAGAAAAAGAATCACCAATCAAATTTGATTTCAAGGATGGTTCGGTGACACTTGACGCAAGTGGCAACGAAACAGCCCAAGCTTCAGAAAGCATCAGTGCCGAGCTTTCTGGCAAAGAAATCGTTGTCTCACTGAAGCCGCAGTTCCTCATCGAGGGTCTAGCCGGTGTTCACAGTGAGTTCGTGAAGATTGCCTTCACACCAAGCAACGATCCAAACAAGCCAGGTCCGGTATTGATCGCAAGTCACGGCTCGAAAGAGAAGACCGACAGCGACACCTATCGTTACCTGCTACAGCCGAATCTACTCAACCGCTAAGCGGTATTCGAAAGGTAATTAAATGCACATCGGTCTAATTGGTCTTGGCAAAATGGGCGGCAACATGCGCTCACGTCTTCGCAAGAACGGCGTAGAAGTAACCGGTTACGCTCGTCAGCGCGACATCTCAGATGTTGGCTCAGTAGAAGAATTGGTGGCAGCTCTGCCTGCACCGCGCACCGTTTGGGTCATGGTTCCACACGGCCAGCCAACCGACGACGTAATCAACGAGCTAAAGAAGCACCTTGAGCCTGGCGACCTCATCATCGAAGGTGGCAACTCACGTTTCAGCGATGACATTCGTCACGCAGAAGAGCTAGAGCCTCTAGGTATCGGTTACCTAGACTGTGGTGTTTCTGGTGGAGTCTGGGGTCTAGAAAACGGATACGGCCTTATGGTCGGTGGCCCAGCCGAACTAGTCGAGCGCGCAATGCCGATCTTCGACGCACTTCGCCCAGAGGGCAAGCGCGAAGAGG
>JACCDQ011889522.1_pt1 | contig 13869 bp, 19 predicted proteins | sample 7446031 | NCBI WGS metagenome assembly JACCDQ01 (sample SAMN15323442, study PRJNA562643) | freshwater metagenome | isolation source: river surface water | place: USA:Blue River Watershed | collected 2017-08-17 | reverse complement strand
TGGTGAAGCACACCTCGCAGGATGTATCGGGCATCCTGGAGTTTGCCAAGGCCAAGCGCAACCACACAGCGGGTGAGCGTTGGGGCGAGATGCGGCATGTGGCGACGATCCCCATGCACATCTATGCAGAACTGTTGGCGATCCCTGACCAGAACGAGCGCAAGAAGAAGGTCAGGGAGTACATCCAAGCCAACCCCGGTTTTGCCACCTTTGATGCGTACCTGAAGCGATGAACTACTCAGAACTTCAGGCGCAGATTGCGGCCTATCTGCACCGTACCGACCTGACGGCACAGATTCCGACCTTCATTGGTTTGGCCGAGTCGTTCCTGTTCCGTGAAATCAACGTGAAGGAGTTGCAGACCACGGCAACCATCACGACCACGGGCGAGTACGCGTCCCTACCGGCTGACTTTGGCTCTCTGTCCAAGATCGAGGCGACCGTGAACGGTGTGACCTACCCGCTGGACTACCAATCCCAGCCCGAAACCTACACCGGCACGGTCTACCCCAGCAAATACGCCTTTGAGAACGGCCAAATCCGCATTTTTGGTGCAGGCACTGGAACAACTGGGACGCTCTTTTACATGCCCAAGGTGGATGCCCTCAGCGGCACCAACCCCACCAACTGGATTCTGGACAACGCACCTGATTTGTACCTGTATGCAGCCGCCATGGAGGGGGCCAAGTACGTCCGTGACGACGCGCAAGCCGCAGCGTTGGCGGGCTATGTGTCGGGCGCGATGGACACGGTGAAGAAGTTTTCAGAACGCAAGGGCCAGCCCTTGACCAGTTCCCTGCAAATCAAAGTGAGGCGATAAATGGCGATTGAAACCGCAACTTATATCAACGGGCTGGACGCCACAAAGCCCAGCGCAACCGATCCAAAGAGCGAGGGCGATGATCACCTGCGCCTGCTGAAAAGCACGGTTAAAGCCACATTTCCAAATGTGACGGGGGAAGTGACGCCCACGCATACCGAGTTGAACTACGTGGACGGCGTGACAAGCGCAATTCAAGGGCAACTTGACAACAAACAAGGATTGAACAACAACCTGACTGCATTGTCTGGCCTTGCAAGCAATGGCCTGGTTGCCAAAACGGCATCGGGTGCAGTGGCAGCGCGTCAAATACAAGCAGGCACAGGCCTGACAGTTGCCAACGGCGACGGGGTTGCCGGAAACCCAACAATCACGTTCGACTACGCAGGCGGGTTTCCGAACGATGCCAGCGTTGTGGCCTATACCCCCTCCGGCACAGGCGCAGTAGCCACAACAGTGCAGGCGAAGCTGCGGGAGAGTGTGAGCGTCAAGGACTTTGGGGCTGTGGGGGATGGGGTTGCGGATGATACGGCGGCGATACAAGCTGCAATTAACGCATCTACGCATGTCACAGCAAGAGCCGGAGCTGTCTATCGCGTAACATCAATGATTAGCATTCCGTCGAACCGCTACCTCGACTTCAACAACGCCACCTTCCGACGCGATTTTCCAAACCTGTACGTTTTTCAGAACACCAACGCGGGCAACAACGGCGCAGCCATTGACGAAAACATTACGCTCAAGAACGCAAGTTTTCGTGATTACGGCAGAACAGACGCCTCTGATTTTGGAGCGGCTGTGAGGTTTTCGTTCTGCAAGAACTTTGTAATTGAAAACATAGATGTTTTGTTTACGTCCACACAGCCCAGCCTGCTGTACGGAGCGTGGGCCTTTTTCATCTCTGGCGAGAACATCCGCATCAGCGGCATTCGTATCGACAACAAGGCTCAAGGAGCGCAGGCAGACGGTGTTCACTGCGGGTATATCAAAAACTTCGTCATGTCGGACTTCAGCATTAGTTCCGGCGATGACAGCATTGCGCTGGTTACTGTGCCTGAGAGTTACAGCTACGAAGGCGAAAACAAGATCAGCGAAAACATCGTCATTGGTAACGGCTACTGCGAAACCCCTGGCTACTCTGCTCTAAGAATCGGCGCATTCAACAACGGCGCAGCCATCGCAGATGACAAACAGGTTTACAAGAACGTCTTGTTCCATGACATCGTAGTAGGTCAAGTCGGCTCTGCTGTAATCTTGTTGGAGGACACCCGCGTCGATGCTTCGCTGACCGAGCAGCACGACAACATCACATTCGACAACATCCAATCAGTAGACCAACTGGGGTCGTTCTACCTGATCGCCGTGTTTGGGGATGAGACTTCTGGCACGGCTTCAACCAAGAGCTACAAACGACTGACGTTTAGCAATATCTTTGCGCGGGCCGGGGGTACGTCCAACAACATGCTGCGGATCAACTCGTGCGAGCGAGTGACCTTTCGCAACGTGACGATTGAACAGAACTACGGCGCGGCGGCTTCTGCGGTTGCGTGCTCATTCAGTTACGTTGACGAGGTGGTTTACGAGAACTGCAACTTCCGCACCTTCACCACCAACAACGCATTCCAGTATACATTCACGAACACAATCCGCGCTTTCAACACGAACTTTGCGGACGTCGGCAATGCTTTTCGTGGTATTGAAGTTCGATACAACACCAGCTTCCCTGTGTCGTATTGGTCAATCGGCGGGTCGATCACCGGCTATCAGCGCGCTTTTGACGTCAACAACGCAGCAGGCGCGACCGCCAAGTTTGCTGATGTTGTGTTTAGCGGTACTGACATTCGTGGCACGGTCTCAGACATTACATCCTCAGCCAACACTGACATTGCTGCCGCTTCTGGTTTGAAGATTGTAAATTTGCTGAAAAGAACGGTTTTTTCGACAGGCGCGACCGGTGGCTCCGGCTCCGGCGGTGCAGGGAGCCAATACATCTCGATCACTGTTGGCGGCACAACGTACAAGGTGCTGCATGATGGGACGCTGTAACCAATTATCTACCTCCTGATCCTCCTCCAACCAACCCCAAAGCAATGACCCCCGCCATCACCATCTACACCGACAACCTGCCAGAGAAGTTTGGCGGGTTGACCCGAGGCCCTTTTGTATTCATTCGGCCCAAGTACCGTGATGACAAAGGCTTACACGCGCATGAGTACACGCACGTTAAGCAGTGGTGGGGCTGCGGCCTGCTTTGCATGGCTGCGCTTACGGCGATCTTGCATCTGGGCTATGGCATGTCGCTGGCGGGTGCTTTTGGTAACGCGATCATGGGCTTTGCGGCTTTCCCGTTGCTTTACGCGATGTTTGACCCGTTCAAGCTGTGGTGCGAGGTGCAGGCGTACCGCAGGCAGTTGAGCTGCTACACGCCGGAGCGGCGGGCGGAGGTGCTGCCGGTGCTGGCTGGATTCCTGGCCAATAAGTACGGGTTCAAGATTACGCAGCAACAGGCTGAAAAGCTTTTGAACTTTTAAGGGTCACATCGTGCCAATCATCAAGCTAGCTGATGTCAGCAGGGGCGTGAATTACGATTTGTCGCCAGAGGAATTGACCGACGGCGCATGGTCTCATGTTCAAAATGTGCGGTTTTTGAATGGGTATGCGCAGCGTTTTAAGGGCATGGCTCCAGTGTTTACGGCCCCGAGCGTGACGCCTTACTTTGTCACGGCTTATCAGACGCCCGCCAAGAGGTATTGGGTTCACGCAAGCGCTGCAGCGGTGTTTGCAGACGATGGAACGACGCGCACCGATATAACCCCAGGTTCGCCACCTACGGGCGCACAGGATGACCGCTGGAGCTCGGCAAAGCTGGGCGGCTTGCTGGTGATGACCAACGGCGTAAACGCTCCGTACTACTGGAATGGCGACACAGGCACTGACCTTGCCGCGTTGACCGGGTGGGATGCCAACGAGCGTTGCGCGTCCATCCATGCGTTCAAGAATTACCTGGTGGCGCTGGACATTACCAAGACTTCCACGCGCTACCCGCACATGGTCAAGTGGTCACATTCGGCCGTTCCCGGCTCTTTGCCGAGTTCGTGGGACGAAACTGACGTGACCAAGGACGCCGGTGAGCAGGACTTGGCAGAAACACCCGACCTGATCGTGGATGCGCTGCCGTTTGGCGACTCGCTGGTGATTTACAAAGAGCGTTCGATGTTTTCGATGCGCTTTATTGGTCAGCCTTACATCTTCCAGTTCTCGCGCTTGCCGGGTGACTCTGGCATGTTGGCAAAGGGATGCGGCGCAGTGACGCCATTGGGCCATGTGGTGATGACGGCGGGGGATATTGTGCTGAACACCGGAAACGGGGTGCAGTCAATAGCGGATGGAACTATTCGGCGGCACATTTTTAGCAGCATGGATTCCACCAACTACAAACGGGCGTTTGTGGTGGCCAACCCGCAGCGCTCAGAGGTGCTGGTGTGTTTCCCAACCAGCGGCGAGGCCACATGCAATAAAGCTGCGGTGTGGAATTGGGAGTCTAAGACGTGGGGCATGCGTGACCTACCTAGTGTGACATACGGTGACAACGGCCAATTGTCTTACGATGTTGGCATTGCATGGGCCGGGGATTCTGACACTTGGGAATCGGACGCTTCCGCTTGGAGTGAAAACGAATACGCACCTAACGAGTCGCGGCTTTTGCTGGCCAGCACAAACAAGATTCTGGCATTTGACGTTGGTGTCACAGACGACGGCGCAGCGTTCACGGCGGTGTTGGAGCGGCGAGGCTTTACCTTCGGCGACACTAACACCGTAAAGCTGATTCGGTCCATTATTCCAAGGATCGACGCATCAAACGGAACAACGATCACTTTTGAGGTAGGCGCAGCAATGACACCAGACGTGCAACCACAATGGATGCCCGCAGCCACTTTCACGGTGGGCAGCGGCTACAAGATAGATTCGTTTGCTTCTGGGCGATTTTTGGCCTTGCGCATATCTTCGGCGCAACCATTCAGATTGCGCTCGCTGGACGTTGATCTAGTGGCTTCTGGGGCTTATTGATGTACGCACCCGGAAACGTCCCATCAGCAGCAGACGATCTGCCTGTTTTTCTGGCAAATGAGTTGTACAGGATCGCTCAGTCAATGACTGATGCAAAGTCATTCGAGTTGCTGGAGATGAGCTATTCAGTTCCAGCAAAGCCACGGGACGGCATGATCGTGTTGGCAGACGGCACAAGCTGGAACCCCGGCAGCGGGGGTGGTTTTTATGGTTATCGCGCCGGTGCGTGGCGCTTTTTGGGGTAAATCATGATCAACAATCCTTTCACTTATAACCAGCAAAACCCGTACCTTGGGCAAATGGCCAACACGATCACGAGCCAAATCAATGACAATTTGACCCGAAATGTCATGCCGCAAATCGCTAGCGGTGCGCAGCAGGTGGGCGGGTTTGGCGGATCGCGTCAGGGCGTGGTTGAAGCAAATGCGCTTAATAGTGCAAACAAGCAGGCGGCCGATGCGTTGACTGGCATGTACTATGGTGACTACAACAACGCGATGAGTCGGCAGTTGCAAAAGTATGGCCAAGACCAAAGCTATAACTTGGGCATGGCCCAAAACACCACAAACAGGCGTGGCCAAGACCTGAATTACAACTTGGGGCGGCAGCAAGTTGGAGCAACAACCAGGGGCCAAGATTTGAATTACAACCTCGGCCAACAACAAAACCTGACCAGCCAACGTGGGCAGGACCTGAACTACGGCGCGACCACTCGCGGCCAAGACTTGAACTACGACTTGGGTAATTTGCAAAACAACACCACGATGCGCGGGCAGGATTACAACCTTGCATCCAACATCTTGCAAAACCAGACCACCAACCGCGGGCAGGACCTGAACTACAACTTGGGAATGACCAACGCTGGGAATACGGCTCAGGGCCAGATGATGAACTTTTACACCGGCAATCGCCAGCTTGACCAAAGTGGCATGCGCTTGGGTATGGACATGTTCAATACCGGAAACGCTGGAACACTGGCACAAGGCCAAGGCATCTACAACCTTGGCTTTACTTCGCAGCAAGCGCCGTGGCAGGCTTACCAGAACTTCGGCAACGTGGCGCAGCCTTACACCGGGTTCGGCAGCACAACCGGCAGCACGTCTGGCAGTCCAGCGGCTGGCTTTTTGGGTGGCGCTCTGGGCGCTTCCCAGCTTTACAACATTTTTAAGTGAGGCTCTAAAATGGCTTTTGATCCTGTATCTTTGGGCGTGATGGCGCTGGGCGGCTTGCTAGGCGGCGGCGGCAGCGGCGAAAAGCAAACCACAGAGCGCAAGCTGGACCCGCGCCTAGACCGATACGTGTACGGGCCTGACAGTAAGTCTGGCTTGCTTGGCGGCGCTTTTGGCCTGCTTCAGCAGCAGGCAGGGCAAGGCGGCTTGAATGACCTCCAGCGGCAAGGGCTGGAAATGCAGCGGCAATACTTGATGAGCCCGCAGTACAGCCAAGGGTTCAACCGGCTCCAGAATTTGGGGCTTGGATTGCTGAGCGCTGGTGTGGCTGGCAACCCGTTCACGGGTGGCGGTGGGCTGAGTGCGTCAATGTTCACGCCAAGTAACTTTGCATACTCCAATCTGGGCGACGCCCGTTTGCCGACCGCTCTAGCCACATTGGTTCCGCAGCTGACGGAACCCGAACCCGTGTCGCAAGCACCGGCACCCGCATACACCAGCGGCAGCTACAGCGGCGGAAACGATTTAAGCATTGGTGGCGTTAGTGGCGGCTTCAACGGCATCAACGCTTGGAACAGTGGCGACACCATGAGCCCAGCGGCTGTGTTGGCTTCGCAGTCGCCAAGTTTCAACACGGCTCTGTTGACTTCTCCTTATGTGAGCAGCGGCACTTCGTGGGGCCCATATTCTGGCGGCGGTGATTATTCGGGCTACAACACGGGCAGCGACTACAGCTACGGCGGGTTTGGTGACGGCAACTCTGGCATGGGAGACTGAAATGGCTGGACTACTTGGCGATTCTTGGGACGATCCGCGCACTCAGGCATCCCTCCAACTGGCAGCGGGTCTGCTGGGCGGGGGCAACTTCGGTCAAGCCCTGGGCCGGGGTTTGCAGGGGTATACCCAATCCATGACGGCAGCAGAGGAAGCCAAGTGGATGAAGGAGCAACAAGCCTGGAAACGGCAGGAGGTGGAGCAGGCGCAAGCGACCCGAGCCGAAGAAGCACGAAAGCGCAACCTGTTGCGCGGCCTGTTTGCCCCCACCACTGGAGCGCAGGCGATTGGCGTGGATGGTCGCGGACCCACCGCAGACAAGGTGCCGCTGATCGGTCAGATGCCACCGATCAACTACCAGCAACTGCTGGCCGAAGGGATTGACCCTGCCCAAGTCAAGGCGCTGGCAGACGCGCAGAACTTTGGCCGCGATGAGGTTTCCCGCGTGGTTGAGGAAATGGGGCCGAATGGCGAAAAGGTGCAAGCCCAGTACGACAAGTTTGGCCGCAAGGTAATCTCGTCCAGTGGGTACGTGGCTCCGGTTCAGGTGAACCAGGGCGACAAGATCACTTTCACCACCCCGCAGGCCGGTGCTTCGTTCAAGGTTGGCATGTCGCCGTCCGAGAGGGACGCGTCTGCCCGTGGATGGGCCAGCAACCGTATCGCGCAGGATCGGCTTGACCTGGACCGAGGCCAAGGTGCGTACAGCTTCAATGCAGACCTTGGCGGGTATGTTCCCAAGGCCCCAGGCGGCAAGTTCGTGCCACTGGACAGCCCACCGAAGTCTGCGAAGCTCACGGAATCCGAGGCCAAAAGCTCGCTGTACCTGTCACAGATGCGCGAAGCCACAGCCGCACTGGAGGGACTGAAAACCAGTCCGGCGAGTGTGGCAATGACCAACACGCCTTACACCAACTGGATGGCTGGCGATGACTCCCAAAAAGCTGGGCAAGCCCAGCGCCAATGGGCTGAGGCTTACCTTCGCGCCAAGACCGGCGCAGCAGCGACAGCGGGTGAAGTGGAGAACAACGTCCGCACCTTCTTCCCGGTATTTGGCGACAGCGATGCGACGATTAGGCGTAAGTCTGAAGCCAGGACAGCGGCAGAGACGGGCATGGAATTGCCAGCCGGTCGTGGTGCCGACAAGTTGCCACAAGTGCCCAACAACAACTCACCCAAAGCGCCGATGCGCGGCCAGGTGGTCGATGGGTTCAAGTTCAAGGGCGGCAACCCTGCTGACCCGTCAAGCTGGGAGCAGGTGCAATGAGCAAGCCTTGGGAGCGCTATCAGGAACCCACCAGCGGACCGTGGGAGAAGTTCAAAGGGCAGGCCACCACCAAGCCTGAAACCTTTGACCCCACAGAGGGCATGTCCACCACGGAGAAGGTGCTGGTGGGCGTGGGCAAGGGCATGACCGACATCGGTTACGGTGTGGGCCAGATTCTGGGCATGGTGTCGCGTGAGGATGTGGCGAAGAAGCGGGAGACTGACCGTGCCATCATGGACACAGGTGCGGGGCAAGTGGGTAACTTCATCGGCAACGCTGCGTTGGCGCTTCCTGCCGCATTTCTCCCTGGGGCCAACACAGTTGTAGGCGCGAGTTTGGTTGGCGCTGGATTGGGCTTGGCGCAACCCTCGACCAGTACCAAAGAAACGCTGACTAACGTGGCTTTTGGCGGGGCTGGTGGTGCGGCAGGGCAAGCGGTGGCAAACCGGGTTCCGGGGATGCTGCGTCAGTGGCAAACCAATGCGGCAGACGATGCCGCCCGAAAAGCAGCCCAAGCCTCACAGAAGTTTGCAGCAGCCAAGGCTGGGAATCAGTTGGGGTACGTCATCCCACCGGCAGACCTTAACCCCGGCATGATTTCTGAGGCTTTATCTGGCTTGTCGGGCAAGATCAAGACGGCACAAGTCGCCAGTCAGCGGAATCAAGGCATCACCGACAGACTGACCCGTAATGCGCTCGGCCTGGCAGACGATGCCCAACTTGACAGCGCAACATTAGCTGGCATCAGGAGTCGTGCTGGACAGGCTTATGAGGCGGTTTCCAGCATTGGGCAGGTCAACACCACCAAAGCGTATCTGGATGCCTTGGACGACGCTGTAAAGCCTTTTGTGAGCCAATCCAAGTCGTTCCCCGGCAGAGGTATGCCCAAGCTGGTGGACGACATTCAATCGCTCAAGACTGGCGCTTTTGATGCGGGTGACGCTATTGAGACCATCAAGGTGCTTCGCAACGATGCGGATGCTGCGTACCGTGCTGGCGACAAGCTGGCAGGCAAGGCTTACAAGAAGGCGTCCGAGGCGCTGGAGCAAGCCATTGATGACCATTTGGTGAATTCTGGCGCTCCGGCTGATTTGCTCAAGGGCTACCGTTCGGCACGACAACAGATTGCCAAGTCGTACACCGTAGAGGCCGCGCTGAACCCGCAAACGGGGTCCATCAACGCTCCAAAGCTTGCCAAGGACTTGGAGCGAGGCAAGCCATTGATCGGTGAACTGCGGCAGATTGCAGAGTTTGCACAAGCTTTCCCAAAGGCATCACAGGCATTGAAGGAAGCGCCCAAAGCCACCAGCCCCCTCGATTGGGCGGTGGGGGCCATGTCGGGCACTGCCACAGGCAATCCGCTGATGCTGGCAGGCATTGCGGCCCGCCCCGGCGTAAGGAGTGCCCTGCTTTCGGCACCTGTTCAACGAGCCGCACTGAAGCCTGGGTTTGCTCCATCGTTGGCATCGCGCACGATCCCAAGCGTGATTGACACTGACCCCTTCAGGATGCTTGCCATGCCGCTGGGAGTGACGGGTGGTTTGTTGGCTACACCCGCCAACTGAACAGCAGGAAGCGCTTGAGTTTGCTGTCGGGCATCCACTTCTGAACCGCCACCCTGATGGGGGTGGCAATCCCGCCGATCACCACCAAGGCGACCAGTGGCTTGGCAAGCATAGCCCATACATATCCATCCATATCTTCCCTTTCCAGCCCCTTCGGGGGCTTTGCTTTACCGGTTAAGAAAATCTGCTTCAGTTTAGCCAACTTGCCCGACTGTAGCAATGACATCGACCAGCGAACCAAAACCTTACATGGGCCCAGAACGGCGTGGCCAAGATCGCAGGCAAGTGAGCAAGTCTGAGATTGCCGACATGGTGGCCGAAGAGCTGGACAGTCAGTTGGCCAACCAGCAGAGTAACCTGATCATGCACATTGACGCCAAGATTGGTCAGGTCATTGTGAGTATGAGGGCGGCAACCCAAGAGATTGTGGAGGCTGCGGTGGAAGCGAGCATTCGGGCGCACGTTGAGGCCGCATTCCCGCCAGGCCCGATTCACAAGCACCGCGAGCACCACCAAGGGCTGATCACTTCGGCCGAGCGATGGGAGAAGATCAAGACGGAAACGCTGTCCTGGGGTTTGCGCGGCTCGATAGGCTTTGTGCTGTGGGTGGTAGGGACGGCGCTTCTTGAGTACATGAAACGCGAGGTGACAAAGTGAACCGGGCCGTCAAGTCATTGACGGACACCCTGGCCCTGTGGCTGACAACCACCAAGCGCGGACGCCTGGTGATGTGGGTGGTTGAATCTATTGCGTTTGGCTTGGGCGCGCTGATGATGGGATTTGTGATGTACCACGGCGAGCGCATGTTCTTTCCGGTGATTACGGAATGGAAGATTGACCCAGTGATCCGCAGCAACAGCCAATACATCCTGAGCGGCACGATGGTCAAACACCGGCCTTGCACATTGGTGACCACAAGTGTGATGGCTGTACCAAAAGCACCACTGTTGCCACGGGTGACGCTGTACCAGATCAAGCCCACCGAGATTGATGGGGGAAATGTGCCAACCGGGCACAGCACTTGGGGGCCATGGACGATGAACATTCCAAAAGCGTTCCTGGACAACCGGGACAAGATTGCCTGGATCGACATCATTGGCCACCACAAGTGCCACGGTTTCTGGGACCAGGAGACGTATTACGGACGGGTCGAGATGGCCCAGTTGCCATGATGTTTTATTTGCTGTGGCCGCTTTTGTGGTGGAGGCTTTGATGGCTGATTTTCTACCGGCTTTTGAAAAGATGATCCTCAACGAGGGCGGCTATAAGCTGCACACGGTTGCGGGCGACCGTGGCGGTATGACGTATGCCGGAATTGCGCGCAACATGCAGCCTAGCTGGGCGGGCTGGGTGATCATTGATGCGGGCGGCGTGCCACAGGCCGACTTGGTGCGCGGGTTCTATCGTGCGCACTTTTGGACGGTGCTGCGGCTTGAGGAGGTGGCCGATCAGCGCGTGGCTGAAACGCTGTTCGACTTTGCCGTGAATGCTGGCCTGGTGACGGCTGCGAAGCTGGCGCAGCTTGTGGTAGGCGTTACGCCAGATGGCAGGTTTGGCGCAAAGACGCTGCAAGCGATTAACGCCACTGACCCGGCTCTGTTTGAAGCTCGGTTTGCCTTGGCGAAGTTGGCGCGTTACCGCGACATTGTGACCCGCGACCGGACGCAGCAGAAGTTTCTGCTTGGCTGGGTCAATCGCATTTTGAATGGGATGTCGGCATGAGCTTTTTAACTGGCGGAATTGTGCAGGCCGTGGGCCAGATTGCAAGCGATTTGATCACGACTGACAAAGAGCGGCTGGACGCTGAAATTGAAATGCGCAAGGTGGACGCCTCGCTCTCAATCGCTCAAACCGAAGTGAACAAGGCCGAAGCTGGCCATGCTTCGGTGTTTGTGGCCGGCTGGCGGCCAGGAGTTGGCTGGACGGGCGTTGCTGCGCTGGCTTACCAGTTTGTGCTTTACCCGCTCATGCTGTGGGCATGGAATCTGGCGCAGGCGTTGGGCTGGTTGCCGGCTGCGATGCCCGCGCCTCCACTGATTGACACGGAGGCGCTCTGGGTGATTCTGAGCGGCATGCTTGGCATTGCAGGTGCGCGGACGTTTGAGAAGGTCAAGGGCGTGTCGCGGTAATGACTTGTCAAGTGCAGGTCGCCTTGCTTAACGGTTGTCTCCACCTGAACCCGGACAGGAGCTTTCCCACCCCTTCGGGGGTGGGTTTTTTATATCCGCTTGGCAATGTCCGCCGCTGACTCTCGGTAGTAGGTGTTGAGCAGCATGCTCAGGTCGCGGTGGCGGCTGATGCGGGCCAGGGTCATGACGTCCATGCGGCGCGAGAGCAGGGTGAGTGCGGTGGCGCGTGCGTCGTGGAAGTGCATGTCGCCCAGCAGCAGCTGTTTGACGAGTTTGGAAAACAGTGCGCTGGCCTCGTTGGGCCCGACGGTGAAGGTTTGGGGCAGGAGTTTGAGTGCTCGACGCGGCAACGGCACATCCACGGGCCGTGTGGATGTTTTGCTGGTGGGCAGGGTATAGACCCGCCGCTTGGCGTCGTAGTGGCCGGTGAGGATTTCGGCCAGGCGCATGCCGGTGTGCAGGGCGATGTGGAACGCTTTGATGACTTCGGCGGTCTTCTTGTCGCGCGGAGCCCGCAGCACTTGCTTGATTTGCTGCCATCTCCAGACTTGGGTTCTGGCTTCGGCTTGCTCGGGCATCCTGACACCCTTGAAGGGGTTGCGGTCGATCCAGCGCCATTCGTCCACCGCGACGGTGAACAGGTTTTTGAACAGGTTGGCTTCGCGCTGCACGGTGGCACCCACAACGGTTTTGAGGCGTTCATCGCGCCACTGGCCTATGGCTTCGCTGGTGATGTTGGCCAAACGTGTGTTGGGGCCGAAGTGTTCCAGGAAGGCGGCAAAGCGCTTGGCTTCCCAGTCGGGCTTGCGTTTGGTGACGCTGACGGTTTTGAGGTAGTGGGCGACTGCATCTTGCAGGGTTTTACTGGACTGCCCGGCCTGCTTGTCGAGGTCGCTTTCTTTTTGCAATGCCCATGCGCGGGCGTCGGCTTTTTTGTCAAAAACCTTGCTGTGGCGCTCGCCGTTGCGGTAAACGAACGCGCGCCAGCCGTCGCCGTATTTTGTGATGGACGCCATACCAACCCCGATGTGCAGTGCTGTGTGCAGTTTGTGTGCAGCACTGCGTGTATTTTGTAGTGGCGAATTATGCGCTACAGGGGGAGAGTGTGGTGTTAAATGTTGTTGTAAGTGGCTTGTGGTCCCCTCGACAGGAATCATCTGCCGAGGGGAAAGGTTGGAAATGTGCAGTTCAATGTGCAGTCTTTCCGGACAAATACCGTAATACCTCTTTGCGCAGCCACAGTCTGTTGCGCGGGGTGGATGTGGGTACTGGTGGTGGAAAACCTGGTTTATGAACCAGCTTTTCTCGGGCGCGGCGCACGTTGCATTTGTGCAGTTCCGCGATGTCGTGGATTGTAAGCAGGTCTGTCATTTGCTGCCTTTTTGGTGGGTTTGAACCTTGGTTTTGTCGCGCTCACCCATTCCGAGAACAGGCTGGCCGCCTTGTTGTATGGCGCGGACGACTCCGTTGCGCTGGGCCTGTTGGCTGTGCCTGGCGTCCTTGAAGAATTTGGACAGGTCGGGCTTTTGGGTAAAGGCGTTCATGTGTCATCCCTTAAAAAAGCAATCTCCGGTGCTTCTTTGCGTAGGGCGTAATACTCCACCTGCACCTTGGCCGATCCGATCATTTTTCCGGCAAGGTTGGCAAGCTCTGCTGCCTCGCCGGGCTTGATTTCACCGGCACGGAGTTGAGCAAACACATCGGCCAGTTGGGTGCGTAGTTCATTGACGTTGTTCATGCAAATACCTCTTGATCTTCATGACTTCACGGTGGGCATCGACCAGTGGTTGCGGGATTTGTGATCCGGTGATGCTGAGGTGTTGCGCCATGACGCGACGGACATACTCATCAGAAAGATTCGACCGCCCTTCTGCGCCACGTTGGCGGTTGTAGGCTGCGCGGTTGGGGTCTGCGCGGTGCCTGGCCAGCACCTCGGGCTTTGTGTAGTGCTTGCGCTGGCTTTCCTTGCGGCGGTCTGGGTGGCGCTCCACGTATTCGCGCTTCTTTTCTGCTGCGCGTTCGGGATGCGCTAAATCCCAGGCCCTTGCTTTTGCGATTTGATGCTCGCGGTTTTTTG
>JACCDQ010304108.1_pt1 | contig 13871 bp, 15 predicted proteins | sample 7446031 | NCBI WGS metagenome assembly JACCDQ01 (sample SAMN15323442, study PRJNA562643) | freshwater metagenome | isolation source: river surface water | place: USA:Blue River Watershed | collected 2017-08-17 | reverse complement strand
TCTCCAAGAATTGACTTGTAGTAGTAAATGTCTTCACCAAACTTTTCTGGAATAACACTTCTTATTTCAAACATCTATTGCTCCTAAATCATTAAATAGACCCTTGTCTATTCTGTCTTTAACTATTTTTCTCTTTTTTTCTGAGAAATCTTTTGCATCCTCGATATCTCTATCTCGTTTTTCGATAAACTCTTGAGAATACTGTATGCCAGCAATATCCCACGATGTTAGCAGTGTATATCTTAGACCACTCTTAATCATTTTAACACCATGCAGGTAGTCTGAGTTTGGATCAAATACGACCACTGTACCTGTCTTTGGAGATATCTCGATGTCGTGCTGAACAAAGTAGAGTTGTCCGCCTTCGTATTCATCATTTAAGTATAGAATTGCAACATACTTGTTTTGACGCCATGAGGATGGGTTGCCATTTTCATCAGTATTGTCTGCATGTGGTTCTGCAAAAGATCCTGGAACCCACTTGTGTGCACTAGCAGCAGTATTTTGAAGTCTTTCTTTGGTAACATCTTCTGCAAAATTCTGCATCTTAGTTCTTACAGAATCTAGATCATCCATAGAAAACTTTTCAGACACCCCAGAGTCTATAGGCAAAGATGGGTTCATACCAAAAGATCCATAGAAGCAAAACTCTGCCCAGTCATCACTTGCAAGCTCAAAGTACTCAATTAAGTTGTCACACTCTTCTTTTGAGAATGCATCTCTAAACTCAACAACTAGTGGTAGGTGCTCTATCTTTTCCATGTACTATGCTCCTGCTTCATCTAGATGCAGTCCAGACTCCCAGTGTGTTTTTTGTTCAGCCTGCTGCTGCCTAACCCTAATAATTTCTTCTTCCCAAAATGAAAGCTTGTCATCGCTATACTGAGCATCTGCAAAATCCCAAAAAGATACCATAGTGTATCTACAGCCAGATAGTATTTTTTTAACACCATGCATATTTTCAACTCCACCTGGGAAGACCATCAATGATCCAGCCTTTGGCTTAATTGTAATATTGTGCTCTGGAAAGAATATCTCTCCTCCAGTATAATCATCATTTAAGTATAAGATTGCAACATACTTGTTTATCTCAAATGCATTTGGTCTTCCTTCTGCATCCGAATTATCTGAGTGTGGATTTGCAAAACCACCAACATTCCACTTTTGTGCGTGTGCTGTATTTGATTTTACAGATCTACCAAATACAGTAGATACAGCATCCTCAAACTTTTTTGTTAGTAATGGAAAAAAGTTGCTATCTAAATTATGTGCCGATAGACCTGGATCTGAAGGGTTAATGCCCATACCAGAAGAATTGTAAAAGGCAATATCTCCCCACTCTTTATCTTTTGAGTCAAAAAATGATATAACATTTAGAGCTTGCTCTTTAGTAACAAAATCTGGTATTTCTACAATTCTATTATCTTCTACGCCAAGAATGCTTTTGGAATTATGATTCTTTTCATCCTTATAAAATATAAAACTAGAGGAATCCATTATGACTTTTCCTTATGCTTAACTATAGTCCAAAAGAATGGGCAGGTATATCTAATACCAGATGTAATCTCTGTTACTCCATGAATATAGTTCATATCTCCTGGAAAGAAGTATGCTGCTCCACGCTTTGGCTTAAACTGAATACCCTGGTTTGGAAAGTATAACTCTCCACCTTCGTAGTCATCATTTATATAAAATAGTCCAGCAAGATCATAGTATGGAAAATCGTTTGGCTTGCCTCGATCTTCTCCAACATGTAATTCCTTATCTGCATGTGGCATCTGGAACTGTCCAGGAAGCCATCTAACCATTGCAGGGCTTGTTGGTATAGCGTCTACATTAAAGTATGCATCTACCTCTTTTTTAAGTCTTTTGACCATACCCTCGATTACTTGTGGTATCTTCGGATTTGTTTTTTCAATTGTTGGGTATGTTGCAACACGTCCATCCCAGTATCCAGAGTCATAGATGACTGTGCCATCCTCGTTGTAGTGTGTCTGTGTTACATCCCAGTTTTCATTTGAGCGAATAAAAGAGTTTAACACCTCTACCTCTTCATCAGTCATAAAGTTTTCCAATGCGACTATATTTTCTGGGGAATCGCCAAAATATCCTGATGGTGTTATAGACACCCTATCGTTTGATCTGTTATTTGTAAAATCTTCGCTCATAATACTATTTTATCACTATTCGTATTTTCTTCGTTGCCAAACATCTTTTTGGTAAACTCCGCCATTTGGAATTCTATACTTCTTAGAGTTTTCCATATTTGCCTGATACATTTGCGTCATGGTTCTATTCTCTACCTTTGACTTCCAGTCTTCTCTTTTAAATGGGATAAGCTGTACATATGGTGTACCTGCAGGTATCGTACCAGTCCATCCCTTTGCAATAAAGAATGGAAGTCTTCCAGGAAGGCTAACACTATCCGTATCTATCATTCCAGTTGTATTCTGAAATGGTAGGTCAAACCTATTCATTGGAGTTAGGTAGATAGTGCTATAACCCTTATCTGTTTGAATGCCCCAGTCAAAGTACCAGGCAAAGTGGTAGTCTTCATATCCGTGAGGTGTTTTAAAATCTGGCATTGGTGGTCTAACTGTTACAAACTCTTTGTAGGCATCGTCAGATACTTTACAGTCAATATGTCCAGCAGCATTAACAAAGAACTCTATATCTACTGGTGTCCTTAATACATACCCAGATCCAAGTGCGTCATACATTGCTGGACAGGATTTCCAAGTTGGAACCTTTCCTCCATCTGGCCCAATATATGACTCACCATTTGGCATTTTATAAAATCTGTCTGCATCTATATACCACTCTGGAAGCTCCTTAATTGTAGATACTGGAGCAGATACGCTTGCAGAGTTTGTCTTTGGGTGGTTTGAAAAAAACTTAATACTTGGCATCATTTCTCCTCTATAACATTCATTACTATTTTTTTGGCTTCATGCTTACCAACAGACTTTCCTAGATGATCTACAGCATCCCTATAGAAGTGGGACCAGTCTCCGACTGAATTTCTCTTCTGCATTGCTTCACCACGATCTTTCATATAGTCTGAGAACTCTTCTCCACTAAGATTTTTAGAAACAAATAAGTTATGACTCTGGATATCTGTAAGGGATATTGGCACGATTGCTGCAATTGGCGTATTCGCAGGAATTGTAATATCTATGTTAGGCTCTGTAACCATCCATGCAATTGGAACACTACCAGGAAGTACCGATGTACTTAGTATTGTTGTAAAGCACTGTGCACCACGAATAAACTGGTTTGGTACTGGCATTGTAAGTAGGCTAATGTTTTCATCACTAGAAAACTTTAGACCAGTCTCAAAACTGACTGTATGGTTTGCACGATTAATGTTTGCATACTTATGCCCCTTGATAATCTTAATTCTTTCTGGTCCTGGGTCAGTGCCGCCGTCCCATCTAAATATGATATCTTCTGGAAACGAGATACCCCAGCCCAGTCTATTAGAAAGAGATATTGGAAAGCAGTGGTATGCATGACGCTCACCAGTATTCTCCATCCAGTCTCTCTGTAGTGGAAGCTGCTCTATCTTTGCATGGTCTGGAAATGTTTTTGTAACATTAATTTGCATCTAGTTTAGTTTCCAGTCTCTCTGTAGAACTCTAGGTTATGATACTTATCGGAGAAGTCAAGCATGGTCACGATTGCATACTTGGTTCCAGACTCTACCCTCATTGCCTGGTGAGGATACATAAAGTTAGATGGGAACAAGAATAGGTCTCCTGCACGTGGCTTAATCTTAAGACCCTGAAGTCTAAAGCTAAGCTCTCCACCTTCGTATGTATCGTTTGGATAAGCAACTGCAGATACAACACAGTTATAGGAGTATCCGTGATCGTGGTGTTCCTGGAAGTGCTGACCAGTTTCATACTTAATGAAGTTCATTGCTTCCCAATATCTAAGCTCTCCAATATTAAATCTTTGACAATAATCTTTTACAGCCTGAAGCTCTCTAAAGTAAATGTCTTCCCAGAGTGCACGAAGCTTGTCTGCTGCCTCAGATTCATCATGAACAATGTCAGCCTTTTTGTACCTAAAGTCGTAGCAGTCTCTATACTCTGGCATTTTCATGCCATATCCAACTCGTGCCTCTTCGTAGTTATAATAGTTTTTGGGCGACAGAATAACTTCCTCTAGACGCTCAATAACATTCATATCTTTTGGTAGTACATCATGGTAAACAAATATTCCGCTTCCAAGATCTTCAAGCGATGACCATGTCTGCTCTTCAATCTTGTAAAACTCTTGAATTCTTTGACCAACATCTTCCATAGAATTATCCATCTTTATCTCCTCTTAATATATAAACTTTGTGTGATCCATAGAAGCATAGTCAAAGACTCTATTTCCATTTCTATCGTTGTAGTCTGTCATTACTACCACCGAATATTTTGTTCCATTTACGATATCCTCTGAAGCATGCTCATACACATATGTAGAAGGGAACACAACGATGTCTCCTGCCTCTGGCTTTAGTCGCAAATCAAATCTAGGGAAGTATATCTCTCCGCCCTCATAATCATCATTTACATACATGACCGCAGAAGTTGTTGCAATATAGGATGGTCCGTGATCTGCGTGTATTTTAAATCTAGTACCTGGTCCGTCATACTTTACATAGTTAAACGACTCAAAGAATCTAATACCTACACCCCAGTACTGACCATAGTCTTCTGTAGCTTTCTTGATTGCCTGAAAAGTTTGTTCATGCATATCATATAGATCTGCGTTTGCAAAAGTTCGTGGACCCAAGTTTTTTGTACTTATCTTAAAGTCTAGACAGTTTCTTACCTCAGCAATAACATCTGTAGACTCTGTTACCAATGCACCATTCCACTTATACGGTCCTGTGCCATTAAGATTATTTTCAAGTGTATTGATTATATAATCTTGAAGCTCTTTGCTGACGGCACCACGGTATATGTTTATTCCTACCGCTGGATTTATTACAGTAACATTATCTGTACCTACAGCTAATCTGTCTGGCATTCTATGTGCAGCAGTTTCAGATCTATCCTTGCTAAACCAATCATTCATAATGCTCTCTTCTCTTATGATATAACAATTATATCACAAAGCAGTTTTTGCTATTTTTCTGAGGTGAGCAGTTTTGATGTTGAGTCGTCGAATAGACTTCTATCGGATGTATTACCAAACCTTGACATAAAGATAACAGCATTCTTTCTTATTCCAGACCTTACGAAATTAACTTCGTGTTGGTGCTCTACATCTCCCCTAAAGAAAACTGCTGTACCTGCTTTTGGCTTTACCACTATGTTCTGATTTGGAAAAACAATTTCTCCTCCAGTAAAGTCTTCTCCATAATTATTAAAATATAGTAATCCAGAAAACTCTAGTTCTTCAGCATCATGATATGGTATGCCGTCAAGATCTGTGCTGTCTGAGTGTAACCCATTACTGGATCCCTTTAGCATTTGAACATAGTTACAATTTACTACAGACATTTGTTGACTAAAATGTTTTTGCATTTCATCTTTTAGTCTTAGTATATGTCTAGTTAATAGTAATGACGCTTCGTCACTTTTCTGTACCCCAGAAATTTTAATAATTGGGTTATCTAGAGAAAGTGACGAGGCATCGTTACTAGTCTGAAATCCAGTAGTACTGAGATATCCAAATAGATGTGGATGTGGAACACATAGGTTGTCAAATACTGATGATATAGTTACACAATCATCTTGTGACATAAAGTCTTCTATTATAAATATAGACATTACCACTACTTATTGTGAACTAGGTATCCACCAGCTATGAACCAGTCATATGGCTCGCAGTCAATCTGATATGTCATTTCTATTTCATCTTCAATTGTAATTGATGTGATAGCTTCCTCAGAAATAATACCTTCATCAGATACCTTGATTAGAATATCACCGATATTTAGAGATCCAGTAGTTCTAACCTTGTATGTGCCATCAATCTTAACAAACACTGGCTGAGTTGTCGAGTATTTTGCATCTGTATTTTCGTTAAAGAACATGATTGTTGATGCACGCTCTACAATTCTGGCAATCTCTGTTTCAATTGTATTCTGATCTACAAATGTAAGACTGTTTGATTCCCAAGAGAACATAGCCTCTTCGCTATCGATGTCCATTTCAACTAAGTTGTATGTCAGGAGTTTATCTCCAACACGAACATCTTTAGCTGCTACTGGACCGTTGGCAGTACGCACCAAAGTGTCTGCAGCAATACATAGAGGGTTAAATCTTGGTGGGAACCAAGGGAACCATGGGAAGTAAGGGAACCATGGTGGGAACCAAGGGAACCAGGGTGGGAACCATGGGAACCAAGGGAAGTAAGGGAAATAGGGGAAGTATGGTGGGAAAAATGGAGGGAAAAAAGGAGGGGTAGTTGTGATTGTGTCCGACCATGGGGACCACTGGCCCCACCCATTTGCGTTGTAAGCTCTTACACGGTATGCCTGAGCTGTGCTACCTTCTTGTGCAATGCCGACAGATGTTGCAGATGTAGTTCCACTCTTACCATCGTTAGATTCCCATTGATAGTTTGTAATTGTTGCTCCACCATTTTCTGGTGCAGACCATGAAAGGTTATCTTGGTTTACCTGTGTTCCAACAGATGGCTTCTGCACGGTATTTGGAACTGTGCTAGCGTAAACTACAACTGCATCAGACTCTGGAGATCTTCCACTGTCATTTATTGCAACTATCTTGACAGAGTGGTTAACTCCTGCCTCTAGACCAATAATAGTAAAAGGTGAAGAAGTAGTATTAATCAAAAATTCTGGCTTAGATCCGACAGTTATAGCATAGTTCGTTGCTGCAGGAGACCCAGTAGGCAATGAGAAAGAGATTATGGCTGAACCATAGTTGTACGGCATATTTGTGCCGACGTTGGTTAGAGATGATATAACTGGCTTTAGTGGTGCCACAAAGTCATTTTGATGTGACGACCTAGCCCCAGTCTTTTTCCTAGCCATTAAATATCTCTACCCTAAACAGTTAGATCGCCAAATACAATCCAAGTATTTGCAGCTCTCTTTAATATTGTAGCAGATGACCACTTTGTGCGTAGCTTAAATCCTGGTGTACCATTTAGCGTTACTCCAGCACCTGGCGATACTGTGAGTGCACCAGTACCTGTTTGAAGGATATCGATGCTAGTTCCAACTGGATAGTTGATTGTAGAGTCTGGCGGTATTGTAATGACAGCAGAAGCAGAAGTTGTATCTACCTCAATCATATTATCTCTAAGAGTAAGAGAGTCTAGGGTATAAGATGCTGTCTTATATACAAAAGATGTTAATGATGGAACGCCAGCTTTTGTCTGAACTGATGCATCTGAAAATGTAACGTTATTTACAAATACAGCATCTGCTTGCATATCTGCTAGTGCAAATGATACATGCGATGTATCAATGTATGGTGATGTATCTGGTTCTGGAGTATACCCTTCAAAAACCTTCCATCTTCCATCTGTAGCATCTCTAAAGAATCCAGTGTGGTGATATGTTCCATCGTTGTAGCCTGCTGCAATACCTAGGTCTGGGTTTGCTGCAGACTTACCTCTTGCCAAACCACCAGAAACATATGTGCCAGTATCAGACTTAGTAACAGTAAATGTGTCTCCAGATACAGCAGAGATAGTGAGGTTTGCAGAACCAGCAATATTATATGTGGTTGGATCGATACCAGTTACAACAATATAGTCTCCTACAGAGTAGTCATGGTCTGGGGCAGTATATACAACCGATGTTCCATCGCCTACAGCATTGGTTATTGAAAACTCACCAGCCTGATTCATGTATACCATGTTGTCTCTGGTTGTATAGTTTTTTGTATCTACGATTGTTGCCGTACCGCCAACAGTTAGGTCTCCAGCGATCGTAATGTTTTGTACGTCAATGTCTCCAGAGAATATAGCACCAGATAGGCTGGCCTTAAGGTCTAGAGCTGCTTGGGTAGCATCTGAGATTGGCTTATCTTGATCTGAAGTATTGTCCACATTTTCAAGACCGACCATTGTTTTATCTATACCAGATACAGTTCCGGTGAATATTGGAGAATCCTTATCTGCCTTATCTAGAAGAATGTTGTTAATCTGTGTTTGAATTGTTGTATTAGTCAAAGATCCAGATAGTGTTGATATTTCATCTGATGCTACAGTGCCTATAGATGTAGCTGATGGCAATGTTACTGTTCCAATAAAATCTGGAGAGTCAAGCTTCGCATAGTACAGATCTGCATCTGCTGTGCTTAGCTTAGAGCTTAAAAGTGTAACAATGTTATCTTGCAATCCAGATAGTCTTGCTATTTCTGATGATGTTACATCACCTATGTCTGTTGTTGATGGTAAATATACGTACCCAGTAAATGTTGGGCTTTCTTTAGTCGCAAAGTTAGCGTGATCTATCTGAGCGTCTGCTACAAGCTGATTAACAAAAGCTTCATCTGCTACGTATTCCAGGTCTGCCCATGTTTTATTTCCAACACCAACCTTAATCTTAGACTCATTGGTTGATGTATTTAGTTCAACATTTATAGACCCTGCAGCTAGAGATGATGATGTAGCATCCCATTCAGCTGGTGTCTTTACCGTAAACATCAGTGCTAGCTTACCTAGCGAGTTTAGACCTTCTGGAGCATTATCAATAATATCTGCAAGATTAACTGGATCGATCTGAGTATTTGCAGTAAGTTGCGGAATACCGAGAGACTGTCCAAGTAATGTAAAGTCTAGCTTTGTTGCGAGATTATTGTCTACATATGTCTTTGTAGCATATTCTGGACGCACTTTTTTCCAGCTATCTGAAGACTGAACATACTCAAAGCCTTCATATATATCACCATCTTGTGCATTTTCTGGAAAATTAAGTGCCATTTAGATTACTCCACTGGTTTCGGATACTTAGCTTTTACAGCAAGACAAGCTGCAATATACTGGTCAATCTGGTCCTGATCACCCTTCACGATACCGTCTAGGTAATCGGTAATAGATGGATACTCTGGTGCACGAAGTCTTTGATACTCTAATGCGTCGTACTCTGCCTGCAATCTATCACGCTCTTCCTCAAGAATAGCGAGTTCTGGTTTTTCTATGTCTGTGCTAACCCAGTTTAGCTTTTCATACTCATTGTTTTCAAGCGTCCACTGTGACCCAGGGTACAAAGACTGAATTGCATCTGAAATATCAAAAATTCTATTTGTCATACTATCATTATACATTATTGTGCAATCTCCCATACCTGTATGTAGTTATTTCCCCACCCTTGATTCCACTCTGCAGTTCCAGAATATGGCTTGAGCCAGTACGTAAATGTTGTTGGGGACGTTGATCCTGCTATAACCGATGTATTTACTACCATCTGTGTGTGGTGATTAACGGTATCACCTTTATATGAAAAGTTTAGTGATCCAAAATTAATGCTACCATTTATAACATTACCATCACGTTTTAGCCCTGCTGTAACACCAATAGCATTTACATATCTACATTGACCTTCTGCGTGAATTACTAGCTTGCTATTTGCAAATTTTGGAGTAATAGTAATTGTTATTGGTGTAAGATATTCTGTTGCATCTGCAATAAGAGTATAGTTATCGTTTAATGATGGGTATTTATAGTCAACCATTTGAACTACAGTTCCTGGAATACTAATACTTCCAGCTTGATTTATGGTTGCGACAGTTGTTCCAATAGTATTTTGAATTGTGTCAAACCTAATTATTGATGTCATGACAGCCTCGCATACTCTTCAACAATAATGTGCATATAGTGCTGATTTCCATTATCACCAGACATTAGCGTAGCTGTTCCAGATAGGTTTGCATTTATGTCGTGGTTGCTTCCGTTATTCCAACCGACAGTGCCTTCATAAGACCTGAAATAAAAGCGGAACTGTGTGGTGAAGTCTGTTGTTATTCCTGGCGTTACTAGTATTTCATTTTTGTATGTCATAATGTCTGCACCAGATCCTGTCATCATTTCGTGACCAGTAGTTCCTAGTGACTGCCAACTACCACCATTAAACCTAACCTGTGGCTCAACATAAATTCCACCCCAGCCAGATGCATCGTTACGCATTGGTATATGATACATCATTTTTATTAGAGAGTTTCCTTTGCATGAAAATGATGAAAATTCTGGGCCAAGCGTATACCCAGTTCCAGATGTTCTACCAGCTGTATCGATTTGTGTAAAAACATTTCTAATATAGTAGCCAGTTGATTCAATATTAGTAATATTTGCCTTTTGTGTTCCGCCAACTGTTGCTATTCCAGATACTCTTAACTGACTCACTGTGCAACCTCCATTAATATCATGCTTGAGCTTCCTAGCTCGTATGCAGATGTCTGACCACTCCATCCGACAACACGGTTTGTATACAGAGTTCCACCAGCACCAGTAGAAACCATTGCGATATTGTATGTCAATTCTGATGTAGTATTTGGAGAATCTGTAGTAAATAATGACATAGTTTCTGCTGTACTGTTTGCATCAGTATTTTCATATGATTGTGCTGGTGCAGTATGACCAGTAACGGCTGCTGCACCATCTGTTTGGTAGTTGATCTTTGAGCCATTTCTTGTTACATAAAAAACAGTATTGTAAACTCTATCTGCAGCAGTAAATTCACCAAACCACCTAGCTTGAATAATAATCTTGCTTGTAGCACTTTTTGGTGTAATTTTTAGAGACATTCCAGAAACATCCATACCTACGCTATCAGAGAATCCCTGTGCATATCTACCTACGTTGTCTAATGTTGCTACCTGAATAATATGCCCAGGAGAATATAGCGTATGTCCTGATGGGACTGTAATTTTGTTAGAGTTTACAGTCAAACCCTTAAGCTGTCCTACGGCTAATTCGCTCATTAAACAATACTCCAAGCAGATCCGTCAGGAATAACAACTGTAACGCCGTCTGCGATAGTTATTGGTCCTGCACTTACTCCATTATACCCTACTGGTATTGTTTGGTTTGTAGAAATAGTGTTGATATTTAATTTTATACCTGCCAAATCTGCAGCTTGCAGATTATCTATATCAGTATTTATTGTGTCTAGATTGGTCTGTAAGTTTGTAACATCTGAAATATTGTGTGTATGAGATATAGCGGCTTTAGAATTAATTTGTGTTTGAATACTTGAAGATACACCATCTAGGTATCCTATCTCTGTAGATGATACTGTTGCTGGTATCTTACTAGATATTTGTGTGTCAGTATACGAGTTTGCATTTGTCTCTGCAGTTTCTGCAGCTCCAGATACATCATACTCTGTTGATGTTACATCTAGTACTCTTTGATCTGTGTAATATAGGTTTGCAGTACCCTCTGCAATATCGTCTGAATCAATTGCGTTTATTGCAGCTGTGATTGCAGCTAGTGTACTAATGGCTTCTTGAGAAATTGAAGAATCTACATATGACTTTGTTGCTGCATGCAAATTTGAAGTTGGTGACCCTGATAGTGTTAGGTAACCAGTCATTGTGTCTCCAGACTTAGAGACCTTTGTTCCAATTTCTGTACTAATAGTTGTAGCAAAATCTGGATCATTACCAAGTGCTGCTGCTAACTCATTAAGCGTATCTAGTGTTTCCTGAGAAGATCCGACAAAGTCTGCTATAGATGATGCTACGAATGCTGTTGTTGCTACCTGTGTAGATGATGTGCCAGTAGTTGCAGTTGGTGCTGTAGGAGTTCCAGCAAGTGCTGGTGATTCTAGCGGTGCTTTTGCTGCAAGATCTGTTGTAAGGTTTGCAATCTTAGTCTGTGCAATTGCTGCGGTAGGACTAACCTTGCTATTAGTTATGACGCCATCAACTATTTTATCTGTAGTTACAGAATTATCTAGTGGATGTCTTTCGTCGGACAGTCTTGGATCTGTTGCAGAAGCGACATCTCCAGCATCAGTTCCAACATTAATTCCAATTATTGGTTCTGAGTATGTACCAGTATTTGTTAATGGTGCCTGCACTGTTATTAGCGATGCTCCACCACCACCACCAGATGAAACAAATTCAATCCAGTGGTCTCCATCTGGATCTGAATAGAATAACCAAACAGATGCATCTACAGAGTTCCACCAGAGACTATTTGGTCCTGGATTTACTGGCTTAGTGTCTGAAACATATACCTGAGATGATCCACCACTTGCGTTTGGTATTAACCATGCACCTATGTTTGCATCATACGTAAACCCGTTATATTCATCGTCATGTTGCGGATTGCTGGGAAAGTTCATTGCCATACTATGCACCTCCATTAAGTCTAGACTCTAAGTCATTAACTTTTTCTGTTAATTCCTTAATTCCTTGAAGAAGAAGTGGAACGACAGAAGAATAATCGATAGAGTATGCACTGGCATAACCAATTTCATTTGGATTGTCTGCTTCTGGGTAATACTTTACTGCCTCTGGTATGACATCAGCAACCTCTTGTGCAATAAATCCAAATTTTTTACCAGTAGTTTCTGATGATAGATCTGTTTCAATATCACCTTCTGAATTAATTATGTTAAACTTCTTGCCAGAAATCTGACTTATTACATTGAGAGCATTTGAAATTTCTTCTACATTTACTTTTCTACGTGCATCTGATCCAGTGACATAGCCACCATCTGAACGCATTACAATAGAGTAGTCTGCACCGTTTGACCCAGGGTATCCATGTAGTCTAAACTCTCCCTGAGGTCCTTTATCAGTAGTATTAAATATAGTGATAGATGGGTAGTTGTCCCAAGATCTATCTAGGTGTCCACGCCATCTTTGAATCTCTGTATCATTAACCATTGTTGTCAGGTTTGCTGTGGTGTAGAACTTCCAACCTCCAGAGTGGTAGATTCCAGTTCCATCGTTTACACCGCCTGTTGTGCTTAGGTTTCCCCAAAAAATACTCTCTGTTCCAGAATTGTCTGTCATCCACATTCCAGCAGACTGTGCTCCATCAGATCGCAGCTTTACTCTACCATTAGTTTCAACTCTGTATGCTGGTGATGCAATGTTTGCACCGATATTTGGTGATGTTATTGTTCCAGAGAATGCTTGTCCAGATACATTTGCTTTTGCAGAAAGCAGTGAGTTTGCTTCAGTTTCTGTATAGTACCTATCATCATGTGTGTGACCAGTGTCTGACTTTGTACCAAGTGCTGTGGTTACTGTAGATGCAAAGTTTGCGTCATCATTAAGTGCCGCTGCAAGCTCATTAAGGGTATCTAGTGTAGCTGGTGCTGAGTCTACCAGACCTGCCACTGCGTTTGAAATAGCAGTATCTGTCTCAGATTCAGTGTAGTATCGGTCATCGTGTGTGTGGCCGATCTCAGATAAACCAGCTTCTGCAGGAGTCATATTCTCCCAAAGTGTGTTCTCAGTATTGCGAACAACCAGGTTTCCAGCTTCAGGTGATGTGATTAGCATATCATGTAGTTCGTCTAATTCGTATCCATTTTGTGGATTAATGAATATACGCCCTGATGATGCATTTGACTTTAGGCAGTACCCCACAAAAACTGTGTGTGCTGGAGCAAGTGGTCTAGTTGCGGTTACCTGTCCTGCTGTCTGAGATAGCCAAAGTGCTTGACCGTCAGTAAATGATGCGGTATTAACTCCATTAACAATACCAAAAGTGGTTACAAAACCTTCAGCACCATCTAGAATATCCTCTGTAGCCATACCAAATGTCTTAGATGATGTGGCTTCGCTATCTGCATCTGCGAGGGTAATAGATGGACGCTGTCCTTGTGCACCACTGATATAAACTACAGAACCATTAGTAATTGTAGATCCTGTACCGTTATAGCATAGTGCTACGTTTTCCTGACCAAGATTAAGATTAACATTAGAGTTAAG
>JACCDQ011788137.1_pt1 | contig 13873 bp, 14 predicted proteins | sample 7446031 | NCBI WGS metagenome assembly JACCDQ01 (sample SAMN15323442, study PRJNA562643) | freshwater metagenome | isolation source: river surface water | place: USA:Blue River Watershed | collected 2017-08-17 | reverse complement strand
GCTGGCACAGCGCTGGGAAATTTATGCCTTGGCCGCCGGGATGGCATTGTTCTCGACGGTGATCCCGGTATTCATGCAGTCGGCGGCGATTCGCCACATTGGTGCGGGACGGGCGTCGATGATCGGCATGCTCGGTCCGGTGGCGACCCTCGGGATGAGCTGGCTGGTGCTGGATGAGGCCTGGTCATGGTGGCAGATCGGCGGGGCGGCGCTGGTGCTGGTCGGCGTGGCCATCATCGGCAAGAAGTAAGGCGGTCAACGGCGCCCAAAGCGTGCGGTTGGCATTAGACTTTCGCCATGGATCTCAAACGCAGCCTGCTCGTTCGCATTACGCTTTTTGCCTTGGTCATCCTCGTGATCGCCGTTGCGGTGGTCCTCGAGCAGACGCGCTCCAGGGCGCGCAGCCAGATCGAGCGTACCGGTCACACCATCCAGCAATTGATTACCGATGAAGTGGTCCGCAAGACGGATGCCTATCACCGTTCGATCGAGGATCTTGATCTTTCCAGCCTGAGTGCCATCGGGGAACTGATCCATTTTTGTGTCGAGATTGAGCCACTGTATGCCAAGGGCGTGGCTGCGCATTGCTTTGCCGAGCCGGCTTACGCGCCTGCTTTGCTGCATTGGGCGATGGGGCATTTGATCGGTTCGGACGTGGTTTACCGTAGTGGACTCGGCCAGTATCCGGGGATCAAGGTGGCTGAACTGCTGATCCGGCCAGATGTTGCCAGCGCAACGGTCGAGGCCTGGCGCCAGATCCAGACGGTGTTGTGGATCACGCTGGGCATCCTGTGCCTTAATTTTCTCGTGTACCTCCCGGTGCGAAGGGCATTGCGGCCGACCGGAGAAATCCTCGATGCGCTGGCCAAGATGGAGGCCGGGGACCTTTCGGTGCGCCTGCCATTGGTCGAGCTGATCGAATTGCAGCGGATCAGTACCGTTTTCAACCATCTGGCGGATCGTTTGCAGAAGACCATCGGAGAACAGCAGCGCCTGGCCGAACACCTGCTCACGGTGCGGGAAGAAGAGCGCCGCCATCTGGCCCGGGAACTGCACGACGAGCTCGGGCAATGCCTGACTTCGATCAATGCCGAAGCGGCCTACGCCAACGAACTCGCCCGTGACAGTCTCCCTGAACTTCTGCCATGTACCCAGGCCATCGCCCGCACGACGGGTCACATGATGGAGTCATTGCAGCAGATCCTGCGGCAGTTGCGTCCGATCGGCCTTGAGGAATTCGGCCTGATTGCAGGCCTGGAGCAGTTGATCGAAGGCTGGAATCAGCGCAGCCGGGGGCGCTGCAGCTATCGGCTGATTGTCGACGGTGATTTCACGCATTTGCCGGACCAATTGAATGTCAGCCTGTATCGCATCGTTCAGGAAAGCCTGACCAATGCGACGCGCCATGGTGAAGCCAGCGAAGTCGTCGTGACGCTGAACCGGCGCGATGCCATCGATGTGCGTATCGAGGATGATGGCCGTGAGCAGGCCGCCAGTCAGCCTCAACCCGGTTTTGGCGTACTCGGGATGCATGAGCGGGTGCAGGCCCTGGGCGGGAGTTTTGCCCTGTCACCGCGCCAGCCACGCGGGATGGTCGTGTCTGCCAGCATTCCATTGACGCATGCCGAGGAGAATCAATCGTGACCCAGACCCTGCGCCTGTTGCTGGTCGATGACCACGCGGTCGTCCGTGAAGGCTATCGCCGTCTCCTCGAGCGGCGTCCTGACCTGAAAATCGTCGGCGAGGCCGAGACTGCCGCCGAAGGCTATCGCCTGTTCAAGGAACTGGCGCCGGATGTGGCGGTGCTTGATCTTTCCTTGCCAGACATGGGTGGCATCGAACTGATCAAGCGCATCCTCCAGCGCGATGCCAAGGCGCGCATCCTCGCTTTTTCGATGCATCGTGATGCGCTCTTTGCCAGTCAGGCCCTGCGGGCCGGGGCGCTGGGTTATGTCACCAAGAGCTGCCCGCCGGAAGTCCTGGTCAATGCGGTCTATCGCGTTGCGGCACGTCAGCGGATGCTCAGCCCGGATATCGCGCCCGACCTCGCCATCGCCTTGCTCGATGGCGAGGATGATCCCTGTCGCCAGCTGACACCGCGCGAATTCGAGGTGATGCGTCTCGTGCTCGAGGGGCGTAGCGCCGAAGAGATTGGCGAGGCACTGCACATCAGTCCGAAAACTGCCCAGAACATCCACTATCAGGTCAAGGCCAAGCTCGGCGTTAAAAGCGATATTGAACTGATGCGCCTGGCTTTGCGTCTGAATCTGATTGGTTGACTGGCCGTTTTTGTGAACGGAGTCGGGCAATTTGCCCGGGCTGAAACCCGAATTTGCCTGAAGTAGGTCGATGCCGTTCAAGTTGTCCGGGAAGTCCCTAGAATCGGCGGCGACCAACGTCATTCAACAACAAAATTCAGGAGATTCCCCATGTCAAATGCCCTGTCCAAACGTCGACAATTTCTTCAGGCGCTTGCGGCGATGCCGCTGGCCACCGCCCTGCCGGTGTTGGCGGATGAGCAACTGGAAAGTGTGCGCCAGCGCGGTCGCCTGAGTATTGCGGTCTACGACAATTTTGCGCCGTATTCGCATGCCGGCCAGGGAATCGATGTCGATCTTGGCAAGGCCCTGGCCGCAAAGCTCGGCCTCAAGGCAAATATCCTCAACTTCCCGGCAGGCGAGGAAATGAGTGACGATCTGCGAAATATGGTCTGGAAAGGCCATTATCTGCGTGGTGAAGTCGCGGATGTCATGATGCATGTGCCGGTCGATCCGATCCTGGCCGAGGCCAATGACAAGGTCCGGATTTTCGCCCCCTATCACCTTGAGACCATGGCGATGGCGCGGGTGCCGTCACGGGTGCCGGCACCGAACGGCTCGGCGGCGGTGGCCCTCGAAGTGTTCACTCGCGAGAAGATCGGTGTCGAGGGTGACACGCTGGCCGATGCCTTCCTGTCCAGTGTGCTGCGTGGCCGTCTGCGTGAAAACGTGGTGCATTTCCGTTCGGTGGCGAAAGCCACGGAAGCCCTTAACCAGGGCGATTTGTCGGCAGTCCTTGCGCCGCGTGGTGAACTGGAAGGGGCGCTGGTTGGTAATACCACCTTCAAGGTCGAAGATGCCAATCTCGGCGAACTGTCCCGCAAGAGCTGGATACTTGGCATGGCGGTTCGCAGTGAAGCCACGGAACTGGCCGATCTTCTCGGCAAGGCGCTGGCCGATTTGCAGAAGGAAGGCGTTGTCGCCGAGATCTTCAAGCGTCATGGCGTGACGCTGATGCCGGTCTGAGTCGGTGACGAAGTCCCTCGTCGCTGCCGTCCTGACCTGCGCGACTTTCCTGAGCGCGGACGTTGCCCTGGCGTCGTCTGACTGGGCAGGGCGGCTTGATCCGCTGTCCGCATCGGAATGGACGCGCGCGCGGGCAGCGCACCTTCTGCACCGGGCTGGTTTTGGCGGAACGCCCGCCGACATTGACACGCTCGCCAAACTGACGCCGCGCGAAGCCGTGCGGCGTCTGGTCTATTTTGATGGGGTGGCCGCGGCTGATACGGGAGTATTCGAGCATTCCGGCGTCTTCGACGAGGGGCTCGACCCGTTCCCGCCCAGTCGTCCGGCGACCACCGATCTGGCTAAAGCGCAAGGTGAGGCCATCGGCGTCAAGGTCAAGCCGGCGGGCAATCGCCCGTTGCAGCCGGTCGCCAATCAGTTTTTCTACTGGCTGCGAGCCAGCCGGCTCGAGACGCATCGGGTCGCCTACTGGTGGGCGAACCGGATGCTGACCTCGCCGCGGCCCTTTGAGGAAAAGATGGCCCTGTTCTGGCACGGCCATTTCGCTACCTCGGAGGACAAGGTTCGCGACTATCGCAAGATGCTTCGTCAGCTCGAGCTTTTCCAGCGTGCCGGACGGGGTAATTTCCGGACGCTGCTGATCGGTGCGGCGCAGGATCCGGCGATGCTGGCCTTTCTCGATGCCGGGATCAACGTCAAGGGTGCGCCGAACGAGAATTTCGCCCGGGAAATCATGGAGATGTTCTCCATGGGCGTCGGACATTACAGCGAACAGGATATTCGCGAGGCCGCCCGTGCCTTTACCGGCTGGAACCATCGTGGCCTCGAATTTCATGTCGACCGCGAGAAGCACGATGACGGTGAAAAAACCGTGCTGGGCCGAACCGGACGGTTCGACGGCGTCGATGTGATCGATCTCATCCTGGCGCAGCCGGTAACGGCCGAGTACGTCGCCAGTCGCCTCTATGCCTTCTTCGTCCGGGAAGCGCCCGATGCAGCGCTGCGCCAGCGACTGGGCGACCTGCTGCGGACGCATCACTACGAAATCGCCCCGTTCATGGAGGCGGTGTTTCTCTCGCGCGATTTTTATGCGCCGGAATCCGTCGCCACGCACATCAAGAGTCCGGTCGAACTGCTGATTTCGACCTATCGCCAGCTCGAATTGAAGGCAGTGCCGGGTATGCCGGATTTCAACGAGATCAGCGGCGGCCTGGGGCAGCGTCTGATGTATTCGCCGACGGTCGCCGGTTGGGCCGGTGGACGGAGCTGGGTGACGCCGGGCTTGCTGATCCAGCGCGGCAATTTTGCGCTCGACGTGTTGTTCCCGGACATCGCTTTCCTGCCGGAGGATCGTTATCCGGCCTATGCCACCGGGCGGGAGATCCGTGCGGTCAACGAGCGAATCCGTGCCGGAATGGGCATCTCGGCGGCGACGCGGCCGGTCGACAAGGATGAAAATCCGGACATGATGGCGGCCTCCAGCCGCAACGTCGATCGCAGTGAGGATTTCAATACCCGCTACGCCAGCTACCGTGGCTGGCAGATGGCGATCGAACGCGTGAAGCCGATTGCCCGGACCATTCCCCGCCTCAACCTGACCCGCATGGTGCTGGATGCCGGGTGCAAAACGGCCGATGAGGCAGTGGCCTATCTGGCGCAGCGTTTTGTCACGGTGCCGCTGGAGGCCGTGACACTCAAGGCGATCAGCGATTTCCTGGCGCAGGAACTCGGGACGGCCGATTTGCCGGCGGCTGAAACCTTCGCCGAAGAAGCCTTGCGCCTGACGCTACACCTGATTCTGAGCCGACCCGAGTATCAATTGGGTTAGTCACGGGGAAATCACATGAATGAAATGAATGGAGCCCGGCGGCGCCTTCTCAAAGGTGCGCTGGCGACGCTTGGCCTGCAAGGTGCCGTCGGGAGCGGTTTGTTCCCCGTCATTGCCCAGGCAGCGACTGCAACGGCGGCGAACGACCGCATTCTTGTCGTCCTTGAAATGTCGGGCGGTAACGACGGACTCAATACGCTGGTTCCCTATGGTGACGATGCTTATTACCGCCTGCGACCGACGATCGGGCTGCGCGAAAGGCAACTGCACAAGCTGGATGCCATGCATGGGTTCAACCCCGGTTTGAGTGGTTTCGAGCGTTTGTGGAAGGATGGTCAGCTGGCCATCGTCCATGGTTGCGGCTACGACAATCCGTCGTTCTCGCATTTCACCTCGATGGCCTACTGGCATACAGCGGCGCCGGGCCGTGGCGATGATTACGGCTGGTTCGGCCGTCTGGCCGATCGCATGGCACCGACGCCACAGGCCAATTTGCTGATGAATATCGATGCGGCGCAGTCGCTTGCGGTCAACAGCCGAATCCAGACCCCGGTCGTCTTCGACGATCCGGAAAAATTCATGCGCCAGGGCTGGGCGCAGGCGCAGGCACTGCTCGAACGCAACGGCGGTCAGCCGGCCAGCAATCCATCACAGGCCTACCTCAATGAGGTCGCCCGTAGCGCGCGTGAGGCGTCGGCGCTTGTCCGCGAGGCCTGGCAACGTTATCGCTCGCCGGTCGATTATGGAATCAATCCGCTGGGCCTGAACAAAATCGCCGCCTGCATCGCTGCCGGCCTGCCGACGCGCCTGTACTACACCGCCTATCGCAACAATGCCTTCGATACCCATGTCCAGCAGGTCGAGTTGCATCAGCGCCTGCTGACCTACACGGCGGATGCGGTGCTCGGTTTCATGCGGGATCTCGAACGCCTGGGGCAGGCCGATCGGGTCGCGGTGCTCGCTTTCTCCGAATTCGGCCGTCGGGCCAAGGAGAATGCCAATCTCGGCACGGATCACGGCACGGCCAACCTGATGTTCTTTGCCGGCAAAGGCGTGCGCGGCGGGCATTACGGCCAGCGTTCCTCGCTGACGGCGCTGGATGCCGGCGACAATTTGATACACACCACCGATTTCCGCCGTGTCTATGCAACGGCGATCGATGGCTGGTTGAACCTCGGAGCCAGTCAGGAGGTGCTGAAAGGACGCTTCGACCCCCTGGGTGTGTTTGCCTGATCGCTGCTCAGGCCTGGATCAAGCCTTCTTCTTGCTGCCGATTTTGCCTTCCTGGCCAGCCAGCAGGCGCTGGATATTGCCCCAGTGCTTGCCAATCAGGGCCAGGGCGAGGACGCCGACGACCAGCGTCTGGCCGCTTGCGCCATGGATCAGGAACTGGAAGAGCGGAGCGGCAGCGGCGGCGGTAATGGCCGCGAGCGAGGAATAGCGAAAGACAAACGCCATGAACAGCCAGGTGGCGAGGACCAGGCCACCGAGCACGGGATCGAGCGCCAGCAGTACGCCAGCCGCCGTCGCCACGCCCTTGCCGCCCTTGAATTTCAGGAAGATCGGGAAGAGGTGGCCGGCAAAGACGGCCAGCGCAACCAGGCCGATCCAGAGATCGGGCAGCCCAAGCCGTTGTGCCATGAAAACTGCCAGCCAACCTTTCGCCGCATCGCCCAGCAGGGTGAACAGGGCGGCCTTCTTGTTGCCGCTACGCAGGACATTGGTCGCCCCCGGATTGCCGGAACCGAAGGTGCGCGGATCGGCAATGCCGAATACCTTGCTGGAAACGATGGCAAACGGGACGGAGCCCAGCAGGTAGGCGGCGATCAGAAAGGCGGCGTTTTCCATGGGCAGGCTGTGTCGGGGGCTGGTGTAGAATCGGGGCCGATTTTACACCCCCGGAAATCCCGACCGCCGTCATGGACATCATTTTCATCGAAGACCTGCGTGCTGAAACCTGGATCGGCATTTATCCGCGCGAGAAGGCGGTGGCGCAGGTCGTCGAGATTTCACTGCATATCGGGGTGTCGACCGCATCGGCCGGCGCCTCCGACGATATCCGCGATACCGTCGATTACGCCGTGGTCGTCGAGCGCTTGCGCAACGACCTGGTCAATTCCCATTTCAATCTGCTCGAGAAGCTGACCGAGCACATCGCGACCTATCTGCTGGAGAACTTTGCCGCGCAGTGGGTGCGGGTATCGGTCGCCAAGCTTGGCATGATGCCGGGCGTGCGACGGGTCGGCGTCACCATCGAACGCTCGATCTAAGGCGTCATCGACCCGGCGGGTCGGTCTCGTCTCTCAAGCCAGGGCGACATTGACGCTGTGCGTCGGCAGGATGCGTAGTAGGTCGTGGGGATGGATGCCGACGAGAAAGCCACGTCTGCCCCCGTTGATGTAGATCAGCGAAATATCGAGGATGCTCTGCTCGACGAATACCGGCATCGCCTTTTTCGTGCCGAACGGGCTGGTGCCGCCGACCAGATAGCCACTGTGCTTGTTGGCAACCTCGGGCTTGCAGGGTTCGACTTTCTTGCAGCCGATCTGGCGGGCCAGCTCCTTGGTCGATACCTTGCGGTCGCCGTGCATCAGCACGATCAGTGGCTTGGCCGCCTCATCCTCGAAGACCAGCGTCTTGATCACGGCATGTTCATCGACATTCAGTTCACGGGCCGAAACCTTGGTGCCGCCATGTTCCTCGTAGGCGTACAGATGGGTCGAAAAAGCGACCTTGTGCTGGCGCAGGAAACGGGTGGCCTGGGTTTCGGGGGCGTGTTCGGGTTTGCTCATCAGGATTCCTAGCCGCGCGGGTGGTGCATCGCATGCAGCGACTTCAGCCGTTCGCGGGCGACATGGGTGTAGATCTGGGTGGTGGTGATGTCGGCGTGGCCGAGCAGCAACTGGACGACGCGCAGGTCGGCCCCGTGGTTCAGCAGATGCGTGGCAAAGGCGTGGCGCAGGACATGCGGTGACAGTTTGGCCGGATCGATGCCGGCGATCAGGGCGTAGCGCTTGATCAGTTGCCAGAAGGCCTGGCGGGTCATGGCGTGACCCCGGTTCGTCACGAAGACATGCTCGCATTGGCGCTCGCCGAGCGTTGCCCGGCGTCCTTCGGCCAGGTAGCGGATCAGCCAGTCGGTCGCGACCTCGCCGAGCGGGACGAGCCGCTCCTTGCTGCCCTTGCCGAAGACCCGGACGACGCCTTCGGTCAGGCTGATCTCGTGCAACTTGAGGTTGACCAGTTCGGAGACGCGCAAGCCGGTCGCGTAGAGCGTTTCCAGCATGCTGCGGTCGCGTTCGCCGAGTGCGGTCGCGGTGTCAGGAGCGGCGAGCAGTTTTTCGACCTGGGTTTCCGACATGACTTTCGGCAAGCGGCTGCCGCGCACCGGGTTGTTCAGGGCGATTGTCGGGTCTTCGCGGCGTCGACCGCGGGCCGTCTGCCAGCGATAAAAGCGGCGGAGGGTGCTCAGGTAGCGCGCTTGCGAACTCGCCCGGCTGTGCCGGGAGAGATGGGCGATGAATTGCCCCAGCGTGCTTTCGCGGGCATCGAGCAATGGTTCGTTGCTGGCATCGGCCAGCCAGCGGGCGAATTGGCCCAGATCGGAGCGGTAGCTGTCGAGGGTCGATTTGGCGAGCCCGTCCTCGAGCCAGAGGGCGTCGCAGAACAGGTCGATCTCGGCCAGGTCAGCCGGGGAGGCATCCTTCATGGCGGAGCAACCAACGTTTGATGTCGAGCAGGAAACCGCCGCCCTGACGGTTGAAACCACCGAGGCCGCCATTGGCCGCCAGAACGCGGTGACAAGGGACGATCAGCGGGAAGGGATTGGCGCCGCAGGCCTGGCCGACGGCACGCGGGGCGTTTTTGAGGTTTTGCGCGAGTTGACCGTAGGAACGGGTCTCGCCCAGCGGAATGGCTGAAATCTGTCCCCAGACGCTACGCTGGAAAGCCGTGCCTGAAGGGCGGAGCGGCAGTCCGAAGGTAAACCTGGGGTCGGCCAGGTAGGCGTTCAGTTGGTGCACCACTTCGGCGGCGAGCGCATGCTCGGGGGCTTTTTCCGGACGCGGCTCGAGGAATTCGACCTCGATCAGTTCGTCGGCATCGCAGCGCACCCCGAGCGCAAAGCCGGGGGCGCTGACGACAGCGGCGTAGATGTCAGGCGCGGACATGGCCATCGCCGAGCACGACCCATTTCTGGCTGGTCAGCCCTTCGAGGCCGACTGGACCACGGGCGTGGATCTTGTCGGTCGAAATCCCGATTTCGGCGCCGAGGCCATATTCGAAGCCGTCGGCAAAGCGGGTCGACGCATTGACCATGACCGAGCTCGAATCGACCTCGCGCAGGAAGCGCATCGCCTTCGGGTGGTTCTCGGTGACGATGGCCTCCGAGTGATGCGAGGAATAGGTGTTGATGTGCTCGATCGCTTCATCGATGCCGGCAACCACCTTGACCGAGATGATCGGCGCCAGGTATTCGGTGTAGTAATCCTCTTCCGTCGCCGCGACGGCGTTCGCCACGATGGCTCGGGTTTCGGCACAGCCACGGATTTCGACACCTTTTGCGGTCAACATCGCGGCGATGGCCGGAAGCTGGGTTGCTGCGACAGCACGGGCGACCAGCAGCGACTCGGCGGTGTTGCAGGTGCCGTAGCGTTGCGTCTTGGCGTTTTCGACGATTCTCAAGGCCTTGGCCGGATCGGCATTGTCATCCACGTACACGTGGCAGTTGCCGTCCAGGTGCTGGATCATCGGTACGCGTGATTCGGCGAGCAGGCGGGCGATCAGACCCTTGCCGCCGCGCGGCACGATGACGTCGACGAATTCGCGCATGGTGATCAGTTCGCCAACGGCGGCGCGGTCGGTGGTGTCGATGACCTGCACGCACTCGGCCGGCAGCCCCGCCGCCTTGAGGCCTTCCTGGACCAGCGCGGCGATGGCGCGATTCGAGCGGATCGCTTCCGAGCCACCACGCAGGATGGCGGCGTTGCCCGACTTCAGGCACAGCGCCGCGGCATCGGCGGTGACGTTCGGGCGGGCTTCGTAAATGATGCCGATGACGCCGAGCGGCACGCGCATCTTGCCGACCTGGATGCCGGAGGGGCGGTACTTGATGTCGTTCATCTCGCCAATCGGATCGGGCAGCTTGGCAACCTGCTCGACGCCTTCGGCCATGCCGTCGACGCCTTTTTCTGACAGGGCCAGGCGGTCGAGCATGGCGGTTTCGAGGCCGGCGGCGCGGGCAGCGGCGAGGTCTTCCGCATTGGCGGCGACCAGCGCGGTTTTTTCGCGGCGGATGGCGGTGGCGATGTGCAGCAACGCGGCGTTCTTTTCGGCCGTCGTGGCCATCGCCAGCCGGCGCGAGGCGGCACGGGCCTGGCGGCCGACGGTCTGCATGTATTCCTTGATATTCATGATCTTTGGCGTGTGCGCTAAAAGTTTGATTATAGCCAGCAAAAAAGTCGGGAACTTCCTGAATGCGGATAAACTCTTAGTCCCCATAAAACGTAAGGGTTTGCAACGAGGGCATGATGTCGCAAAAGTTGATACTGCCGACCGAGGTCAAGGTCTGCGCAACCTGTAGTTATTGGGATGGCGAGCGCCAAGTCGATTCTGACGTGAAGGTCGTCGTGGTCGACAGCGAATGCGAGGGTGAGTGTCTGGTGCAGGAATGCTGCAAGCCGGGCGTTCATGACATTCGTAGCGAATGTCTCTGCATGTGGGAAGATCTGGCTGCTGAGGGGAGTGAAGCCGCCCCGCCAGCGGAAAATTCCTGACAGGACTTCCGGCACCTGCCTGCTGGCAGGAGCTAGGGCTTGACGGCGAGACGCAGGCCAAGCCGCATGAATTGTTCCCAAAGATTGCCTTGGCCGATGCCCTTGGCCAGGCGGTCGATTTCTGCCGCATGCCGTAGAGCCGCCTCGAGTGTTGCGGTCGACAGGCGTTGCACGGCTTTTTTCACCGGATTCTGGCGTGGCCCCCAGACCTTGGCTTCTTTGAGCAGGCCATCAAGTGGACGCTGACGATCAAGTCCCTGACGCAGGGCGAGCAAAGTGCGGATTTCCTCGGTCATTGCCCAAAGGACCAGCGGTGGGGCTTCACCTTCCTGTTCGAGGCCGGTGAGCGTTCTGCTCAGGCGGCCGGTGTCGCCGGCGAGCAGCGCTTCGCGCAAGCCGTCGATATCGTAGCGGGCGACATTGAGCACGGCCTCGCGGATCTGCGCCATGCTTAGCTTGCCAGCCGGATAGAGCAGGCCGAGTTTCTGGATTTCCTGATGCGCCGCGAGCAGATTGCCCTCGACCCGCTCGGCAACGAATTGCAGGCTCTCGAAGTCAGCGGTCTGTTGCTGGCGCCGCAGGCGGCCGGCGAGCCAGCCGGGCAGTTCACCCAGAGGGGGAGCGTTGAGTTTGACCACGACGCCCGACTCGGCCAGTGCGGTAAACCAGGCGGCTTTCTCCTCGCGCCAGTCGAGTTCCGGCAGCGTGATCAGGAGCAGGGTGTCTGAGGAAAGCTGCTTGCACCAGCCTTGTAGCGCGGCACTACCGTCCTTGCCGGGTTTGCCGTTGGGGATGCGCAGGTCGATCAGCTTGCGGTCGCCAAACAGCGACAGATTGCCGCCCGCTGCCAGCAGTTCGCCCCAATCGAAACCGGGCAGGACGGTAAGGACTTCGCGCTCGTTGTAACCCTGTTGTCGGGCCTTGGCACGCAGGCTGTCGGCGGCTTCGAGAACGAGCAGCGGCTCGTCACCGTAAAGCACGTACAGCGGGCGGAGCTCGCGCTCGAGGTGCGTCGCGAGTTGTTCCCCCTTGAGCAGCATCAGTCGTCGTCTTCCTGGTTCGGATCGCGCGGCTTGACGATAGTCAGGCGACGCATGATCTGGTTGACCAGGTCATTGTTCATGTCGCGCCAAAGCAGTCCCTCTTCCAGATCCTTGGCGAGCACGTTGGAGTCGTCGAAGGAAATGTCGCGGGTCAGGGTGATGTCGTTGAGGCGAACCAGTTCCTGGCCCTTGGCATTGATGACCTTGAAGGCGTAGTCGAGCTGCAGGCGATATTCGCGAACCCGGCCCTGGGCGTTGACGCTGAGGATGGTCTTGCCGCGGCTGTCGCGGACCTGCTGGAAGATCGCCTCGGCACTCTTGGCGTCCTCGACCAGTTCGGTGCTGCCCGAAGCGCGAATGTAGCGCTCGAGCCAGATGCGCACATCGGACGTTTCCGGCAGGTTGATGTACATCGACTGGTAAGGCATTTTCACGCTGTTCGAGCCGCGCAGGTGGAAGCCGCAGCCGGCCAGTCCGGCGAGTGGGAGCAGCGAGAGAAAGCGGCGACGCGTCAGCATGATGACCTCGTTAAGCGACGATGTTGACCAGACGACCCGGCACGACGACCACCTTCTTGGCCGGCTTGCCTTCCATGAACTTGACGGCGCCCTCGGAAGCCAGGGCGATGGCCTCGATGCTTGCCTTGTCGGCATCGGCGGCGACGCGGATTGAACCGCGCAGCTTGCCGTTGACCTGCACCATCAGCTCGATCTCGTCCTGTTTCAGTGCTTCGGGATCGGCCTTCGGGAAGGCGGCATTGCCAGCATCGGTGCCCGGTTTCAGCTCGGCGTAGAGCGCCTGGCCGATGTGCGGGACGATGGGGAAAAGCAACAGCGAGACGCTTTCCAGGGTTTCCTGGGCCAGTGCGCGTCCGGCGGCGTCCGACAGATCGCACTTGTCGTAGGCATTGAGCAGTTCCATGACTGCTGCAATGGCGGTGTTGAACTGCTTGCGACGGCCGTAGTCATCGGCGACCTTACCCATGGTCTGGTGCAGCTTACGGCGCAGGTCGGCTTGTGCGGTCGACAGCGATTTTTGGTCGATTTTGGCGTCGACCGTGCCAGTCGCAACATGGTCATGCACCAGCTTCCACATCCGGCGCAGGAAGCGGAAAGCGCCTTCGACGCCGGCGTCCGACCATTCCAGCGACTGGTCGGGCGGCGAGGCGAACATGATGAACAGGCGGGCGGTATCGGCACCGTACTGGTCGATCAGCGCCTGCGGGTCGACGCCGTTGTTCTTCGACTTCGACATCTTCTCGGTGCCGCCGATGACCACCGGCAGGCCGTCGGCCTTCAGCGTGGCGCCGGTTGGGCGGCCGCGTTCGTCGGTGACGACATCGACGTCGGCCGGGTTGATCCACTGCTTCTTGCCGCCGTCGAGATCACGGTAGAAAGTCGGGGCGACGACCATGCCCTGGGTCAGCAGATTGGCGAACGGCTCGCCGAGATCGCCGATCAGGCCGACATCGCGCATCAGCTTGGTGAAGAAGCGCGAGTAGAGCAGATGCAGGATGGCGTGCTCGATGCCGCCGATGTACTGGTCGATGCCGCCCTTGCACCAGTAGGCGACACGCTCATCGACCATGGCCGTGGCGTTGTCCGGGCAGGCGTAGCGCAGGAAGTACCAGGATGACTCGAAGAAGGTGTCCATCGTGTCGGTTTCGCGCCGGGCATCGCCGCCGCACTTCGGACACTTGCATTCGTAGAACTCGGGCATCTTCGCCAGGGGGGAACCCGCACCGGTGATCTCGACGTTCTCGGGCAGGACGACCGGCAGTTGGTCGTCCGGCACTGGCACGTCGCTACAGGTCTTGCAGTGGATGATCGGGATCGGGCAGCCCCAGTAGCGCTGGCGGGAAATGCCCCAGTCGCGCAGGCGGAACTGCACCTTCTTGTCGCCCAGGCCCTTGGCGGCGAGCAGGGATGCAACCTTATCGATAGC
>JACCDQ010393756.1_pt1 | contig 13873 bp, 8 predicted proteins | sample 7446031 | NCBI WGS metagenome assembly JACCDQ01 (sample SAMN15323442, study PRJNA562643) | freshwater metagenome | isolation source: river surface water | place: USA:Blue River Watershed | collected 2017-08-17 | reverse complement strand
GATGCTAATGATACAAATTTAGATATGTTAAAAGTACAATTAGCTTCCAAGAAAATCTCTCAGATGACTGTTCGTATTCAAAAAATTGTCAAAGGATTAAAGTCACTGTCGCGAAATGATCAAGCAGACCCTAAAGAAATATTTTCACTTGAAGAAGTGATTCAAGATGCTCAAGAGTTATGTGGCTTTAAAATAAAAACCGAAGTCGTCACAGTCACCAATGAATGTTCAAAAGAAATAGCTGTCTTAGGAAGACCAACGCAAATTTGCCAAATTATTACTAATTTAATCTCCAATGCATGTGATGCGATCTCTAAAAATCAAGAGAAATGGATTAAGATACAATCTGAAGCGACGAATGAAGTCATTAAGATATTTGTAGTAGATAGCGGCAAAGGGATACCAGAAAATGTTTTACAAAACTTGATGACCCCATATTTCACCACCAAAGAAGCAGGTAAGGGCACAGGTCTTGGTTTAAGTATCTCAAAGAAAATTGCTGAAGATCACGGTGGATCATTAGAATATGTAAAAGATAGGGCCAATACGACTTTCGTATTGACCCTTCCAAGAAATTAGCTAGCTTTTTTGTATTCTTCTTTTTGAGCACTTAATTTAAATTTATTTAAAATCCCTTTAAGTTCTTTGGTTGCTCCACCAACTTGTTCAGCAACGGTCACGTTGTCGCTAACGATCCCCGTTGTAACCACAGCCGATTGATTGACTTTTTGATTACCTTGGCCAATTTTTTCAACTTCCGTTACGGAGTGAGAAATCAAATGAACAAACTGTTCAGTTGTGGCAAACTGCTCTTCAGTTGCTGAAGCAACGACACTTGAAGATTTATTGATTTGATCCATGAACGAGTTGATATTTTCTACTGAATTTGAAACATGATTACTGCTTTCTTTTATCGTGCCAATTTTTCCAGTGATTTCTTCCGCAGCTTGAGCCGATTGACGGGCCAATTCTTTTACTTCGTTTGCGACAACGGCAAACCCTTTACCAGCTTCACCAGCTCTCGCTGCTTCAATCGTGGCATTTAATGCTAAAAGATTTGTTTGTCTGGCAATATTCGTAATAACATTGATAAATTGAGCGATATCTGTTGCATTCGTCTCAAGTTGAGTTGAAAGATCTTTGGTTTCGCTTACAACTCGATTTGCTTCACGAGTGATTTTTGAAGACTCAGAAGCTTGCTTAGAAATCTCTGATACCGCCATTTTTAATTCATTGGTAGCGTGATCAAGATTTTTAATATTGGTAATAACTTCTTGTGTTTGAGTATTCATGATCTCAGAGAGATTTTTTGTGTCATTAGAATTTTTTTCTAGCTCAAGAGACTTTTTATTTAAGTTGTTTGATCCTTGTTCTAATTGAATGCACATTTCTTGAATTCTTGAGAAGTCATGTGACAATTGCTTGAAAAAGGATTGTAAGCCAATTCCCAATTGTCCAATGGCATCTGATCCACTCACCGTGATTTCTTTAGTCAGATCACCTTTTTCCGCAGCTTTTACCACCATTAATATCTGATCTACTTTTTCTTGTAAAACTTTGGTAGCTTTTTCTTGTTCGTGAGCCATTTCTTCTGCTCTTTTCTTTTCTTCAGAAGCAACTCTCATCGCATTTCTTGCTTTTTCTTGTTCTACTTCGGCAGTCTTTTTAGCTTCAAGCGCTTGCTGCTTTTCTATTTCAGATTGAGATAATGCATTTTTTATTTTTTCATTAGCTTCAATTTCTCTTTCTTTTTGTTTAGAGACTTCACTCCAATCTACTTTTTCTGCTTTGAAGATTGCTTGCATTTGATCCATGGTCTTATTGAAACTTATCGACATGCTAGCAATTTCATCTTGGTTTTTTTCATCAATCGCAACTTTTTTATTTAAAAATCCGTTGTTAAATTGCTCAAAACCTTCATAGACACTGATTACAGGATTAGTAATCATGGCTGAAAATTTCCAAGCTAGAACTCCGATTATCAAACAGCTTAAAACGATTATAGAAACGACTTGAAAAAGAATTTTATAAAATGGTTCTAGAATCTCATGCAATTCAAATTGAGAGATTAAAGCATAGGCATGATCACCCCAATGAAAAATTTCAGCTTTTGACAATGTTAATTTGCCAGCAAAGTTTTCCATTTCACCTTCAATGTGTTTTTTACTTTCAAGAGTGTTTAAGAAAGAATTATCTAAAGAAAAAACTAGGGCAGAAGTATTTTGGGCCTTAACATAATGCTTATCTTTTTCAGAAAGGGCAGGGATATCTTTAAATACAGCATTTAATTCACCCTTGGCCTCAATCACATTTCTCGCATTGGAACGCATTTTTTTATCGGCTAGTGACACAATATAACTTTCTCCGGTTTCTCCATATCCTGCGGAGGCAAAGTTTTTATCATTAGTTAAAATAGAATCAATTAATGGAACAGGTATTTGAATGGCGATATAACCAATAGTCGAATTTCCATTTTCTAATTTCATCATAGCAAATGCAGCAGGAGCTTCATAAGATGGAAAATAAGGATTGATATCAGATAGAAATACTAACTCATCAGACTTTTTTGTTTCTGAAACGGTTTTATAAAGTTTTCCAAGATTTGAGTTGGCATAGGCTCCATCTTTTACATTAGTGGCATAGTCGACTTCCTTAAAGTAAGAATAGACGACATTCCCTTTATTATCGATTAAAAATAAATCATAATATCCATTAGAATCAACAAAGTTTTTAACTTGTTCGTGTAGTGATTTATGAACTCTGTCATATTCACTATCAAGAAAACTTTTTTCTAAATTATTTTTCTCTCCAACTTTATTTGAGTTTTTAACGATGAAAGCATGTTGAAGAACAATTCCTTGTGGAGATAATTTATCTACAATGCTATTAAAATCTTTAAAGTCAGATCCTGATTTTTCAAAAAATACTTTGCTGAAAGTAGAGTTATAGTAACTAGATAGCTCAGCTTTTTTACTTTCTAAATTATTTATTTGCAATGAATTCCATTTATCTACTATCTGGCTATATCCTTCTTTGATGTCGTTTCTGTAACCCATGTTTTGCAAATTTATTTTCATGGATTTTTCAAATGTTTCTAGTTCTGCCTTTCGACTGGCATTCATTTGATTTAGCATTTCTTTGTGATCGTCTATAATAAAATTATAGTTTTGTCTTAAGGAAATGATACTGAAAATTATCACCGGAGTTAATCCGATTGCGAGTGCTCCATAAAATATTTTATTTCTTAATTTCATTTTATTCCCTCAAAAGAGTTAAGTTACTTTGAAAACTTATCGGTGATTTCTCTTAAATAAATGAGATTTATCAATATTTTTTTAAAATAAATCTAATTTATGTCTAAGGTTACTAACTAGCTTTTTTGTATACTTCGCTATGTGAACTTAATTGGAATTTATTTAAAATCCCTTTAAGTTCCTTAGTTGCTCCACCAACTTGCTCAGCAACGGTCACGTTGTCGCTCACAATTCCAGTAGTGGCGATAGCGGAATGATTTACTTTTTGGTTAGCTTGACCAATTTTTTCAACTTCCGACACAGAGTGAGAGATTAGTTGAACAAACTGTTCAGTCGTCGCAAATTGCTCTTCAGTTGCAGATGCTACGACACTTGAAGATTTATTGATTTGGTCCATGAATGTGTTGATATTATCAACAGATTTAGAAACATGATTACTGCTTTCTTTAATCGCTCCAATTTTTCCAGTAATTTCTTCTGCAGCTTGAGCCGATTGCCGAGCCAATTCTTTTACTTCGTTTGCAACAACGGCAAAACCTTTTCCAGCTTCACCAGCTCTCGCTGCTTCAATTGTGGCGTTTAATGCTAGAAGATTTGTTTGTCTGGCAATATTCGTAATAACATTGATGAATTGAGCGATATCTGTTGCATTAGTCTCAAGCTGAGTTGAAAGGTCTTTGGTTTCACTTACAACGCGATTTGCTTCACGGGTAATTTTTGAAGATTCAGAAGCTTGTTTAGAAATTTCTGACACCGCCATCTTTAATTCATTGGTAGCGTGATCAAGATTTTTAATATTGGTGATGACTTCTTGGGTTTGATTATTCATAATTTCAGAGAGATTTTTTGTATCTGATGAATTTTTTTCAAGTTCAAGGGATTTTTTATTTAAGTTGTTTGATCCTTGTTCAAGTTGAATGCACATTTCTTGAATTCTTGAAAAATCATGCGACAATTGCTTGAAAAAGGATTGTAAACCAAGTCCTAATTGCCCAATAGCATCTGATCCACTAACCTTTATTTCCTTAGTCAGATCACCTTTCTCCGCAGCTTTTACCACTAGTAATATCTGATCTACTTTTTCTTGTAAGATCTTGCTTGCTTTTTCTTGTTCTTGGGCTAATTCTTCTGCTCTTCTTTTTTCTTCAGAAGCTTGTTTCATAGCACTTTCAGCTTTTACTTTTTCCATATTGGCTAATCTTTGTGCTTCATCAGCTTCTGTTTTGGCTTTTTGGGCCATTTTGGTTTCTGCTTCAGCTTTCTCTAAAGCTGAATTGACTTCTTTGATGTTGGTTTCAATTTTTAAGGCCATATTTTTAACGGAAGTTGTTAAAAACCCAATTTCATCATTGGCAACCATGTTCAATTCAATCTTATATTGACCGGCTTCGATATTTTTAACCGCTTCAACTACTGGATCAATTCTTGAAGTTAAATCAAAAATCATTAAGCGAACAAAGTAAATTGAAAGTAGAATAGTCGCTAGACCAATGAAGGAAAGAAGAAAAATGTATTTTTGACTTGATTTATGGCTAGCAATCTTTTCAAATTCAGCATACTTGGTAATATCATCACCAAGTGTACCAAGTACTTCTTCTAAAACTTCAAATTGCTTATCAAATTCCTCTTTGTCTTTTTCAATAATTTCTTTTGATTTTCCTTCGGCAATATCATTGATCATTGAATCGGCAAGTTGACCATATTTTTCGACTTGAGGAATAGCTACGTCGGCTTTTTTTGAAATGTGTGAAGGCAAATTAAGTTTTTTAAAAGCGTTAATATAATTTTTCATATCTTCAGCTTTTTCATGGCCTTCTTTTTGAACATCTTTGATTTTAGTTTTGTCATTGTGTTCATAAGTTAAAATGGCTTCTAACACCACAGAACGAATCCCGTCATGCATCATGTCTACTAAGGTCATATTTCTTACTGCAGGAACTTGAACGTCCGCTAAACTTTCAATCGTCGATTTCATGTTGTTGACAATAATTATGGAGACGACAAACAAAATAAGGATGGAACCTAAGATAAATCCATTAATTCCCCAAAGTTTATTTTTAATTTTGTAATCTTTAATATTGATCATAAAAAAGCCCCCATTTATAGGAGGCTTCTCGGAAAATTCATTTAATAAATTGATATTTGATGTTAAATTTAAGCAGCTTTTTTTAATGAAGTATTTTGCTCAAGCTTAAACTCTGAAACTATTTTACTTAAATTGTTACTAATTTCCGCAACTTGATTAGAAGCTTGAGTGTTATTGTAGACAATTTGAGAAGTAGCTTCAGCTGAATGATTCACTTTTTGATTAGCTTGTCCCATTCTTTCAATTTCACCAACTGTATTAGAGATCAATTGTACGAACTGATCAGTGGTAGCAAATTGTTCTTCGGTAGCTATGGCGACAATGTTTGCCGATTTATTTAAATTATCCATCGACTGATTAATGTTTCCTACAACTTTTGAAACAGCCGTCGAATTATTTTTAATAGTGTTTACTTTGATGGTGATTTCTTCTGCTGCTTGAGCAGATTGACGAGCAAGTTCCTTCACTTCATTTGCAACCACGGCAAAGCCTTTTCCAGCTTCTCCAGCTCTCGCAGCTTCTATCGTCGCATTTAGCGCTAGAAGGTTGGTTTGTCTGGCAATATTGGTGATGACAGTGATGTATTGAGCAATGTCGTTGGAGGTTGTCTCTAGTTCTACAACCATGCCATTGGCTTCACTAACAAATTGTGTAGCTTCTCTAGAAATTCGATTGGCTTCACCAGCTTGTCTAGAAATTTCTGATACAGCTAATTTCAATTCTTGGGTTGATTGATCTAAAGTTTTAATATTTCCTATCACTTCTTCAGTTTGCTTACTCATTATTTGTGATAGATTTTTTGTTTCATTAGAATTCACTTCCATTAGTTTGGTTTTGTTTTTTAATTCCTCAGAACTTGAATCTAGAGTCATAGTCATATTTTGAATGTTTAAAAGATCGTTTGATAATTTATAGAAAAAAGATTTTAAACCAGAAGCTAGTTGCCCAATGGTGTCATTACTTTGAAATTTTATTTGAGCGGTTAAATCTCCACCTTCTGCCTTTTTAACTACGTAAAGGATTTCATTGACTTTATCTTGTAAATCTTTTGAAAAACGTGATTGTTCACTAGCTAAACTTTCCGCTTTACTTTTTTCTAAAGCGGCATCTTTCATCGCTAATTCAGCTTTTTCTTTTTCAATGTTAGCCGATTCCATTGCTTTTTGGGCTTCTGCTTTTTCTTTTTCTGCTTGAGATAAGGCTTCTTCTATTTTTCTTTGAGCTAGTATTTCACGTTCTTTTTGTTTTGAGATTTCGCTCCAATCGACACTTTCAGCTTTAAAAACATCTTTTATAAAGGCGATCGTTTTATTGAAATTTTTTGCTAGGATTCCAACTTCATCTTGTGAGTCAATATTGATTTTGGCATTTAGATTTCCATTTTGAAGATCTGTTGCAAATTGACCAATTTCTTTAAATTGAAAATTGATATTGTTGATCGAGCGATTTAAGAAAATTACGATACCGACAAGTAAACCAAATGAAGCCAATAAACTCATGTTGACGACTTTTAAAATACTAGCAATTGAGGCATCACTTGCTGCTAAATCTTTATCCATTTTTTTAGCGTGTAATTCAATGAATGGGTCTATGTTGCTTGATAAATTTTCTGCAGCCTTATCAAATTGTTCCATAAAAGCATTTCCGGCACTCGGACCACCTTTGATATAAAGTTCGGCCATGTTTTTTCCAGTTTTATAATAAGCTTCAAAAGCAGCTTTAATCGTTTCAATTTCCGCAATCATTTTTTCATTGTTATGTAATTTGTAATGACGATGAAAAACACCTAGATGCCCTCTGGCCATGTTGGCGTATTTCTCTGCTTCAGGAAAACCATCATCAAAACCCTCTGCACCTCGAGTCGCTGAAATATCTGTTAGCCACTGCTGTACTTGAATCACTTCGAATTTTAAATCTGAGGCAGTTTTAGCTAACACCGCATCTTCATTTTTAACTTCATTACTTAATTCTCTAATGCTTTTAATTTCAAACTGCATGTAAGTTATGGCAGAAATCAAAATGGCAAAAGGAATTAAAAATGAAAAAATGAGTTTGTGTTTAAATGAAAATTTTGAAAGCATAAAAAAATCCTCTGAGCGTATAATCTTATTGATCTATTCGGTTTTATTTCAAAAATAAAAAAATGATTTTTCTTACATAATCAATCTCGAGTAAATTGCTCAGGAATGTTGCCCCTATGTTGTTATGTAGGGGCATTTTTTCTTTGACAACTTGTTTCTAAAGATTGAACATTTTAGTAAGTATTAAAAAACAGGAGTGATTCATGGAAGTTATCACGGTCGGAAATAACAAAGGTGGCGTTGGTAAAACAATGCAATGTTATCAACTAGCTTGTTATTTAGCTAACAAAGGTCATAAAGTTCTAGTAATTGACCTAGACTCTCAAGCAAATCTAAGTTCAACTTTCGGAGTTCAAATTACAAGAACTCTGGTTCCAGAATGGCTGATTGGCGATGTGCCTTTTACAGACATTGTTGTTAAGCCTGATAGCGGTGAGAAATTTTATAAAAATATTTGGTTGATTCCAGCGAGTCGTCACTTGGCTAATCTTTCAAAACTTTTAATTTTATCAGAAGGTGAAATTAGAAAAGAAGCAGGTAGAAAAGAGCGACTTTTAAGAAAAAGATTACAAGAAGCTCATTTAGATTTTGATTATGTCGTGATTGATACTCCTCCAATGCTTGGAGATGAGTTAATCATGTCTTTGGTTGCTTCAAATCGCGTTTTAATTCCAACCCAAGCTCAAGATTATTCAATTGATGGTCTTGAAGAATTAATGGATACCTTTGAAATTATCAAAGAAACAGAAAATCCAAGCCTAGAATTTTCAATTATTCCTTCGATGGTTAATCCAAGAAGAAAAATTGAAAAACAAAGAATGGAAGAGCTTTCTCAATCATTTAATATAACTCCCATGATTAGAAATATGGTTCAAATGCAAGAATCAATTTCTACTCGTCGTCCAGTTTGTGTAATGGGTGCGAAGTCTTCTGGTCGAAGAGATTATGAAGAGCTTTGGAAATCATTAAATTTATAAGTTTCAAATAATTTGTACAAGGATGTGGAGAATTATTTATGGCAAAGACATTTGCAAGCCGTATTTCAAAAAAAGATAGAACAGTCATTGATGTAAGTGAAAAACTTGGGCGTGATATATTTAAAGTTTCTGACGATAAGCTTTTGCAAGGTGCAAAGCTCGATGAAATTTTTCTAAAAGATATCATTGTTAAAGATCAAGTTAGAACAAAATTTAATGATGATTCCATTAAAGATTTAGCAAAGAATATTGAAGTGAATGGTTTAATTCAACCATTGGTTTTACATCGCGATAGAAAAGGTCACTATACTTTAATCTGTGGTGAGAGACGTTTTAGAGCATTGTCATACAACAAAGCTGAAAAAGCACCTTGTTTTGTTTTAGAAAATAAAACTGAAGAAGAGTTGATGGCCATTCAGTTTTCTGAGAACTCTTCAAGAGAAGAATTACATTATGTTGATAAGGCCGATGGAATTTTAAATTATCAAATTGCCACTGAAGCCAGTGAAAGAAAAATTCAAGCAGCACTTGGTATTTCTAAATCAGAAGTTCATCGTTCACTTTTAATTGCGAAACTTCCGCGAGAGATTAGAGAAGCAGCTAAGAAATTTAATATTGAAAAATATGTTCTTTTAGAGTGGGATGCAATCGAAACTGCGAGCCTAAAAAAAGATATATTACAAAAGATCTTAGCCGGCCAAATATCTAAACGTTCAGAGCTAGCGAGAATTATTTCTTCAAGTGGTCTAGTAAAAGCCTCAAGAAAAGTATCGTCTAAATCTGCTCCGATATTACCTAAAGGGGTTAGCGCTAATGCCTTTTTAAAGGCGATGAATAGCAAAACCAAGGATTTAAACCTAGATCGTAAAACTCAAGAATTAATCAGAGCTTTAGTGGAAGAAACTAAAGAGATGATTGAAGAGTAGTCTAAAGGGCTAATTTTCCTCTATATCTAATTGGCACGAGCCTTGCGATAATAATTATGTAAGAGAAAGCATAACTATTAAAACAAGGCTTAACTTATGAAAACTTCAAAGACTATAAAAATTGCAAACTGTTTAAAGTTTTTACAGTTGTCATTTTTAGCTGCATCGTTTTTGTTCACTTCATTAAGCCATGCCAAAGGCTTCTCTCATAAGTTAAAACGTGATCCTGCAAGTACTCCAGATGAAGAAATTATCTTACTTCCAGTAGAAGCTAAATCAACTTTTCAAAGTTTATTCCAAGAAGATGATGCCGGAATTATGAGATCAATGAGAGAGTCAGTTGATTACTGGGAAAAAAGAGAAGCTTATAGAAATGTATGGAATTTAGAATCTTCAGGTTTATATCAAACTCCAACTGATTCAGAAAAATCAGGTTTATTAAAAAGAAATTTATTAAAGTATGCTGATAAGCGATTGGCCGGAGAACTAAAATCTGCAGAAGAAGGTTCAACCATGCAAGCCATTGGTAAAGTCGAAAAATCTTTAAGACCACAAAGTGAAGTAGGTATTTCAAAAGATATTGCTTTAAAATTTAGAGCGAGAGCACTTCAAGGAAAAGCGATTGTTGAAGTAAAAAATCCTTGGATTGATTGCCAAGCTTCGGTGCAGTTAAATGGAAAAGTAAAAGTGATGACTAAAAAACAATTCAAAGATATGGGTTTGACTTCGGGGTTTGATGTCAATGTATCTGAATCTGAATATGTTGCGTATTTAGATCAAGAAATTTCAGAAAATATCAAAGCGCGTCTATCTTCGACACAGTCTGGTTCATCAAATGTTTTTGGCAATGACGCAGACGCAAGAATTGAAATGAACGCAAATTTCCCTTTCAATTTTTAATCAAAAAACTACCATTCCAATAAATTTAAGAGTATCGTTTTAGATACTTTTTTATTCGTTATTGGAGGTTTTCAATGAGTCTATTTGACGCACCACTTTTTCAAGATGCGATTAAGCAATTAGAAGAAGCTGGAAAAATTATGGGTCTTGATCCAAACGTAGCTGAGAGATTAAAGTATCCAAAACGTGCTCTTCAAGTTTCTGTTCCAGTTAGACTTGATGATGGTACAGTAAAAACTTTTTTAGGATACAGAGTTCAACACAATTTATCTCTAGGCCCTGGTAAAGGTGGAATTCGTTATCATCCAGGAGTTGATCTTTCTGAAACTGCTGGTCTTGCTATGCTTATGACATTTAAATGTGCCCTAGTTGGTTTACCTTACGGTGGAGCAAAGGGTGGGATTTGTGTTGATCCAACACTATTATCTAGAGCAGAACTTCAAGCACTAACGAGAAGATATACGACAGAAATTAATATGATCATTGGCCCACACGTAGATATCCCAGCTCCAGATATTGGAACTGATGGACAAACGATGGCTTGGTTCATGGATACTTATTCGCAAATTAAAGGTTACACAGAAGGTGCAGTTGTTACCGGAAAACCTTTAGAGCTAGGTGGATCAAAAGGACGTGCTGAATCAACAGGAAAGGGAGTTGCATTTTGTGTCAACTTCGCTGCTGAAAAATTAGGTATGGCGATCAATCAAAATACTACTGTGGCAATTCATGGTTTTGGTAAAGTTGGTGTACCTGCTGCTTATGATTTAGCTGCTCAAGGTGCAAAAATTGTAGCCGTATCAGATGTTTCTGGTGGTGTGTATGATGAAAAAGGATTAGACATCGCTAAGTGTGAAGCGTGGATTAAAGAAAATAGAGTCTTAAAAGGAATGCCTGGTACAAAACATATTACCAATGATGAACTTTTTGCTCTAAATGTTGATGTATTGATTCCAGCGGCAATTGATGGCGTAATCACAAAAGATAACGCTCATACAGTTAAAGCAAAAATTATTGCTGAAGGTGCTAACGGACCATTAACAAAAGAAGCCGTGGATATCGTTTCTAAAAGAGGAGCTTTTTTAATTCCTGACGTTCTTTGTAACGCTGGTGGGGTTATCGTTTCTTATTTTGAATGGGTACAAGGTTTACAATCATTTTTCTGGGATTTAGATGAAGTTAATAAAAGACTTCATTCCATTATGAAAGATGCCTTTGAAAACGTTTACCAAACTTCATTAGAGTTTAATTGTAATATGAAATCTGCAGCACTTGTTGCAGCTATTAGAAGACTTGAAAAAGCTATGAAGCTAAGAGGTCTTTGGCCAAGCTAAAAATTAATTTTTTTTATGAGGCCACCTTAGGGTGGCCTTTTTTATTATATGAAATACACACCTGAAGAAGAACTCATTTTAAAGACCCTTTCTTTTTATGAAGAAATGGATTTTCAAAAAATAGTTCTAGACTTAGATGCCAATGAACTCAAAAACTTCCCCGACTTAAATCGTGAAAAAATCGAAGCCATTTTAGAAAATTTTGCCAAGAAGAAAATAATTACCATAACTACAGTAAATGAAAATATTTATTACAAAAAAGCATTTAGAAAATCTAAGAGAATTAATGAAAAATTAGTAGTCTTAAGTATACTAGCTGCTTTAATTGTAACAATTTTTATATTGAATAAAATCTCTAGAGTCAAAGAAACGAGTGAAAGAGAAATTATTCAAGAGAAAAAAAGATATGATCAATTTATATCAAATTTGGATAGAATAAAAAGTGACTCAAGCGAATTTAATCTTTTTATAGGTACTTCGACTTGGGAAAGATTTTTAAATCCTAAAGAATTTGATAAAACATTTTATGATTTAAAACCCGAAGGTATAAGCTATAACTTATCCTTTGGTGGCTTAGCCGGATACTCACTGTTTGCATTGACGTTAGATTTAAAAAGTAGAAATTTAAATAAGAAGTTAAATTATGTTTTTTTAGAGTTCTCAATTTTTCTTCACAGTAAAAAATTTCACAAGGTAAGGAAATCCTATTTTAATTATAAATTTCCAAGAGTTTTTTTAAGTGAAAAAAGTAAAGTTGAGTTTATGCAAAATCATCCCCTTAATTATTTTTTAGGCGAATGGATTTTTCCTAATTTTCTTTTTAACTTCAATGTTAATCTTATTTTTTTTCCTAAGGTTTTTGTAATGTCAGGTATTGAACAGGTATGGGATCAACCCGATTTTATAGAAGAGAATAAATGGGATTTATCGAGGAGAGGTTGGATTAATTTCAATAGAGAAAAACACACGGAGCCATATGAAAAATTAATTGAATACACAGAAGATACTGAGACATGGAAGAAGTTTTTAGTCAATTATAGGTCTACGTTGGGCTTAAATGAAAGTTTTGAAATTGATGAAGATGTTTTTAAGTTATTCCGCAAATCTATTGAGCAATTAAAACTAATTTCAAGAAATGTTGTAGTAGTGATTACGCCTATCAATGACGAAATGATTAAGAATGTTCGTAGTTTTAATAATATTAAGTCAGTCATGATTAAAGAAATAGAGCAAAGTAACAATGTTAAGTTAATTGATTTAAGTTATCTAGGAAAAAATAATCGAAAAGCATTTTTAGATCCTTTTCATTTTAAATCAGAATATGTTGCAAATTATTTAGAAAAAATTGCTTTAAAAATTAAAAATGAACAGTTATGAAATATTAGGATTGATATTGTTTTACTTTTTAAGTTGGACTCAATTTCCATTGAGATTGTTGTCTTTTATTTTTTCAATTCTGTTTGTGTCTCTATCTCTGGGGAATAGTTTTGCTTTAATTATTTACTGGCTTCCCTTATTGTTTTTTAACATTTTAAAACTAACTAAAAATAGATTTACGAGGCAATTAGAGAGTGTTTTTATTATAGTGTTAATCGCATTGTGGTTTTTGCTAAAGATTCAAATTTTCAACTTGGCCGCGAATGGATTTCAAGAAAATATAATTCCCTTTGGTTTTACTGTATTGATCATGACGTTAATAAGTTACATGAAAAACAACGAAAAAGAAAAAAGTGTAAATTTTAAAAGTCTAATTAAGTTAAACGCAGAGATAGTTTTTTTTCCGAAACAATTCATTGGACCGATGCCATTAAAGTATGAAGAAATCACTTATCGACAAAAAGAAATATTGAAATCAACATTTGTAATTTCAACAGGTTTGATTTTTTTAACATATTCAGAATATTTAAGATGGCGATTGGGAGCTGATACTTTAAATATTTCACAGTTGCAAAGAGAAAATTTAAATCCATTTGTTTATGGAACGATGCTTTTTATAAGGCTGTATTTGAATTTTAGTGGATTTTCCTTAATTGTTTATGGATTAACAGAATTGAACGGATATAATCCCATTCAAAATTTTAAGTTTCCATTTTTATCATATAGCCCGCGAGAATTTTGGAATAACTGGCATATTGCTTTATCGAATTGGTTTAAAGTAAATTTTTATTTTAATTTAGTGGAACTATTTGAAAGATCACCCAGATTTAAAGGTTTAAAGGCATTTTTAAGTACTTTTTTTACTTTTTTAGCGATTGGAGCTTGGCATGGAATAAATTTAAAAATGTTTTTGTGGTCTTTATTAAACAGTCTGTTAG
>JACCDQ011132847.1_pt1 | contig 13882 bp, 10 predicted proteins | sample 7446031 | NCBI WGS metagenome assembly JACCDQ01 (sample SAMN15323442, study PRJNA562643) | freshwater metagenome | isolation source: river surface water | place: USA:Blue River Watershed | collected 2017-08-17 | reverse complement strand
CAAGAAGGTTAAGCACTATCGCCAGCTTGAGTTATTCAACAGCGAACAACTTAGGTTACTTGATCAGGATTGGTTATAAACCAACGGCGACCACCGGCCAAACCGGGCGACTACCTATCAAACCGGGCGATAGGCATGGAAAGTCCTGGTCAAATTTAGAGATTCTAAGGGAGTCACCTGATTTTGTATTTTTCGGACAAGGGATGATCAAGAAGAATCCCGGCAGGAGCGCGAAAAATACAAACCGCTACGCTATCAGGTGATGGTGAAGAGGGGGAAACGCACAGAAAACGCTATTGTAGGGTTATTAGTGTTTTTTATGATTCTATTATGCGTGTTTTGGTTACGTCACGAAAGCCAAGTCAAGCAATGGAAGCAGGAATTGCAATACTTAGGGCGAGATAATCTTCTGGTGGGACGAGTGGCCAACGTGGAAGCTCTCCGTCAGGAATTTGAGACGTTGTTGTAGAAGTCATCGCCAATGCTTTGCATCAGCCCAATCTAAACAAGCATCATCTCTGGCATTCCGTTGCAAGGGAAGAAATAGATAAAGAAACGGTTAAAAGTTACCGTTACCCCGGAAGATTCTGCGGGGATTCCCTAACAAAGCCAGGGAGCCTTGATGAGGCAAGGGTGGATCGGAGAGAGAAATTTGGAGTAAACTAAAACCAGTTCACTTAATTCTTTCTCTCTGGCAACTAACTGTCTAAACTCAGGAGCGTATTGCTATGTCAGATCTTAATCGCGGCATCATGAAATTTGATGGAGCCGATAAACCTGCTATTGTTTTGATTTCTTCGATTCTGGTGTTAGGCAGTATTGCGGCCTTAATTATCTGGGCCTTAAAGGTGGCCTATGTCGTTGGCTAAACGCCTTGGAATAACGCTATTATTCTAGGCTTCTTATGTTCTGGGGTTTGCTCAGTCTCGTTTTTCTTAATCCTAAGAGACTGACTCCTCTTCATAAGTAGGGTCTGCTGAACAAATGTAGAATCCTTGCTGGATAATGCTTTTAGCAATTTTGAAAACGATAAAATAGAAGAATATGACATTTGGAGGATTAAACTCCATATACTTCAGTTTAAAAAAGTGGGGGAAAATTGGAAGCGGGTCTCCGAATGTCACCATTTTTCGCCTTCTGTGGCATCTAGGTTCGCTTTGTGGATTTATTCAGCAGACCCTAGGTATTACAGGCGATTTTATCAGGTTTATTTTGTTTAACCTGATCATTGGAGGCGATCGCCGGTTTTGTGGAGTTAAATAGTTAACTGTTTACTGTTTTCTGAATTCAGGAGGAGTTAGTCCAAGAAAAAGTAGCTTGTTTGATGGTTTCATAATTAGCGTTTAATTCGGGTTCTAATAGTCGGATTGCGGTAATGCGTCGGGCCATATCTTGAACTTCGCGGACTTCTGCTAATGTTAGCGGACGACCTAACAAAGACATTTCTCGATAACTTAGCCATTTTTTGATGACTTGATAACCGCCAATGGTATAGTCCCAAACTCGTTGGGGGATATTTTTCCAATAGGCGATCTCATTGAGATAAATATCATAGGTAATATCACCCAATAATTGATGAATGTGTTCAGAATTAAGTTGTAAATTTTGCTGAAAATAAGTTAATTCTGGTTCAGAAAATGCTCTTTCAATTAGCTTACCTTTGCCAGGCATGGTAACGCCTTGTTTCCCACTATGACCCCAACCCACGTTAACGCTTAAATCTCCTGCATCAGGATTTAATTGTTGGTTATTGACATGGGAGATAACCGCAATTTGTTTTAATTTAGTCAAAGATTGATTAACTAAATTTGGGTTTTCGGTATCTAATAGCTGGGAAAGTTGTTGGCCTAATTCAGCAGAGTTAAGTAATAATTCTTTGGAGTTAGGTAAAGGAATACGCGGAAAATCCTGACGAATCCCATCCGCATTTTCTGTTAAATATAAGGGAGAATAACCGATCGCCAGAGCATGATACCAAATTAAACTCGCGGTTTCTCCATCTTCATCAGGATTCGGAAATTGTAAATCGGCTAAATACTGGCGGGCGTTCGGTGAAAGATTGGCGATCGCTTTATCAACTTCGGGCTTTTCCCCTAACATTTCTAATAGGATTAGTCTTTCCTGGGCTTTTAATCTATCTCCATTCATTAGTTGAAAAGGAATCGCCACAGCATCAGGAGTGAGTAAATGATCATCAGAAAGAAAAGGCGTAAAATAAAAAGGAGTTCCTTCAGGATATTTAGCCGCATTAAAACGAGTTAATAAAAATTTATTCCCTTGCCAACATTGTTTCCATAGTTGAGGACGAGAACGATTCCAAACCCCGCTAACAGGCGTGTAATAACACCAACGTTGATCAAAGGGGCGTAGAGCATAACAAATGAGTCGGGAGTCATTAAATTTTTCTTCAAGGATTGCTTTTTTTCTTACAACTTTTGGATTAAAACTAGCTTGAGGTTTGATTAGTCCATAATTCAATACTTTATAATCATCCCAATCTAAATCAGGATTAAAATAGGCTTGCATTCGCTGTTCCAAAGCATTCCGATCAATATCAATTAAAGCCCCACCACGTTTTTCCATCAGTCCATTACTTGGTGGGATAGCACAAAAATCCGTCACTTTTGCCCATTTTAAGTAGTGGTTGTCAATTTTCAATGGAACAAAAGCAAAGCGATTATCATAAATAGGATTGACTTGCTGATAAGAAGCATTAAAATCGTTATGATTTAAACTATCGAGAATGGCTTGATTTTTATTCACACCCCAAAAATGTCTAAAATGAACCGTAGATTTTTTATCTCTTTTGTTTTTTCTCACCATTAAACTAATAGCAGTACCTACTCGAATACCTGCTTTATTATATTGAGTAGAAAAAACACTGGGGTCGGGTTTACCATCAGGAGTAACTTTTCCAGTTTCTCGGCTATCCCCATTTAAACAGTCAAAATAAAGCCGATCAAATTCTTGTAAAAATCTTTGACGCATTACCACGAAAGAAGGATCACTTAAATAAGAAAAAATAGAAATATAACAAACAACTCCTTGCCCAGTTTGCTCAGAGATACATCGTTCAGCTAATCGAAAAAATCTCACATATAAATCATCTAAATTAAATTTTTTAATGCCCCAATCTTTGATTAACCCTTCTTTATAAACTTCTACTAATCCTTCTTCTTCTGCTGGTGACGTTCCTGCGTAGGCATTATAGGGAGGATTGCCTAAAATCACTAGAATTGGTTTACCACGCTTAACTTCATCGGCGGCTTCCCGTTCTTTTTCTAGTTCAGGAAATAATAATTCCAATTGTTGAATCCGCTTTTTAGCCTCCTCATTAGGCGGTTGCCAACCCGTTAACGCATTCGTTAAATAAATACCGACTCGTTCGGTTTCATCCTGTAAAGAAACACCAAAATTTTGTAACAGTACCCCTAATTGCAAATGAGCGACTACAAACGGAGCCGTTAAAATTTCAAATCCAAACACTCGATTTTTAGCCGCTTCTTTTAAAGCTGAACCGATGAGAGCATCTTCTCCATTAGCCGATAACGTTTGCTGAATAGACTTTAAAACTTCCACTAAAAAAGCCCCCGTCCCACAACAGGGATCGAGAATATAAACATTTTCATCCGCTAATCCTGCCGTAATTCCTAACTCTTTTTTTAATACCGTATCTACACGGGCAACCATATATTTAACAATTTCGGGCGGTGTGTACCAAACCCCTAAATCCTTACGTAGTTGCGGATCAAAGGCTTCTAAAAACGGCTCATAGAAATATTGAACTGCCAAACCTTCATCAAATTGGGCAAAAAAAGCATTTCGATCAACGCGATTTAACGCTTCTCCCGTCCAGTCCAAGACTTCCACTAAATCTAAACGCCCTAAATGACTAGGCGTTGCCACCTTTTCAAATAGGGCTTTGACCATCGGCACATGGAGCGACCAAGCGGCTGTTTTCCAGTCAAAATATTCATCTTTTGCACCTTGTTTATGCCATAATACCCAGGCTGAAAATACGCCATAAAATAAGGTTTGAATTAAAGTAGATTTAAAAAAATGTTCTCCTTTTTGGGCAGTAAAGGTAATTCCTAAAGCTCCTTCTAATCCCGTCCGAATATTTTGCAATGCAGGTAAATCAAATTTTTCAATACGGGCGCGGGCATCCTTAGCATAGGAAGCTAAAAACCAGGCTAAATCCTGCGGTGTGGCGATCGCCGCCTGTTGAAGCATCACCCGTTTTAAATACTCAGTGAGTTGTTCTTCCTGTTCCTTCGCAAAGACACGAGGTTGTTGAACTTTTTGCCAAAATTCCTTTTCACTATTCGCCAGACGATAGGTTTCTAAGGTAATGGGTTGCCCATTTATATCTTGCCCAATTAATACAAAATCACGGTAATTTGTGACTAAAACTTGACGATATTTATCCCAATATTTAGAAACTTGTTTACTACTAGCTGTCACCCAAGCATCATCCCCTGTTCCCTTAACTTCAATAACACCTCGCTCCGGATTTTGGGGATCATTCGGTTGTTCACTGGATTCTCTTTGAAATTGTCGCGCCGTAAATAATCCCCCATCAGGCATCCCCACGCCCAAATTTTTTAACTGCATCAAACAGCGAACTTTGGGCTTCAGAGTTGATCCGATCGCATTAAGTAAATTGGCTAGGGGCGCGTAGTAAGAAGTTTCCTTGACGGCGGCTCCTGTGGCACGAATATCTCTTAAATCTTGTAGATATTTTTCAATGGGGCTCATAGTTGGGTTGGGGAATCGAAACAATCATTTTAGCCCGCCATTTCTGGAGGATTTGTATCAGTCAGGGGGAGATCCACATCTTCGTAGATAGTAGAAAAATAGATCATTAAATTTAAACTTTCTAAATAGATCTTGCCTTCCTGGTAACTGCAATAAATCCATCGGTTGCTTTCATCTCGTCGAAAAATTTCAATGCGCTTTTGTTTACTATCAATTAACACATATTCCTGTAAACTCTCCAGGGTTTGATAATCATTAAATTTATCACCCCGGTCAAAGGATTCTGTACTCTCGGATAAGACTTCAATAATTAACTTAGGAAAGCGTTTATAGGTAGCCGTTTCTCGATCTTGTAGCTCACAAGTTACCAGAACATCAGGGTAATAAAAACAGTTGCGTTTTTCCAGACGGGCTTTAATATCCGCGATATAAACGCGACAATCAGTTCCTCGTAAATGATTACGAATGATACTCGCCAGGTTTAGTGAGATTGTGTTATGACTATCGGTTGTACCCGCCATTGCGTAAACTTCCCCATTAATGTATTCCTGTTTAATCAGGCTTTTTTCTTCCTGATCCAGGTAGTCTTCAGGCGTTAAATAATTGTAATCAGGTAAAGCAATCATAATCATGTACCCTCTTAGTAAATATTAAGGAAAGTTAGTCATTGCCAGGTTTTAAAAATGGGCTAAGACTCCTATTTCATATCAGCGATCGCCTGGCGGGCCATAGAAGCAATACCTTGGTCAGTGGCTTTGGGTAATTGATAATATTTCCCCCCGGCTTTTTGGGCTAACTCTTTACCAAATCCCGTAGAGACAAACTTTTTCTCGGTATCAATCACCAATAATTGCATGCCGACCCCACGAATTTTGGCCGCAATGTCTAATAATTCGGCTTTAATATCGGGCTTTTCCCCTTCTGGTTGGGGTTCACCCAGGGAACGCGATAAAGGAATATTTCCCCGACCATCGGTAATGGCAATAATCACCACCTGACCAATATCCCCCGACATTTTCGCATTCATGCCCACATGAACCGCCTGGGTTAACCCATGGGATAAGGGCGATCCACCACCACAGGGTAAGGTTTCCAACCGCTTTTTGGCCATGGCGATCGAACGGGTGGGCGGTAACAAGACATCCGCTTTTTCTCCTCGGAAGGGAATTAAAGCCACTTGATCGCGGTTTTCGTAGGCTTCCGTCAATAACTGCATGACTGCCCCTTTAGCGGCTTGCATCCGATTTAAAGCCATGGAACCCGACGCATCCACCACAAAGACAATTAAAGCTCCGGCTTTACGGGCTAACCGTTTGGCCCGAATATCCCCCTGTTCCACAATCACATTGCGACCGGGATGACGTAGGCGACGATTCTTTTGATAGGGAGAAGCAGCTCGCAGGGTAGCATCCACCGCAATACGACGCACTTTACCTTTGGGGATAAAGGGTTTAAGATAGCGACCCCGATCTTCAGAAAAAATAATGGTACGACTACCCGATTTACCCTGCCGTTGGGCCATCTGAGCAAAATATAAAACACTGGGATCGAGGCTGACCCCTTCCACATCAAAAATAAATTCTTCGGGAATGCCAGGTGGCTCTTGATCGGGTTCTTCTTCCTCTTTTTCCTCTTCCTGGTCCTCTTGATCTTGCTCGGATTCATCCTGGGGCTGTTCGGGAGGCGGCGGCGGGGGAGGAGCCTGTTGTTCTGGGGGCGGCATATCGTCCATTAAGATACTGCGAGGCACGATCGCCAATTCCACCGCTTGACGGAGATCATCAGCATTAATCACATTGCGCCCATCTAAAGCGGCGATCGCCTTGGCCACACGCATGGCATAGAGTTCACCACGATGACCCTGGAGACGGCCCCGCACCGCTTCTTGGACAAGATAACTAATTTGGTCGTGGGTAATAGTGACTTCCTTTAGCCATTCCCTGGCTAAGACAATCGTGGTTCTTAGGTCGTCTAATTCGGAATCGTACTGTGCGATAAAACTTTGGGGAGAATTACTATAGTTCAAAACTTGATCTACCGCTTCCACCCGTTGATCTAAACCCAACACTCCATCGGCAGAAAGGGCGATCGCAATACGGTCTAATAAATGCCGACGTAAGGGGCCTTCTTCGGGGTTATAAGTCGCAATTAATAACGGTTGACAGGGATGCTGAAAACTAATCCCCTCCCGTTCAATTTGGTTCCGACCATCACTTAATGCTCCGAGTAATTGGTTAGCAATCTGTTCATCTAAAAGATTAATTTCATCAATGTATAAAACACCGCGATGGGCTTGAGCCAATAATCCAGGCTGGAAAACCGGTTGCCCCTGCTTAATAGATTCTTCCACATCTACCGATCCCAACAGCCGATCCTCCGTCACCCCCAATGGAATTTGCACGAAGGGAGCCGCAATGACTTGGGTCGGAATGGCCTCTAAATTGGCCTTACCATACTCGGCTAGGGTTTCATCATCCCAGTTCCCCGGATCAGTGGGATCACAGTTAAAACGACTGCCTTCAATAATTTCAATGGGGGGTAATAACGCATGGATTGCCCTAGCCATAACCGATTTGGCCGTTCCACGACGACCGGCGATCGCAATCCCTCCCAATCCGGGATCAACCGCTCCCAAGAGTAACGCTAACTTAATGGCCTCCTGACCGACGATCGCCGTAAGGGGAAAATTCAGGGGAGTCGTGGCAGGCATTAGGATGGACATAAACAAGTATCGGTTGACGTTCAGGATGGAAGGGCAAGAAAAAGGACGGCCCAAGGCCATCCCCGATCCTATCATGGCGTAGAAGGGGCGTTACTTGAGTCCTAACCAGGTGAGAACCCCTTGCCCAGTCAAAAATTCAATCAGTAGTACCAGCAAAAAGCCGACCATGGCGGCTCTGCCATTCAATCGTTCAGCGTAATCATTAAAGCCAAATTTCGGATCTTCAAGTTTCGGGGTTTTGGTGGGTTGGGTTTCGACCATGATGTTAAAGGGGGTTGTTTACATTTCTTTACCTACTATAGCGACTAAACGGCTAAACAGGATGCTGAGGCGATCGCTGAAATCCTAGAAAATGATTATCAATACCTCACCCATTTCATCAATAAAAATTATATCTTCTGCCTTGATGTTTCTGACTGTTTCTCGATAATCTACTCTCAACTTTTGCTGTGTAATGCTCACTGGCATAAAGACAGGGAAAAATCAGGAGCAAAACCGCAGAATCTCGGCAATACCAGAGGAAGTTAGAAGCATCGTTTGCCCGGTTGGGGGGGCTAGATCCCAAGGATGACTTTTCAGGGCTTCCCTTTTCCTCGTAAACTAAAGAACTGAAGCTAATCAGGTTTAAGAGAGATGAGTCAAGCGTTTGATTACGATCTAGTCATTATTGGGGCTGGGGTAGGCGGCCATGGGGCGGCTCTCCATGCGGTTAAATGTGGTCTGAAAACGGCGATCGTGGAAGCCAAGGATATGGGAGGTACCTGTGTCAATCGCGGTTGTATTCCCTCAAAAGCTCTTTTAGCGGCATCGGGTAAGGTGCGGGAATTACGGGATCACGACCATCTTCAGCATTTAGGCATTCAAGTTGGCGGTGTGACTTTTCAACGAGAGGCGATCGCCGCCCATGCCACGGATCTGGTGACTAAAATTCGAGGGGATTTAACCAATAGTTTGACTCGTTTAAAAGTCGAGACGATTCGCGGCTGGGGAAAAGTGGCCGGTCCGCAAAAAGTGAGTGTGATTACCGACAGTGGCGAAAAAATCATTACGGCGGAAAACATTATGCTCTGTCCGGGTTCCGTGCCTTTTGTGCCGCCAGGCATTGAGATTGATCATCAAACGGTCTTTACCAGCGATGAAGCGGTGAAATTAGAAACCTTACCCCAGTGGATCGCCATTATTGGTAGTGGTTATATTGGGCTGGAATTTTCCGATGTTTATACGGCCCTGGGCTGTGAAGTGACGATGATTGAAGCATTGGATATACTCATGCCGGGCTTTGATCGGGATATTGCCACCCTCGCCGAACGCATTCTGATTAAACCCCGCGACATTGAAACCCATGTGAGTACTCTAGCCAAAACGGTGAAGCCGGGCCATCCGGTGGTGATTGAACTGGCTGATGCCAAAACCAAAGAAGTGGTAGAAACCCTGGAAGTAGATGCCTGTTTGGTGGCCACAGGGCGTATTCCTGCTACTAAAAACCTCGGTTTGGAAACCGTTGGGGTGGAAGTCGATCGCCGGGGCTTTATTGCGGTGAATGATCAACTGGCGGTGCTGAAAGACGGAGAACCGGTTCCCCATTTGTGGGCCGTGGGCGATGCTACCGGCAAAATGATGTTAGCCCATGCCGCTTCGGCCCAGGGAGTCATTGCTGTTGAAAATATGTGTGGTAATGCCAAGACCATTGATTATCGAGCCATTCCCGCCGCCGCTTTCACCCATCCGGAAATTAGTTATGTGGGCTTCACCGAGGCCCAGGCCAAGGAGTTAGGCGAAAAAGAAGGATTCAAGGTCGCTACGGCTAAAACCTACTATAAAGGCAACTCCAAGGCCCTAGCGGAACTGGAAACGGAAGGCATGGCCAAAGTCGTCTATCGGCAAGATACCGGGGAATTATTGGGGGCGCATATTATTGGGATTCATGCCTCGGATCTCATTCAGGAAGCGGCTTCAGCGATCGCCACCCGTCAATCGGTCAAAGAATTAGCCTTCCAGGTTCATGCCCATCCGACCCTCTCGGAACTGTTAGATGAGGCCTACAAACGAGCCAGCTAAAACCCATTACCGAAAACCGTAAAAAACCGTTACGCTAAGGGAATAGGTTATGGGAAATAGAACAAGTTCATCAAAATGAGATACGAGCCAGGGGCGGAAGTCCCTGGTTAGCAAAACAGATAGAGACCTCACTAACCCCAAAACTTGATGGCAAGAAGTCTTTTATTCTCTCATCACTATTCCCTATTTCCTGACCCTTAGATAATCGTCATTTAGTCCTAAAAAAATGCGAACAATAGCCAATCTTCGAGAAAAAATAACCCAATTAGAAACGAAAAGTACAGCATCCTTTGCGGAAATTAGTCAACGCTATCAAACCTATCTGGATCAATTAGAAAATGCGGTAGCAACTCAGTTAACCCAAGCTGTTCATCATATTGCTACCCAGTTATATCCGGAGGTTTTTCTGTCCCTCAAATTTAACCAGCGTCAAAAATTCTTAACACGCCTACAACGTACAACCAAATCCTTCCAACCCAAATTAAAAGCGATTTTAGCCACTAAGGGAATTCACCTTACGCCCATCCTCCCGGATCATCCCGAACCCCAGGCGGAAAACACGGATGCAGTTTCCCCTGAGCATCCTGAAATTGACCATCCTGAAATTGACCATCCCGAAGTCGAGGAGAAAAGTCCGGCAAAGATAGCTGAGTCAACTCCAGAAGATGCGGATGCGTCTTTGGCAGAAATCTCGGAAACGATGAGATTACCGGCAGAGGTGGGGAAATTAGTCAGTCAATTATTAGAAGAGGCCGATTCTCCTGCCGACCTACAGGAAATTAAAGCCAATCTCTTGCTATCTTTAGAAGAATTATTACCCAAAAAAGTGACGACCTTTACCGTTAATAATCCAGAGGATTTAAGGCAATGGTGTCATATTGTGGAGCAAGGGATTCAATTTATGTTAGATACCCTTTCCCAGGATTGTAATGCGGCTCTTCAGGCGATCGGGGTGATCAATCCTAAGTTACCGACAAAAATCTTAGAAATGGCTCTGCGAGCAGAGGAAAATGGTATTAATATTGGTCGTAGTGGGATTCCCAATATTTTAAATTTGGTAGTAGAAGCGAGACAGGAACGCCCTACGACGGAGGGAGAAGAGGAAAATACGGTTAGCGAAGACGACGATGAGGAGTCAGATCAGTCCCAAGTGATGAAAATCGTGGCGGTTCATTTACGTCTCTCGGAAATTGAATTTGCTGATCCCCAATTAAATCATTCGCGTCAGCAGTTGAAACAGTTAGCTGAACAGATGGACAAGTTATGTACACACTACCGTTCTCTCAAACAAAGTTTATTGCGTTCTGAGGCTGAAGCGGCTTGGCGGGCTAGTTGGATTGAAAGTGATTCTTAGTCGGGAATGGTGTCTAAACTCGTCTATTGGGGAAACTAAGGTTAGGATTAGCAAACAACGGGGGGATGTAGGGCTAAGTATTCATCAACGGCGGCGGCAGACAAGGGCGGTGAAAAATAATAACCTTGTCCAAAATGACAACCTTGGAGTAAGAGTGCTTCAAACTGTTGGGCGGTTTCAATCCCTTCCGCAATGACTTCAAAGCCTAATTCCTGACCTAACCGGAGGATCATGGTGGCAATTTTACATTTGGGATTATCCTGACCAAAATAATCCACTAGATCCTTATCCATTTTTAAAATATTAATGGGAAACTGATAGAGATAACTTAAACTTGAATAACCTTTCCCGAAATCATCAATACAAATTTGAATTCTTCGATCCCGTAATTCCTGAAGAATGGCAAAGACCTGTTCGCTATTGACTAAATAACTGGTTTCCGTAATTTCGAGTTTGAGAAATTGACCCGACAGACCAGTTTTCATTAAAATTTGATCCAGTTTCTGTAGTAAATCCCTAGATAGCAATTGTTTCACTGATAAATTAACACTGATACTGAGTGGGGGACAGTAAATCGAATAATGGGTTTGCCAAAGGGCAATTTGACGACAGGCTTCTTCTAGGCTCCACCATCCCAGGGAAATAATTAACCCGGTATCTTCGCAGGTTTCCAAAAAATGGACTGGTTTCAGTAGTCCTTGGCGGGGATGATACCAGCGCAATAGGGCTTCAAATCCGATAATTTGTTGATTATAAAGTTGGACAATGGGTTGATAATAGAGACAAAATTGCTGTTCTTGGAAGGCGGTTTGTAGCTCAGTTTCTTGTTGAAAAAGGGCCATAGCCGTTTTGTGCATAGCTGGATTAAAGACACAAAAACTGCCTTTATTTTTGACTTTAGCTTGATAAAGGGCCGTATCTGCATCCCGCAGTAAATCCTCCGCACTCATGTCACTTGTCAAGATTTCTTCTAAATAAACAATGCCGATACTCACTCCTGTATAAACTTGATGTTTTTCGAGGGTAAAGGGCTTTTCAAATTCTTGTTTGATGCGTTCTGCAATTTGTATGGCTTCCTGCAATGAGTGTAAAGTATCTAACACGATAATAAATTCATCGCCCCCTAACCGACCAATCACATCTTGACCCCGTAGGCATTGACGCAATCTGCCGGCGATCGCCTGAAGTAATTGATCGCCCACTAAATGACCGAGACTATCATTGACTAACTTAAAGCGGTCTAAATCTAAAAAAAATAGGGCGAAAGGTCGAAACGCATCTTGTGGGATCTCTAATTTTTCTTTGAGTTTAGCCATCAGAAAAGCCCGGTTCGGCAATCCGGTCAAGGAATCATAAAAGGCACGATATTGTAATTGTTCATTAACCTGTTTATTGTAGGTAATATCCTCCACTGTACCTTCATAATAGAGTAAATTGCCCTCATGATCCCGCACCGCTCTGGCATTTTCTACAATCCAAATCACACGGCCATCCTTACGGTAAACCTGGGATTGAAAATTAGTCACCACCTCTTCCTGTTGTAGCAGGCGAATAAATTCTGAACGACGATGGGGATCAACATACAGTTGATGATCAATATTGGTTAAATTAGTAATTAATTCTTCCGGGGAATGATACCCATAGAGTTTGGCTAGAGCGGGATTGGCGTTTTTATAACTACCATCTATTGTGGTTTGAAAAATACCATGGCGAGAATGATTAAAAATATCCCGATAATTTGCTTCGGATTGTCGTAGAGCTGCCTCCATTTCTTTGAGGGGAGTGATGTCATTAATAAACCCTTCAATGCCCAAAAAATTGCCCTGTTCATCAAAGACTCCATGGCCTTTTTCCCAAACCCATTTCTCTTGGCCTTGCCGATGGCGAATGCGGTATTCTACGGCGTAAGGTTCGGGGCTATGGCTGGCACGGTGTAGGTTATCTAATAGTTTGGGTAAATCTTCGGGAACCGTTAGTTGATTAAAAAAATCCCCAGGTTCCGACAAAATTTCCTGACTACTATAGCCAGTTAAAATCTGACAACCTTCACTAATATCTATTAAGGGAAAATTGGGTTTGTTCCCAGTCCGAAAAAAGATCCCCGGAATGGCATTAATAAAGCTCTGGAGTTGGCGTTGACTTTCCTTGGCGGCAAATTCTGAGGCTTTGCGATCGCTGATGTCAATCACAAATCCTTGGAGATGGATTAATTGTTGCTCCTGATCATAAATTCCTTGACCCTGTTCCCAGACCCATTTCCGTTCTCCTCGACGGGTTATAATTTGATATTCGACACTGTAGGATTGATGACTATTGAGCGCAGTGGCGATCGCCGTTTCCAGTTGCCAACTATCTTCCGGCGATAACCAACGGCCGTAATCCTCACTATTCATGCCGATCAGTTCTTCGGGCTGATAACCCAGTAAGGTGAAACTCCCTGCACTCGCAAAGGTTAAAACCCGTTTTTCACCTGGCAGACAACAATAGGCCATACCCGGAAAATAGTTCACTAACCGAGAAAGCCGTGCAAATTCTGCTATCCACTCGGAAGAATTGAGTCGGTGATTTTCGACAAGGTTAGACATTCTCTGATAACGAGCCTAAATCGCAAATATCGGTTGCGTTCCCCACCATTGGTTAATTCAACCGATGATGTTGATCAGTTGGATTATGGCTGTCCATCCTAACGCGATCGCCTTGGACTAATCTGTAGCTAATGTTGCGAATAGCACAATTAAACACCTAAAATGTGATTTAAATCACAGAAATAAGGATCAATTTAGACCTTGACAAGAAACCTTATAAACCACATCTATAGCGATCCTAAACGAATCGTGAAAAAGCATCGTACTTTTTCAGATCGGGGAGGTTAAACAACTTTAAATTAACAAACATTTGAAATAGATACTTAACAATTTTAAAGTTCTTGCCAAAACGATAGCATCTTCTAAGCAATGTTTTGAGTTGTAGCCAAATTGCCTCTACTGGAT
>JACCDQ010256523.1_pt1 | contig 13884 bp, 10 predicted proteins | sample 7446031 | NCBI WGS metagenome assembly JACCDQ01 (sample SAMN15323442, study PRJNA562643) | freshwater metagenome | isolation source: river surface water | place: USA:Blue River Watershed | collected 2017-08-17 | reverse complement strand
GTCGGATCAACAGTGTCGGTGACACTCACCCAACCGACAACTTCGCCATTAACAAACAGCCAAGATTGTGTGGCCGCACCTTCCGGGGTGAGTGCCAGATCGGGGTAAAGATGGCGGCTACCAAATTCGATGACGTCGTCATGGAGTTTCCCGCGAATGCCGCGACCTGGCATGGTGGTAACGCCAGTGAGTTCAACTGATGTGAGGGAACGCAGCGCATCAGCCGTAGCGACAGAAATCGGATGAGCGCTAGCGCGTGAAAGTGCTGCAAGTGCTGGCTGCCACATCGGCGGCACACCCAATTGGCTGACTTTCATTTCACCCGTGGTGAGCGTTCCAGTCTTATCGAAAACCACGACGTCAACATTGCGAGCTTGCTCAAAAATCTCTGGTCCAGAAATGATGAAACCTAGTTTTGCAGCACGTCCGCTACCCACTACGAGTGCAGTTGGCGTTGCTAGACCGAGTGCACACGGACAGGCAATGACAAGAACGGCGATAACAACATCAATCGTTCGCGATGAATCGATGAATAACGTCCAAACAATTCCGGTTGCGACGGTGAGGAGCAGAACTGCAGGCACAAAAACCGCACTGATGCGATCGGCAAGTCGCGCGATATTTGCTCGACCAGATTGTGCAGCTGCCACCAAAGCGGCAATACGTGCAATGTGACTGCCGGCGCCAACAGCTGTTACTTCGATGAGCAGCTTGCCATCGTGATTCAGTGCACCAGCAACAGTGGAAGAGCCAGGGCTGATGGGATGTGGCATCGACTCACCAGTGAGCAAAGCGGTACTCACACTTGAAATACCTTCAAGCACAATGCCATCAACTGGAATTGTTGACTCTGGTGAAACAACAACTTTTTCACCAATAACAATTTCCGTGAGTGGAACTTCGGTGGCCACACCTTCGCGCATGACCGTGGCGTGAGACGGTGTCGCATCTGCAAGAGCGCGCAAAGCGCTACCTGCTTCACGAGTATTACGAGCCTCGAGCCATCGTCCCAACAAAACAAACACCGGAACGACAACCGCGACATCGATGTAGATGTGGGGCATGTGGTGGCCATCTGCGGTGATCAACTGCCAAATAGAACCAACGTAAGCAGCAATCACACCGATACTGACAAGAGTGTCCATGGTGGTTGCACGATGTCGCGCATTTCTAAAAGAAGCAACGTGTAATGGCCAAGCAGCCCATGTAACAACGGGAGTTGCGAGTATGACTGCCGCCCAACCCCAACCAGAAAATTGGAGAGCGGGAATCATGGCCAGGGCCATAGTCATGACTGCAAAAACAGCTCCCAAGCGCCAACGATCACTCAGGTCTTTTTCGTGGGCAGCTTCCCACTCAGCAACTTGTGAATCTAAAAGTGGTGAAGGCGGCAGTGCGTTGTAGCCGGCGTCTTGCACGTTCTTGACGAGATCATCAATAGTGAGTGCAGGCGTGAAATTCACACTTGCAATGCCGGTTGCGTAGTTAACAGATGCCTCAACACCCTCGAGTTTGTTCAGTTTGCGTTGAATTCGCGCAGCACAGGATGCGCATGTCATCCCCGTTACTACGAGATCGACATGATCTGTGCTGCTCATGTCAGCACCTAGGCAGTGACTGTGTAGCCAGCTTCAGTTACTGCAGCGACGACGAGTTCACGGTCAATTTCCGACTCGGCTTCAACAGTTACTAAACCTGATTCAAGTTCGACGACTACCGAAGTGACGCCTTTGATTTCACTGATCTCTTCAGTGACTGAATTAACGCAATGGCCGCAAGTCATGCCGGTGACGGTGAAAGTTTGAGTGCTCATTGTTTGCCTCCTCGGCTCACAGCAACGTGAACCAATGTGTCGAAAATTTCCCCAAGATCAGATTCGGCCGCAGCTACAGATTGTGGGAACAAAGATGTCTCTGTCATGCCAGGCGCAACATTCACTTCAAGGAACCACACACCGCCGTTACGGTCAACGATGAGATCGCTTCGAGATAAGTCGCGCAGATCGAGTGCGAGATGAGTGGTCACTGCTGTTTCAAGAACGCGTGCAGTCACATCGTCACTAAGACGAGCTGGACAGAAGAACTCAGTAAGTCCTGCGGTGTAGCGCGCGGCATAGTCGTAAACGCCACCATCTGGGCGAATCTCAACTGCAGGTAATGCGCTAGGTCCCACAACTGTTTCAACGACAGAAACAGCCACTTCTATTCCTTCGATGAACTGTTCAATGATTGCAACTTCGCCGTAGGCAAAAGCTGAAACCATGGCGGCTGGTAACGCCGCTGCTTCGCGGATCACAGTGACACCGAGTGAACTACCACCACGTGCAGGTTTCACAATTGCTGGCAAACCAACCCGATTCAGCACCGCATTCATCACAGCTTCAGCGCCGAGTTCACGGAAAGTTGAGTGCGGCAACGCGACGCCTTGAGGAACAGCAATACCAGCACTCGCCACAATCGATTTTGCGACAGGCTTGTCGAATGCCATACGACATGCATCAGGTGTTGAACCCACATATGGAATCTCAAGAGCTTCAAGCACATCACGCAACGTGCCGTCTTCGCCAGCCGCACCATGCAGCATGGGAATCACAACATCAGGTTTGTTATCGCGCAATGAATTCAACAACGTTGAATCGGCATCGCGAACTTCGACAGTGTGACCGCGCTCTTTAAGTGCTTCAGCAACTCGACGTCCAGAACGTTCGGAAACATCGCGTTCGTGTGACAAACCCCCAGCAAGAACGACAATGTGCATGATTACCTCACGTCAGGAGCTGGAGTGGAACTGAAAGTTGGCATTTCAGTTTTTGGAAGCGCATCTGGCCCAAAAGTTGCCAACAAATCAAGTTCTTGTTCCACAACAGTTGCGAGTCTGCGTACACCTTCTTTGATGCGTTCAGGAGTCGGGTAGCAGTATGACAAGCGAAGTTCCCCGCGGCCTTGACCGTTGACATAAAAACCAGTTCCAGGCACATAAGCAACTAACGCATTGACTGCACGCGGCAGCATGGCGCGAGCATCAAGACCTTCAGGCAAAGTCACCCACGAATAGAAACCGCCTGTGGGAACAGTCCACGAAGTACCTTCTGGCATCAGAACTTTCATGCTGTCGATGAGTGCATCGCGTCGTTCGCGGTAGGTGTCACGGAAAACAGCAATTTGTTCACGCCAAGGCTGCGTTGCGAGATAGGTGCTGACTGTGAACTGCGCGTAGTTGCTGGGGCAAAGAATCGCAGATTCGGCTGCAAGTACGAGCTTTTCGCGCACACCATGCGGTGCCAACGCCCAGCCCACACGCAAACCTGACGCAATGGTCTTAGAAAAACTTCCGAGATAAATAACGTTGTCAGAAGCATCCGCGCGAATCGCGCGTGGAGTCTGACCATCGAATCCCAACAAACCGTAGGGATCATCTTCAAGAATCAACATGTTGTGCTTGTTGGCCGTTGCCAAAATTTCATGGCGACGAGTTTGATCTTGAGTGATCCCGCCAGGGTTGTGGTACGACGGAATCGTGTAGATCAGTTTGATTTTCTTGCCAGCCGCTTTGAGCCGCGTGATCGTTTCATCGAGTGCGACAGGATCGAGACCGTTGCTATCCATCGGCACGTGAACGACTTCGCATTCATATGCGCGGAAAACACCGAGAGCGCCGACATAAGAAGGGCTCTCCACAAGAACAACATCGCCTGGATCGCAGAACACGCGAACGACAAGATCGAGTGCCATCTGGCTGCCAGTTGTCACAACGATGTCATCGGGGTGAGCCGAGATTCCAACCTCTGCCATAACGTCCAAAATTTGCTCACGCAAAACTGGATCACCTTGGCCAGAGCCGTACTGCAATGCAGTCGCACCGCGTTCACGAATCATCGCTGAAACTGTGTCGGCCATGAGATCAAGATCAAGTGCCTGGACGTAAGGCATGCCACCAGCGAGTGAAACAACTTCTGGTCGAGAGGCGACGGCAAACAGCGCGCGAATTTCGCTGACTGTCATGCTCGACGCCCGGCTGGCGTACGCAGACACCCAGGGATCTAGTCGAGAGCCGACGCTCGCCAATGGACGAAGCTCAGTCGACTCGGTGGTTATGTTTGCTGTATTTGTCATGCCGCACCTCCTTAGGGTGCGTATTCTCGCCTATATCCAACCCACGAAAGAAACGTGGCCTGAACACTTAGTCGCGGTTTTGAATGACGTATCCAGTCGAGTAGGCGATTTCTTGAACGGCTGGTGAGTAATCCGCCCAGTTGTTCGATTCATCCCACGCAAAGAATTCGACTAGCCACTCGCCAGTTGCACCATGCGCTGGAATACGAACAAGGCAGCGCCACACACCATTTTTGGCAGTGCCACTCTCCATCGAGCAACCAATTTCAGGTTCGCTGATGTGACTGTTCGGTCCCGTCACAGAAGCCCAAACGTAATTGACTTTCTTGTTGTCAGTGATGCGCATGCGCACTTCAACAATTTGGGCTGCAGTAGCTGTATTCACCTTCGAGCGTGACAGAGTCAACGTCTGAATCACCGGGTTGATGGCGTCTGGCGTAACTGCTGCTTTGCCGTTGATGACTTTGAAATTCAAGATATTCGCAAACTTTGAAACAGCTTTTCCGCGAAGTTCTCGGCGGTTACCGATCTTGTCAGTCATCCAAATTTCGCTGATTTGCCAGTTGCCATTGAACGCGGAGCTTGCAAGGAAAATTTCACCGACAAAAGTTCCAGGAGAAGTTTCAATAAAAGAAATTGAATTTAAGTAGTCTGGTCCAAGTGCTTTTTGGCACATCGCAGACATTCGTTGCTTGAGCGTGACGCAGTGCGACGAAGTTAAGTTGATTGAAAATTTCTGAACACCTGAAAGATTATCCGAAACGTATGCAGTCACTACTGGATTTTCACCAATAGAAACATCCACATTCTTACCTGTCGCAGAAAACTCCATGTCACTCAGAACCGGAGCAAGACTGTCAGGTGTAGAAGTTTCTACTCGGAATTTCACATTGAATGCACCAAGGGCTTCGACGAAGTCATCATTACTTGCGTAGTCAACGGATGAGAGTTCTGCAAGTTCGTAGCGACTTGATGGTGTGTGTGCGGCGATAGGGAAAGCGAATTCCCAGATACCTTTCAGCCGAGTTCCTGAACGCAGGCAACCTAATCCAGGTTCGGGTGCCTGATCTTTAATACATTCGTGAGAACCGGATGCAGAAATCTGATTTGTACCACTCATGCTGTTAATAGTCGCAGACAATGTTTTTGCGCCGGTTCCAAAATCGCGCACAGTTGCGCGCAACAAAGCCACTGCATCTTGATCGCTGTTCACCTTCGCACGCTGAAACGCAACGGCTACAAACTTAGGTGCTGAGTTGTCTCGGAAACAGCTGAGGCGCGAAATGTCTTGAGGATCAGGACTGCAGTAGTCAGTGCCGTCACCACCGTTGTTACGGTCGGGACCAGCACCGCCTTCGAGTTGATCGTTACCAGCTTCGCCGATGAGAGCGTCACTGCCGTCGCCACCCCACCACAAATCTCCGCCAGGCCCGCCATAAATGACATCTTCGCCATCTTCACCGAAAACTGTGTCGGTGCCGGGACCGCTGATGATTTCGTCGTCACCTTCGCCTGCATAAATTTTGTCGTTGCCACCAAGGCCACAAATCACATCGTCGCCCGAAGTTCCCTGAATAGTTTCGGAGGCAGCAGTGCCAGTGATGGTGCATTGAGGAGTCGCCGCGTGGGCAGTTGAAAACGAGCCAAGCCCGAAAACAAGCGCCATGATGGTGGTCATAGCCAAAGGTTTCATAACGTTGCTTTCGATTGGTGGCCTTTGCGTTGCTCGGCCAATGGGGTTAGCGTAAGCAGAGAAGTTCGAAATTCCCACCACGGAGGTAGTGAAATGAAACTTATTAAGTGGCTGCTCGGTCTCGTTGTTGTGGGTGTTATCGCTGGGTTCGTGCTGAGTTTGATCGCACCACAGCTGAAACTCACACCGCTTGATTTAGGCGATATTGACGACGCCGACATTGTTGGCGAAGAAGAACTCTTCTAACCAAGCAATGCCGGCGTTTGATGTCGGACGGTTTTAACTAAACGCGTGACGGGTCTTTTCGGCGCGCTCAACAATCTTTTGTGCGAGTTCGCTGTCGAGAACCTTGTCCGCAGGCTGTGGCAATGACAAGCACCAGTTTGGCCATTGCGTCACAGTGCCAGGCATGTTCGGACGCTCTTTGACTGCAGCCGCATCTTCGAGGTTGAAAACCACAACGCGGCTTTCAGAATCTGCAACTGCTGCAGTACGTGCAAGAACTGCCTGATGGATTTGCTCTTCGGTGTATGGACCTTCAAGTGGAAGTCCGGCCTCTTCAGCAAGTGCCCGAGTTTTTGCATGTTCTGCATCCCAGTCCACTGACTTGTTGACCGAAACCATGTCGTGGGCGTCGGTCCCTAACAGGATGCCAACGATGGTTGCGTGATCGTGAGTTCCGGTTGCGCCCATGGTGTTCACGGTGAACATCGAGGTTGGCACGCGACAAGCTGCGCGGTATCCGAGCATGTCGATGTCGTGCATCATTGGACGGACGTAGTCAGGGACGGTTCCCATGTCTTCGCCGACTGCCCATGCGCCGCGGCGCGAAGCCTCAATGCGAACAATCGCGAGCAATGCATCGTGTGGGTAGCGGACGTACGCACCTTCAGCGGGACCAGTTTCAGGAACCCAGAACAAACGCCAGAGTTGCATCACGTGGTCGATGCGCAAGCCCTTTGCATGACGCAGTGCGCTGCGCACCATGTGAATGAATGGCAAGAAACCAACAGATGCCAGACCCGTCGGGCTGAACGCTGGCAGACCCCAACGTTGTCCGTCGCGGTTGTGGCGATCTGGCGGGCAACCGACTTCAGCGGTGAACACCAGGATGTCTTGCCAGTTCCATGCGTCGTAACCGCCGCCATCGAAACCAACGGCAATGTCGGCGACGATGTCGACGCCTTGACGCGACGCGGTGCCGAGCTGCTGATCGCAGAGGTACTGCAGCCATGAATGGAAAGCGATTTCGTCTTCGTGGTCGCGCATCCACTCGGCAACGGCTGCACTGTCTGGACGCTGGAATTTTTCGTCCCAGGTCTGCCATGGCAAACCAAGTTCGTCGCTCATTGCCATGAAGGCTGCAAAGTTGCGAAGCTCTTGGCCGCGGTGCGCGACCCATTGCTCGCAGTCTTCGCCACCGGTACGACCGGCTGCTTCCCAGATGCGGCGAAGCGCTTCGCGCTTGAGAGTCCACACCTTTGGACGGTTGATGATGCGTTCGGCGTTCAACGCAAGAGCTTGTTCGCGAAGATCGCTCAAATCGGCAGTCGTTGCGATCTTGTCGATGGCGATGTAGAGAACCTGTAGCCACTCGCGAGAAGTTGGTGAGTACGGCGAAGGTTGTGGATCTGCGCCGAGATTACCTGCGTGCACAGGACAAATCAGGACAAAGCTGGCGCCTGCGTGGCCTGCTTTTTTAGCAAGCAGTGCAAGGTCAGCAAAGTCGCCGATGCCCCATGACTTTTCGGTGCGTGCGGCATAGAGCTGGATTGACCAACCCCAGGATCGGGGTGGGGTGGTCAGCTTTTCAGGAGCACCGAGTACCAAGCGAGTTTCACCGTTTGGCAGTTGGAGTGCGTGGTAGCCAACGGCATCGACTGGCAAGATGCCATCGATGTCCATCGTCCGGCCGTCACCAAGTTTGATGCGACCATGGAGTTCGGGGTGCCAGCGACCAGGTGTTGCGATGATGGGGCTGGGGGTATCACCCTGGGCAGTGAAAAGTTCGTAGAGCCAGGTGAGGGTCTTCTCCGGAATTTGACGTTCGATATCGAAGGCGTCAAAGAAGCTGGGTTGGACACCGCGGGCTGCGACGAACTGGAGCATTTCTTCACGTGTCAGTTGATCAGTCACGGGCGGGAGGGTACCGATGCGCACTTTTGGGCGTCGAGTTTCACTTTTGTGCGAACCTGCGCCACCCGCCCCCCACTCCCGCCTGTGGTTCACGAGGCACGCTCAACTTTGTCGTTTTCGTGAACCACAAAAGTAAGTAACGGTTTGTGGTTCACGACGCCTTCACGGCGATGTCGTTTTAGTGAACCGCAGCAGTTAAGAGGAAGCTGGGGCAAAAAAGGTGGTGACGCCGTCGGCGATGCCAGCAGCAATTTGGTCAAGATACTTGGGATCCGCAAGTGCCGCGGCCTCAGACTCATTCGACAAGTAGCCCACTTCGAGGCGCACCGCAGGCATGCGTGTCAGGCGCAACAAATCCCAGGTCCGACCATGAATCTTGCAGTCCGCCGCATGAGTCCGCTGCATGACCGCATCATGAATGCGCTGCGCCGCCCGCTCACCAGCATGCGACCAGCCACTCGAAGGCGACCCATAATGAAAAGCGGCAATTCCTGTCGCAATCGGCGAAGTTGCCGCATCGCAATGCAACGAAATCACAAGATCAGCATTCACTTTGTTTGCAAGCTCGGCCCGCTCGCGCTCTTCAGGACACGGCACATCGGTCATCGTGAGAGGACGCGTCAAGACCACAGTCGCACCAGCTGCTGCCAACCGACCTTGCAGCCGGCTCGCAATCGCCGACACCACATCGACCTCGCGCACTGCATGGTCGACCCAACCGGTATCTGACCCACCATGGCCAGGATCAATCACAATCGTCTTGTCCGAAATGCCCGTTCGCAACGAGTCGAGCAATACCGACTGCCGCAACCGCTCGGCATGGCCACCCGTCACCGTACGGTTGAGTCGGCGTAACGCCATGTAAGTCTCAGTGCCAGCCACACCATCGATATCGATACCGACAGAGCGCTGAAATTCTTTAAGAGCAGCCTCGGTGCGCGTTCCGAAAATCCCGTCCACTTTGCCAGCGTCGAAACCCATGGTCGACAAACGCTGCTGCAATGAAATCACGTCATCGCCGTACATCAAATGACCAGGAGTGAACGCGAGTGGCCGATCACCGAGCGACCAGCGAGCTTCTTCAAGCCGCTTCAAAGTGAGCGGCCCAATAATGCCGTCGACGTTCAGACCGCGCGCTTGCTGAAAAGCGCGCACGGCCTGATCCATACGGTCATCGAAATAGTCGGGTTCAGAACATTCAACTGAAAACCCGATGGTGGCGAGTCGAGCCCGAACCTCGCCGACGGTGACATCTCGGTCGCCTCGACGAAGTAAGCGAGCCAACTACGTAAGCCTTAAACGTAAGCAGCGAGATCTGCAAGCAACGCAGTCTTTGGCTTTGCACCAATGATCTGCTTGACGACTTCACCGTTCACATAAACGTTCAAAGTCGGGATGCTGGTGACGCGCGCGTTAGCTGCAGTCACAGGGTTCTCGTCGACATTGAGCTTTGCGATGGTGATCTTGCCTGCGTATTCACCAGCGATTTCTTCAAGAATCGGAGCGACCATGCGGCAAGGTCCGCACCATTCAGCCCAGAAATCCACAACGACGGGAATGCTGCTCTTCAAAACGTCTGCATCGAACGATGCGTCAGTGACGGTGATGGTGTTTGCTCCCATGATGTCTCCTTAAGTCAGGGGCGAAGCCTACGAGTTTTCGTGATTAGTGGTGGGCAAGCCAGCGTTCGGCGTCGAGCGCAGCGGCACAACCTGAGCCAGCAGCTGTAATTGCCTGGCGGTAGGTGTGGTCGACCAAGTCGCCGGCAGCGAACACGCCTTCGATGTTGGTCGCAGTTGAGCGACCCTGGCACACAACATAGCCAGCGTCATCAAGTTCAACGACACCTTTGACGAGTTCGTTGCGAGGATCGTGACCGATTGCGACAAACAAACCGGTTAACGCGAGTTCAGATTCGCTGCCGTCAACGGTATTGCGCAAACGCACACCGCTCACTTTGTCGTCGCCAAGAACATCAAGAACTTCGCTGTTCCAGACGAATTCAAGTTTCGGATCGTTTTCAGCACGCTCTGCCATGATCTTGGATGCGCGCAGTGAATCGCGACGGTGAATCAAGTAGACCTTGTCAGCGAAACGGGTAAGGAAGGTTGCTTCTTCAACTGCAGAGTCGCCACCGCCAACGACGGCAATGGTCTGACCGCGGAAGAAGAAACCATCGCAGGTCGCGCACCACGAAACACCGTGACCGGACAAACGCTTTTCATTCGGAACGCCGAGTTCGCGGTAAGCGCTACCCATCGCGAGGATGACTGCTTTAGCTGAGTAGGTCTTGCCGGAGCTATCGGTGACGGTCTTGATTTCGCCATCGAGAGAAACCGCAGTGACATCGTCGGTTATGAATTCGGCACCGAAACGATCGGCCTGAGCGCGCATGTTTTCCATGAGCGCTGGTCCCATGATGCCCTCAGGGAAACCTGGGAAATTTTCAACTTCGGTGGTGTTCATCAACGCACCACCGGCAGTGACGGCACCTTCGAAAACAAGTGGCGAGAGCTGAGCACGGGCTGCATAAAGTGCCGCGGTGTAGCCAGATGGGCCAGAACCGATGATGATCAGGTTACGGACTTCGTTGCTCACAAGTTTCTCCGATACGTAATAAATAGACGTGTATCAATACAACAAGTCTACGAGCCGAATTATTTCCGCAGACGGCCTTGCACAATTTTAAGCGATTCATTTACCTCGGCCACGCCAAGAATTCGTGCGAATGCCACAAAGGTAGCGAGCCCGAGCACACCAACGATGAGAATTCTCAAGAGCAAGCCGCCGATGGTGTCGTAAGGGAGTGCGCCGATGGCAAACTGGCACAAAAGTGCAGCGATGCCCGCGGCGACAAAACTCAAGGCAATTGTTCGAAGAGCTGCGGCGCTATTCAGTGGAATGCGACGGCGCAGAACCACCCAGGCAACGACAGCTGTAACTGTGTACGCAATCGAGTAGGCGACAGCGAGGGATTGGATTTTCCATTCAGTGCTGACTGCATTGAAAAGCGGAATTGCAATCGCCATGTTTGCAACGTTGACCACAACCGCGAGTGCAAAAGGTGTCTTGGTGTCTTCCATGGAATACCAAGCGCGATACAACACGTACACCAGTGAATACGCGGGCAGACCTAATGCGAAAAATGTGACCACTTCGCCAGCGCGACGTGCAGGTTCCATGCCAGCAACACCATTGCCGAAGAGCAGTTGCGATATGTCAGGCGCAGCAACTGCAAGCAATAAGCCCAGCGGAATGATCATGGCAACGATCACCCGCGCAGCACGACTGACTGCAGCACCTATTTCGTCGAACTTTTCATCGTGCGCCAAACTCGAAAGGCGTGGCAAAAGTGCTGTCACTAATGACACCGTGATCACAGAGTGCGGCAAGATGAAAATGAGATGCGCTTTTTGGTAGGTCGTTAAACCTGCAGCGATTTCACCCGCTTGAGTTGCAGCAACGTTTGCTGCAGTTGCTAACCGAGTGGTGACTGCATAACCAATTTGATTCGCAAGAACAAGCGCGATAGTCCAGACTGCAAGGCCACCAGCTTTGCCAAGACCAGCACCGCGCCAATCTGTTCTGAAAGAAAAGCGATAGCCGCTCAAAAGTAGTGGTGGGAACAACACGAGTGCTTGAATGGCAACACCGGCAGTTGTACCTAATCCGAGCCATAAAACTTCAGATTCACTCAGTGTGGTGAGCGAATCCGCTTGTGGCTGCGCCACGAACAAGAATCCAAGGAACACAGCTATTGCAACAACGTTGTTTGCAATCGGTGCAAACATTGCTGCGCCAAATTTGCCACGGGCATTCAACACTTGCTGGAGCATGGTGTACGCGCCGTAAAAGAAAATCTGCGGCAAACACAGTCGCGCGAATGCAACAGCGAGTTCGTACTCTGCCTGGCTTAAACCTTGGGTGGCATAAATGCTGACGAGTGCTGGCGCCACAAGAACTGCAGCAATCGACAGGACTAACAGCGCTACACCAACAACAGACAACAAACGATCTGCAAAAGCTTTGCCGCCATCTTCATCAGATTTCATGTGACGCACTAACTGCGGAATGAACACAGCATTTAAGGCGCCGCCAGCAACCAAGATGTACACAATGTTTGGCAAGGTGTTACCAAGTGAGTACGCGTCGGAAACGATGAAAAATCCAAGGGCTGCTGTCATCGCCATATCGCGCGCCACACCAGTGATTCGCGAAACGATAGTGCCAGCAGCCATTACTGCGCTGTTGCGCGCAAGCCCTGCTCCACTATCGCTATCGTTGACATCACTCATGAATTGCTGCAGCTTTCTTTCTGCGATTTCGCACTGCGTTTGCGATGACGAACACAACGAGCAAAATCGTTGCGATGCCAATCACCCAAACTGCAGCTTGGGCATAGGCAGATGATGCCAACTGGATACGCGTCACAGTGCCAAATGGCTTGCCTTCGCTGTCGGCGAGTTGCAAATTCAAATAAGCAATGTCGGAACCCACGAGACGAGTTGGAATTTCAATGCTCTTGCGTTTGCCAGGCTGAATTTCAATCAGGCCAACATCAGAAGGAATCACGCGGACTGCAGGTTGTCCCACACCAATTACTCGGATCGTGATGGGAATACTCAAGTCATTGCGGATTGTGATCGGAACAAGACCTTCTTCAGACGAAAAAACCACCGACCCCGTCGACATGATTTCGACACGGGAGATGGTGTTTCGAATATCTTCCAGCAATTGCAGTCGCATTGCACGCACTTGGCCATCGAGATAGGAGAGCGACGTCAGTCGAATTTGTGCATCGACAATTGCCGTCTCAACTGAAGTGTCACCAATTAATCCATCTAGACGGTTTAGTGCTCGCTGCACCCACCATGTGTCTTTAACTGCGAAACGAGTTACCCGACCTGGCACCGGCTCGTTTTTTGCAACTCGCTCAATGGCCGGTGCATAGTTGCGAGCAGCAGCACTAGAGATGGGTTGAATCCACGGCACATCCAGGGAATTCAACGTGTCGTTAGTTGCTTCAAAGTCAACACCTGAACTGGAGGTATTTGGTTTCAGAACAACAACTCGGTTGTCATTCGGACGTTCGAGGGTGATCATCAATAAATCAGCAAGCAGTGCTTGACGACGAATCAACGTCATAGAGTTTGAAGTGATCGCACCTGAGAACTGACGACTCGATTGGTTATCAACTACCAACATGGTCGCGCCTGAGCTGAGCTGTTTGATCTGATCAGAGGTGTACGTGTCATCTGCGCTGGGGTAGCGAATGTCGCTGGTGATTGCAAAATTCACTGGCTGGTTTTTCAACCATCGCCATGTACGTTGTGAGAAATCTCCACGCGCGCCGACTACTGCGCGTTCGACGGCCAATCGACCAAGTTCAGTCTCAAGGATTTCTTCGCGGTCTAACGACAACCGAGCCACAGCGGAAAGGTCATTGTTTATCAAGGCGTTGATGTCAACGTTTGCAAATGGCAATGCGTAAACACTTGATTCAAACGTTGCGAACTTCAATGACTCCAACCACGCTGAGGCATTTGCGCGATCTGCATCGGAGATCTCACCATCGAGAGTGCCAACTCCGTTTGCAATCGCACGCGCTGTTGTCACTGTGTCAGGGTCAATGAGCCACATCAAATCTGCCCGACCAGATGCACCAGAAACTGCAGCTGTCAATGGACCCTCTGGTGCAAACAGCTGAGCGACGTCAGCGGCAATCAAGGGACCATCGGCAGTGAGAGCTGGTGGCGATGTGATAGTCCAGAGCGGTAAAACTTTGGTGGGTGCGATGTCGGCAGCGCTGGATGCAAACGGCAGCAGCACTTGGAAAGAATCTTGAGTTGAAGAAATCGAAGAAGTGACTGTCAGAACGTAAACGCCAGTGCTCGGAAAATTGACCGAATCACCTGGAACCACCAACGAGACATAGTTTTCGCC
>JACCDQ010745953.1_pt1 | contig 13885 bp, 9 predicted proteins | sample 7446031 | NCBI WGS metagenome assembly JACCDQ01 (sample SAMN15323442, study PRJNA562643) | freshwater metagenome | isolation source: river surface water | place: USA:Blue River Watershed | collected 2017-08-17 | reverse complement strand
GCCTCCACCAATCTCGATGCAGGGGTGCCGACACTGTGGAATATGGGCAAGCTGGCCAGCGTGGGTACGCCGGAATCCCTCCAGCTATTCCGCAAAATCCTGTTGGCCTCGTCGGCGATTCCGGGGGCTTTCCCGCCGGTGATGATTGATGTGGTGGCCGATGGCAAGCATTACCAGGAAATGCATGTCGATGGTGGGGCGACGATGGAAGTCTTTCTCTATCCGACGGCGTTGGGCGCCGAGGCCCGGCGTAAGAATATTCTGAGTAACCATCGGGATCGACAGGCGTACATTATTCGCAACTCACGACTCGACTCCGAGTGGCGCGAGATCGAGCGCAATACGTTATCGATTATGGGCCGGGCGGTGGATCAACTGATCCAGAGCCAGGGTTACGGCGATTTACAGCGCATTTATTTAACGACCAAGCGTGACAATATCGGTTTCAATCTGGCGTATATCGGACCGGACTTCAAGGAGCCCCATACGGGCAGCTTTGACCGGAAGTATATGAACGCGCTGTACGAATATGGTCGTGGACTCGGCAAAGCGGGTTACCCCTGGGCGAAAAGCCCACCGGGGTTCGATCATGCCCTCAATGACGATGTGCGGACCCAGGTTCGTACGCAGCGTCAGCTGCTGCAAAGTGTCCAATCCAGTCAGCCGCCGACACCAGGCCGTTAATTAGGCATAGGTGTCCGCCACAAAGAAAAAGCCCCCGGCTGAAACAGCACGGGGGCAAACCGGGATTGATGCTTGGGGTTGGGGTTGTCCCGGGAATCTGGAAGATTCGGAAGTCGGTTGAATTACTGGATTTGCTGGATACCGGCCAGCACCCAGCCACCCTGGCCATTGACCGGCTTGATCAGGTGCCACACTTCGTCGATGGCGACAGGGGCTGCATTGGCTTCTTCGCGCAACAGGCCGGTAAAGCGGACGCTGACGATATGACGTTGGTTTTCTTCGGCGACATCCAGAATTTCGGCATTGAGCGATACCACATCGGTCTTTTGCGGCAGGCCACTCTGTTGATCGCGTTGCTCCAGATCCATGCGGATTTCGGCAAACATTTCCGGCGAGGTGAATTCGCGGATGTCTGCCAGGTCACCGGCGTCGTGGGCAGCCTGCAGACGGATGAAACCGACCTTGGCGTTGCGGACAAAGCCATCAACATCAAAACCCGCCGGGAGCTTGCTTGCTGTTGCTGAGCTTGTGGACTGCGTTGCCTGATACTGGCTGGCGTTGTCCTGGACGTTGCCGTTGCCTTGATAAGGCGCGCCGGCGCCGGCCATTTGCGGCTGCTGGGCGCCAGCCCGTTTGCGCATCAGGAAGCCGATAAGCGCCATGACGGCAAAGGCAATCAGCGCGATCATCATGATGTTGGCAAGCTCTTCGCCAAAGCCCAGATAGCTGGCCAGGGCGGCTAGACCCAGACCGGCGGCAAGGCCGGCGATGGGGCCCATCCACGAACGCTTCGGTTGAGCGGTCGGGGTGGCTGCTCCCGGTGCCTTGGCTGCGGCCGGCGCGGCAGTTTGTGGTGCCGGCTTGCTTACGGGCGCCATCTGGCGCTGCATGCCGACCGATTTGCCGCCGCCAATGCGGGCGGCTTCGGCGTTGCCCATGGCCATGGTCAGGCCGACGGCCAACGCCATGCTGAAGAGGGTGGCTTTGCGGATGATGTTTTGAAGGCAGTTCAAGGAGGTCTCATCTGTTTTTATGGGGTTGAGGGAGAGCATATCGGATATTTTTGCCGAAAGCTTAGGGGGGCCTTAAGCCGGGAGATATTTCGACGCTGCGCTGCAGTAGGGTGATTTCGGGGCGGTTTATCCGGGGGCAATGCCGTACGGGCGTCTTTTCCGGGAGCAGGGGCTTCGGCTATAATCACAGGTTTTGCAAGTCTGGAGCCGGTTCATCGGCTCGGCATTTCTAATATTTCCAGGGATATCACCATGAGCACCACCGAAACCGTGCAGGAAACCAACCCGCTGGAGCGTTCGATTGATCTGACCGTGTCTGGTCAGGAAGTCGACACCGCGACCGACGCCCGTCTGGCGCGTATGGGCAAGACGATGAAGATTGCCGGTTTCCGTCCGGGTAAGGTCCCCGCCAAGGTGGTGAAGCAGCATTACGGCGCCCAGGCGCGTGATGAAGCCCTGAACGAAATCGTCGGCCGTGCCTTCGGTGAGGCCATTACCCAGCAGAACCTCAAGGTGGCGGGTTATCCGCGCATCGAGCCCAAGGGCGACGTCCTTGGCGAAACGCTGACCTTCGCCGCGACTTTTGAGCTCTATCCCGAATTTACCCTGGCCGATGTAACTGCGGCGGAAATCGAGCGCCCGGTGCACGACGTGACGGCTGCCGATGTCGACAAGACGCTGGATATTCTGCGCAAGCAGCGTGTCCGTTACGAAGACGCTGCCCGTGCTGCCCAGAAGGAAGACCGTGTCGTGATCGATTTCCTGGGTAAGAAGGATGGCGTGCCGTTTGCCGGTGGCGAGGCCAAGGATTACCCGATGGTGCTGGGCCAGGGGACGCTGCTGCCCGATTTCGAGGCGGCGATTGAGGGCGCCAGTGCCGGTACCACCAAGACCTTTGATCTGACTTTCCCGGCAGATTATGGCAATGCCGAACTGGCTGGCCAGACCGTGCAGTTTGATCTGACCGTCAAGCAGGTTCAGGGCCCGGTTATTCCGGAACTCGACGAAGAATTCGTCAAAGCGATGGGCATTGAAAGCGGCAACGCGGCCGACCTGAAGGCCGAGATCGAAAAGAACCTGAAGGGCGAAGTGAAGAAGCGGATCCACCAACGTCTGCGTGAAGCCGTGATGGAAAAGCTGGATGCCCTGAACCCGATTGCTGTGCCGAAGGCGTTGGTCGAACAGGAAATCTATCGTCTGATGCAAAGCACCCGTGAAGACATGAAGCAACGCGGCATGAAGGGGGATATCCCGCTGCAGGCCGAGTGGTTCCAGGATCGTGCGCTGCCGCGTGTTCGTATGGGGCTGATTCTGGCGGATCTGGTCGAGAAGGAAAATCTGGTAGCGACCGAGGCCCAGATGGATGCCCGGATTGCCGAGATTGCCGAAACCTACCAGCGCCCGGAAGAAGTGCTGCAGTGGTACAAGCAGGATCGTCAGCGTCTGGCCAATATCGAATCCGATGTGCTGGAACAGAACGTGGTCGATTGGTTCCTGGCACGTGCCAAGGTGGTTGATAAAGCCATTGATTTCGACGACATCATGGGTCAGCAGGGCGTTTAAGCCCCCTAATTGACTGAATTCAGTCGTAATTTAGGCAATATCTGCAGTAAAAGACGGCCGGCTTAGCCCGGCCGTTGCCTTTTTTGCTCGCTGCAGCATGAAAAAAGGTCCTTTTTACGGCATGATGTCACTCAATTTCCGTATTTTTGCTCAGGAGTACCCATGTTCACCCCCATGACCCATAGCGGCCTCGCACAAACACTCGCCAACGCCCATCCGGACCCGCAAGCCATTGGTCTGGTCCCGATGGTGGTGGAGCAGAGCGGCCGCGGCGAACGGGCATTTGATATCTATTCCCGTCTGCTTAAGGAGCGCGTGGTCTTCCTGGTGGGTCCGGTCAACGATATGAGTGCTAATCTCGTGGTGGCCCAGCTGCTGTTCCTGGAAGCGGAAAACCCGGATAAGGATATCCACCTCTATATCAATTCGCCGGGCGGCTCGGTGACGGCGGGCCTGTCCATCTACGACACGATGCAGTTCATCAAGCCGGATGTGTCGACCCTGTGTCTGGGCCAGGCGGCTTCGATGGGCGCGTTTCTGCTAACGGCGGGCGCCAAGGGCAAGCGCTTCTCGCTGCCCAATTCGCGCGTCATGATCCATCAGCCGCTGGGCGGCTTCCAGGGCCAGGCCTCGGATATTGAAATTCACGCCAAGGAAATCCTCTCGCTGCGCGCCAAGTTGAACAACATGCTGGCGGCTCATACCGGTCAAGATGTCGAACGGATCGAACGTGATACTGACCGGGACAACTTTATGTCGGCGGACGAGGCCGTGGCCTATGGATTGATCGACAAAGTGCTGGGTAAACGTGGCGAAGCCGCCTAAGAATGATAGAAGGACAACGCGATGAGCAAAGATCAAGCAAAAACGCCGGGCAAAGACGGCGATAAACCGTTGTACTGTTCGTTCTGCGGCAAGAGCCAGCACGAGGTCAAGAAACTGATCGCCGGACCCTCGGTCTTCATCTGTGATGAATGTATTGACCTGTGTGCCGACATCGTTCAGGACGAGGTCGAGGAGGCAGCCCGGGTTGCACGGGAAGGCTTGCCGACACCGCGCGAGATTCGCGACACGCTCGACGAATACGTGATCGGTCAGGAAGCCGCCAAAAAGATTCTGGCGGTGGCGGTGTACAACCATTACAAGCGCCTGCGTTTGCCGTCGGCTAAGGATGATGGTGTCGAGCTGTCGAAGTCGAACATTCTGCTGATCGGTCCGACCGGTTCGGGCAAGACACTGCTGGCGCAAACGCTGGCCCGGTTGCTCGATGTGCCTTTCGTGATGGCGGATGCCACCACGTTGACTGAGGCGGGTTATGTCGGCGAAGACGTCGAGAACATCATCCAGAAGCTGCTGCAGAAGTGTGACTACGATGTCGAAAAGGCGCGCCAGGGGATTGTGTATATCGATGAGATCGACAAGATCTCGCGTAAGTCGGATAACCCGTCAATCACCCGCGATGTGTCGGGTGAGGGTGTGCAACAGGCGCTGCTCAAACTGATCGAAGGCACCGTGGCTGCGGTGCCACCACAGGGTGGCCGCAAACATCCGAATCAGGATTTCGTTCAGGTCGACACGACCAATATCCTGTTTATCTGCGGTGGCGCGTTTGAAGGCATCGACAAGGTCATCCGTAACCGGACCGAGAAGACCGGGATCGGCTTCGGTGCCGAAGTGACCGGCAAGGAAGAAAAGGCCATTACAACATTGCTTAAGGTTGTGGAGCCGGAAGACCTGATCAAGTATGGACTGATCCCGGAACTGATTGGGCGTCTGCCTGTGGTGGCGACGCTGGACGAACTCGAAGAGGCGGCGCTGATTCGTATTCTGACCGAGCCTAAGAACGCACTGACCAAGCAGTACCAGAAGCTGTTCCAAATGGAGGGTGTGGATCTGGAGTTCCGCCCGGAGGCACTCAAGGCCATTGCCAAGCGTGCTCTGGAACGCAAGACGGGTGCTCGTGGTCTGCGTTCGATCGTGGAAGCGACCTTGCTCGACACCATGTACGACCTGCCGGGTAGTACCGATATTGCCAAGGTGGTCGTCGAGGAAGCCGCGATTATCGGTGACAGCAAACCGCTGTATGTGTTGCAGGAGGGGGCGCAGGCCCAGGCCAGCTGAGCCATGGCCGATGCAGTTGAATTCGGCCATTTCGCCCCCAACTCCGCGACATGTCCCGCCCCTTGAAAGAGCGGGAACGCCCTAGAGAATGAATCAGGAACAAGACGAATGACGGACCACACTGAAAACCCCGAAGTCCAAGCTGACGACGATCAGAACGATGAGGCAGAAGGCGCGACCAAAAGCTTTGTGCTGCAGCCCGGTGAAACGGCACGCCTGCCGATGCTGCCGTTGCGTGACGTCGTGGTTTTCCCGCAGATGGTCATTCCGTTGTTTGTCGGTCGTCCGAAGTCGATCAAGGCGCTGGAGCTGGCCATGGAGGCCAACAAGGCCGTTGTGCTTGTTGCCCAGAAGTCGGCCGCCGATGATGATCCCGGCCCGGATGCGCTCTACGAGGTTGGCTGCGTTGCCAATATTCTGCAACTCCTCAAGTTGCCCGATGGTACCGTCAAAGTGCTGGTCGAAGGTACTCGCCGTGCGCGCATTGATGGGATTGATGCGCAGGACGATCTGTACTTTGCACGTTTGACTGGGCTCGATAGCGATCACAACGAAGACAACGAAGTCGAGGCCATGCGCCGTGCGCTGGTGGCGCAATTTGATCAGTACATCAAGCTGAACAAGAAGATTCCCCCGGAGATCCTGTCGTCGATCTCGGGTATCGATGACACGGGTCGTCTGTGCGACACCATCGCCGCGCATCTGCCGCTGCGTCTGGAACAGAAGCAGGAAATTCTGGAACTGCTCAGTGTGCGCGAGCGTACGGAGCGTCTGCTCGGCCAGCTGGAATCGGAGATCGATATCCTGCAGGTGGAAAAGCGTATCCGCGGGCGCGTTAAGCGCCAGATGGAAAAATCGCAACGCGAGTACTACCTGAACGAACAGGTCAAGGCGATCCAGAAAGAGCTGGGCGAAGGCGAAGAGGGCGCGGATCTCGAGGAGCTCGAGAAGAAGATCAAGGCCGCCGGTATGAGCAAGGAAGCACTCAAGAAGGCCGAATCCGAGCTCAAGAAACTCAAGCTGATGTCGCCGATGTCGGCGGAAGCCACGGTCGTGCGTAACTTCATCGATACGCTGGTGGGGCTGCCCTGGAAAAAGAAAACGCGTGTCAGCAAAGATCTGGCCGGCGCCGAGAAGATCCTCAATCAGGATCACTACGGCCTGGAGCGGGTTAAAGACCGCATCATCGAATACCTCGCCGTGCAACAGCGCGTCGACAAGGTTAAAGCGCCGATCCTCTGTCTGGTGGGTCCCCCGGGCGTGGGTAAGACCTCGCTCGGTCAGTCGATTGCCAAAGCCACCAATCGCAAGTTCGTGCGCATGGCACTGGGTGGCGTGCGAGATGAGGCCGAGATCCGCGGCCACCGTCGTACCTACATCGGTTCGATGCCGGGGAAGATTCTCACCAGCCTGACCAAGGTGGGGGTGCGGAATCCGCTCTTTCTGCTCGATGAAGTCGATAAGATGGGTCAGGACTTCCGGGGTGATCCGTCGTCGGCGCTCCTTGAAGTGCTCGATCCCGAACAGAACCATACCTTCCAGGATCACTACGTCGAAGTCGATTTTGATCTGTCGGATGTGATGTTCGTGGCCACCGCCAATAGCCTAAATCTGCCGGGTCCGTTGCTCGACCGGATGGAGATCATTCGTCTGTCGGGTTATACCGAAGACGAGAAGGTCAGCATTGCCATGCGCTATCTGCTGCCCAAGCAGATCAAGAACAATGGCCTGAAGGCTGCCGAGATTTCGGTGAGCGAAGCGGCGATTCGTGACATCGTGCGTTATTACACGCGCGAGGCGGGTGTGCGTTCGCTCGAGCGCGAGCTCTCCAAGATCTGTCGCAAGGTGGTCAAGACACTGTTGCTCAAGAAGAAGGGTGCCACGTCGCGTATTCAGGTCACCCCGAAGAATCTGGACAAGTTCCTGGGCGTTCGTCGCTTTACCTTCGGCATTGCCGAAAAGGAAAACCAGATCGGTCAGGTGACTGGTCTGGCCTGGACCGAAGTGGGGGGTGAGCTGCTCACCATCGAAGTGGCCTCCATGCCGGGCAAGGGGGTGGTTCAACGCACCGGTTCGCTCGGCGACGTGATGAAGGAATCGGTCGAGGCTGCCCGTACGGTGGTCCGTGCGCGGGCGCGCCGTCTGGGTATCAAGGACGATGTCTTCGAGAAGACCGATCTGCACGTGCATTTTCCCGAAGGCGCCACACCCAAGGATGGCCCGTCGGCAGGGATTGCCATCACCACGGCCATCGTGTCCGCATTGAGTGGTATCCCGGTGCGTTGTGATGTGGCCATGACCGGCGAGATCACCCTGCGGGGCGAAGTGCTGGCCATTGGCGGCCTCAAGGAGAAACTGCTGGCGGCGGTGCGTGGTGGCATCAGCAAGGCGCTGATTCCGCATGAAAACGTCAAGGATCTGGCCGAGATCCCCGATACCATCAAGGGTCGGATCGAGATCGTGCCGGTTAAGTGGATCGACGAGGTCCTGGAAAACGCCCTGGCCAGCCAGCCAGTGCCACTGCCAGACACTGTCGAACCCCCGGCAGAAGCGGCGGCTGCCAGTGTGCCGGCTGTAGCAGCGCCGCCGGTTCGACATTAATTTCAAATAAATGTATCCAACCCGGCGGCGGAGTGTTACACTTCGCCCCGTTGTTGATTGACGCGGTGCAATAAAACCCGTGTCAGCTTATACATCAAGCGCTTAGCGACCCCGGTCGCCCAAGGCGCTGCTGGCTCCGATCACTTCGGGCCAAATGTGTGCATCGTCCCCAGCCGTACCCACCGCGTTTTTAGAAAATCGCGCAAGGGTACACCGGACGCCGGAATTGCCGGCATCTGTCTGATGGTCGATGTTCTTTGACCACAGACCATCGCGTTAGACAGGCGCGACCGGTTTTCCTAATTGGGGATAAACATGACTGAACAAACAACCTGCTCGTTTGAGAGCATGGGTCTGGCCGCGCCCTTACTGAAGGCCATTGAAAACCTGGGTTTTACCCAGCCGACACCGGTGCAAGCCGAATCGATTCCGGCTGCCATGCAGGGCGGCGACTGGATGGTGAGCAGCCAGACGGGGAGCGGCAAAACCGCCGCCTTCCTGTTGCCGGTGCTGCACAACATCATGATGCTCAATGGCGGCAAGAGTTCGCCGATGGATCTGCAACGCTTTGTCGGCCCGGCTGCGCTGGTGTTATGCCCGACGCGTGAACTGGCGCAACAGGTGGCGCAGGACGCCATCGATCTACTCAAGAACAGCAAGGGCATTCGCGTGGCAACTGTCACAGGCGGCATGCCGTATGGCAAGCAGATGGCTAGCCTGCGGGGTGCGCTCGTGGTGGTGGCCACACCGGGTCGTCTACTTGACCTGGCGCAGCGTCGTCAGATCCATCTGGCCGAAGTGAAGGCATTGGTCGTCGACGAGGCCGACCGTATGCTGGATCTGGGCTTTGCCGAGGATCTGGAAGATATCAATCATCTGTGTCAGCACCGTGAGCAGACCCTGATGTTCTCGGCTACCTTTGCGCCACGCATCATGTCGCTGGCCGCACGCCTGATGAAGAAGCCGGGTCGACTCGAACTGGCGAGCGCCTCGGATCGCCATACACAGATTACCCAATCGCTGCACTGGGCCGATAACCTGATCCATAAGGAAAAGCTGCTCGACCATTATCTACGCGATGCCGATCTGGAGCAGGCTGTGGTTTTTGCAAGTACCCAGGTCGAGACAGACCGCCTGGCCGATGTGCTGGCTGAGCAGGGTCATGCTGTCGCTGCGCTTCATGGGGCCATGCCGCAGAAGGTGCGGGCGCACCGTCTGAAGCAACTGCGTAACGGTAACGTGCGTGTGCTGGTTGCGACCGATGTGGCCGCCCGCGGTATTGATGTGCCGACCATTTCCCACGTGTTCAATTTCGGCCTGCCGATGAAGGCCGAGGATTACGTGCATCGTATCGGGCGTACCGGTCGTGCTGGCCGAACGGGTAAGGCGATTACCTTTGCCGAACACCGTGACCGCATGAAGGTACGGACCATCGAAGCGCTGACCGATCAGCAGATCCCGGTTGCTGTGGTGGCAGGTCTGGAACCGAAGACGCCGGAACGCCCTGAGCGCGGTGGTCGTGGGGAAGGCCGTGGTTTTGGTGGCCGTGGCGAAGGTCGCGGTCGTTCGGGCGGTGGCCGTGGTGCCTTTGGTGGCCATGGTCGTAGCAGCGCCCCGCGTGATTTCGGTGGCCCTCGCGAGCGAGACTTTGGTGGACCGCGACCCTTTAACGATCGTCCGCGCGAAGACCGGCCACGTGAAGATCGTGCGCCGCGTTCGTTCGATGACAAACCGCGTAGCTTTGGTGACCGGCCTAGACATACGCGTGACGATGGCGCACCGCGCAGCTTCGGGGACAAACCCCGCAGTTTTGACAAAGCACCGCGCGCCTGGGGTGACAAGCCCCGCCAAGAAGGTGCTGGTGGTGAAGGTCGCAAGTCGTTCGGCGATCGCAAGCCTTGGGGTGACAAACCTGCAGGCAAACCCTGGGGGGATAAGCCAGCTGGTAAGTTTGGTGATCGCCCGCCGCGCGAGGGTCGTACCGACAGCCGTTCGGATCGACCCGCCGGCAAATCCTTTGGCAAGCCAGCGGGTAAAACTTTCAGCAAGCCCGGTGGCAAGGTGTTCAGCAAGGCATCGGGCCATAGTGGCGCCGGGGGTCGCGGCCGTTAATTAACGGATTACGCATCAACATGACGCCGGTCTGGTGGGGTTACTCGCCAACCGGCGTTTTCTTTTGCCCTCTTGATTTCTCGTGTTTCGTCCGCATCTGGCACAATAAACGCAGTCAGACAAAGCACACGACGAGAATAAAGCCGGCATGAAATTCAAAGACTATTACGAGGTCCTGGGTGTCTCACGCACCGCTTCGGCGGACGAGATCAAAAAGGCCTACAAGAAACTCGCGCACAAGTACCATCCGGACATCTCCAAGGACCCGGACGGTGAAGAGAAGTTCAAAGAGGTCAATGAGGCCTACAAGACGCTCAAAGATCCTGAGCTTCGCAAAGCCTACGACCAACTGGGTCGTCATAACCCGGGCGAGCAGTTCCGTCCGCCACCGGGTTGGGAGCAATATGCTCAGGGCGCCGGTTTTTCCGGGGGCCATGGCGGCGCCGGCGGTTTTGGTGGTGGCGGCTTCGGCGCGGGTGGATTTGAAGGCGCCAATTTCGAAGATATCGATCTGTCCGAGCTGTTTGCCCAGATGGGCCGCGGCCGTGCGCACGGCGGTCATTCGGGCCGGGCAGGTGCACACGCCGGTGGCTCGGGGTTCCAGCAACCCGGACAAGACTTCGAAGTCACGGCGCATATTTCGCTGGACGAGGCCGCCAAGGGCACCACGCTTGAACTCAATCTGGAAATGCCGGAATACGACGCACAGGGTCGCGTGCATCGCGTACCTCAGGTCTTCAAGGCGCGTAGTCCCAAAGGTGCTACCAACGGCCAGAAGATGCGACTGCCCGGCAAGGGCGGCAAAGGCTTCAATGGGGGTCCCAATGGCGATCTTTATTTGAACGTTGCGTTGCATCCGCATCCGCTGTTCCGTGCGGATGGTCATGATCTATTCCTGGATTTACCCGTCACCCCTTGGGAAGCTGCGTTGGGTGCGGAGATCGATGTCCCGACCCTGGACGGGACGGTCCGTATGAAAATTCCTGCGGGTACGCCTGCAGGTCGGAAGATGCGGCTGAGTGGTCGTGGCTTGCCCAAACCTAAGGAAGGCGCCGGGGATCAGTATGTGATCGTGCAGATCGCCACACCAACCGAGCTGTCGGATGCTGAAAAGGCACTGTATCAACAGCTGGCTGACGGCTCCAACTTTAATCCGCGTGGCCATTTCGTGGCTGAAGCGCATCGCGCTGTGTGAGGATGACCATGACTGAACAAATCACCACCCTTGAAGCTACCTGGCTGAGCGTGACCGAGTTTACCCAGGTGGCTGGCCTGCAACAGACAGAGCTTGTTGCCCTGGTTGAAGTCGGTGTCCTCAAGCCCATTGGCCAGTCTTTGAACGACTGGAGTTTTGACAGCAACGCCATGACCCTGGCGCGTCGTTTACGTCGCATCCGGGAGGATCTGGAACTCGATCTGGATACACATGCGCTGGCATTGGGTTTTCGCCTGCTAGAGCGCATTACCGAGCTGGAGTCCGCACTCAACCGCGCACAGGTCGCCCAGCTGCAGGATCGCGGCTGATTCTGGTAGAATACATACTTGTCGGGGGTTGTTAGCTCAGTTGGTAGAGCGTCTGCCTTACACGCAGAATGTCGGCGGTTCGAGCCCGTCACAACCCACCATCCCGACTGTATCAACCCGCCTTCGCTTCGAATGCGGGTTTTTTATTTCAGGCGCTCTTAACAGCGGCTTCCCGGATCGGTAGATTCACCACGGCCGCCAGGGCGGCCAGTGCCATATCGGCGATCCACATCACATCCAGGTTGCCGATTTCAGCCATGGCCAATCCACCCAGGTAAGCACCAAAGAATGCGCCCACCTGATGCGACAGCATAGAAACGCCGAACAGGGTGGCCAGATATCGTAAGCCGAAGAGTTTGCCGACAATAGCCGCGGTGGGTGGTACGGTGGCCAGCCAGGTAAACCCCAGGCCGACAGCAAATAGGTAGTACGTCCATTCGGTTTTTGGCAGCAGCATGTATGCTGCAATCAGCAGCGCCCGGCTGCTATACATGGCAAAGAGAATATATTTACTGCGATACCGCGCCACGCACTGGCCGGCGTACAGGCTGCCGAAAACGTTACTGAGCCCGATGATAGCGAGTGACCAGCTGGCAACGCTGGCTGGCAGACCGCATAAGCTGACTTCGCCCGGAAGATGCGTCACCAAGAGCGCGATATGAAAACCACAGGTAAAGAAGCCAAGATTGAGCAGAAAGTAATTCGGGTTGGCGAAGGCACCGCAGATCGTTTTGCCGAAGGGGTCGGACTCCGCCAGATTCTGCGGGTGCACGTGGATGGTTTTAATGCCGGTGAGGCGACGTATGAGTGGAAGCCCCGCCAGTGAGATCAGCGCCATCCCCCACAGCGCGCCCACCCAGCCGAAGAGTTGAATCAAGCCCTGATAGATCGGTGCGCCAACAAACTGGCCGAGTGAGGCGCCGGCATTGATGACACCGGAGGCGGGGCCACGGGCTTCGGCCGGGATGCGTTGGGCGGCGGCGCCAATCAGCACCGAGAAGCTGCTGAAGCCCGAACCGATCGCGGTGAGCAGACCGAAACTGATGATGAGCCCCAAGTCGGTGAGCAGGTAGGGGGTGAGGATACAGCCCAGCGCAATGAGCAGGAATCCGCTAGCCAATACTTTGGCAGGGCCAAAGCGGTCCGAGAGAAAACCGGCAAATGGTTGTGCCAGCCCCCACATGAATTGCCCGATGGCCATGGCGAGACTGATAGCGACGATGCCGATCTCGTTGGCGGAGTTGATCGGGCCAATAAAGAGCCCCAGTGACTGACGGGAGCCCATGTTCAACAGCAGTATGCCGGCGGCGGCCAGGGTTACGGCCATGGCGTGGGGCGCGGCGAGGGCGTTGCGGATGTTGAGGAACATGGTCCGGGTATTAGAAGCGCGGGAAGTCAGGTGAGAGAAGCCGGGGGTTTACGCCAGAGCGGTGCCAGCGCCCAAAGCGCGAGCAGGGGACCCGGCAGGAGCAACCAGGCGATCGCTGTACCCTCGAGACTAACCAGGGCGGTGCCTAATTGAATCGAGATCATGCCGATGGTGAAACCAATTGCGTTCTGTATGGAAAGCGCACTCCCCACAATTTCAGGCGGTGCCGCTCTGGCCGATAGCGCCGAAAACTGCGGCGAGTCGGCGACCACGGTAGCACCCCAGAACAGCAATAGGGCGAGTATCCAGGCCGGCTGATCCAGCGGCATCAGCGGGAACACGGCGCAACTCAGCGCGGATCCGGTGAGGGCCCAGGCGGCAACCCGGGCGCTACCGATGCGTTGGCTGAGTAGTCCGCCGAGCATGCAGCTGAGTGCGCCGATACCTACGACCAGAAACGCGATGCCCGAGAGTGCCGGGGTATTGGCTTGCGCCAGACCACTGGCAATAATCAGGGCAGGTGCCAATGTCCAGAAGGCATAGACCTCCCACATGTGGCCAAAATAACCGAGCGCCGAGGCGCGAAACTGCGGAATGCGGAATGCCGTGAGGACCTGGCCAAGGCGCAGGCCGATACTCCCGGGCTTGCGTTTGAGGTGGGGGCCATCGCCCAGCGTCCAGATCATGGCGGCGGCCACGATGGCCAGGAGGCTGGAGACCAGAATGGTTAGCTGCCAGGCCCCATCGGCACCCGCGAGCCGGATGCCATGAGGCAGCGCCGTACCCAGCGTGAGCATGCCCACGAGCTGTGCCAGGGCGTGCCCGGCCCGTTCCGGGGACCAGCTGACGACCAACTTCATGCCCAGGGGATAGACGCCAGCCAATGAAAGACCCACGG
>JACCDQ011267863.1_pt1 | contig 13888 bp, 16 predicted proteins | sample 7446031 | NCBI WGS metagenome assembly JACCDQ01 (sample SAMN15323442, study PRJNA562643) | freshwater metagenome | isolation source: river surface water | place: USA:Blue River Watershed | collected 2017-08-17 | reverse complement strand
CATTCAGGAAAATGTCGATATTCAGGCTTTTACTTTGTATAATATGGGAATTCAAAAATTAGAGAAATAAGATTCACAAATTTTTACTAATTCATTCGGTTTTTGTTTTGCGGTTGATTATCTTAGGAGAGTATTAATTAATTAACCGAAAGACTATGAAAATACAATTTAATACTGACAAACATATTGAGGGGCACCAAAGAGCAGAGGCTTATTTTGCAAATGAATTAGAAACAGCATTGGCCCGTTTTGAAGAAAAAATTACCCGAGTTGAAGTGCATTTTGGGCATGAAAACAGTGCTAAAGATGGAGTTAAGGATAAACGTTGCCTGATTGAGGTGCGTCCTGCAAAATTGCAGCCTTTGGCAGTAACCGAACATGATGAAACTAATGAGAAGGCGTTTCGGGGTGCATTGGAAAAAGTAAAAAAAGTTTTGACAACTACTTTTGAAAAACAAAAAGAGCATTAAAATACAATTCTAAGGATATCTAAAGAAACAGTTACAATTAAAAAAAGTAACTGTTTTTTTATTTATAAGATAATCGATTTAATGGTTACGGATTGAATAATAAGTTGGCTAGTAATTCATCTCTTTTGTAAATGTCGTTGTAGAAATGAATTGTACCATCATTGTCTACCCAGGCAGTGAAATAACCTATATAAACGGGGATTTTATTTTTAAGACTGTACCAGGTTTCTTTGCCGCTATTCATGGCTTCTTCAATTTTTTCAGGAGTCCAATTAGGGTCGTCTTTTAAGATTTCGATAGCTAATTCTTTGGGTTTGGCTATGCGAATGCATCCATGGCTAAAGGCTCTGGTTTCTCTTTCAAACAGGTTTTTAGAAGGGGTGTCGTGCAGGTAAATATCATTAGAATTAGGGAATAGGAATTTGATTAATCCCAATGCATTTTTCGGTCCGGGTCTTTGTCTTACTTTGTTGTCGTTCCATTCCATATCATGTTCGGCTAAATAGTTTTCATTTTGGGCTATACCGGGCAGGATTTCGTTTTTTAAAATACTGTTCGGGACATTCCAATACGGACTAAAAACAATATATTTCATTGGAGCACTAAAAATTACAGTTTTATTCATGGTTTTGCCTACCACTACTTTTGAACGTAATACTACCTCCTGGTTTTTAAAATAGGAAAGTTGGAAAGAGGGAATGTTGATGGCGATTAATTCTTTGGATTTTGGAATGTCATTTGAAACCCAGCGACATCGTTCCATATTGATGATGATGGTTTTTATCCATTCGCTAATGGGTATGTTTAAATCTTGAATAAGTGATTTTGAGATAATACTACTGGAAAGCATTCCTCTTCTTAGTTTATAGTTCAAAATTCCTTTGGATAATTCTTTGTCGTAAATGGGACTTTGGGAATCAGATTGAATGTCGCCTGAGGTGAATAATCTTGTTCTTATTTGTGCAATAGTTGCCGAACTGTCTCCAATTTTATAGGTTTTAACGGCTGTATCAATAGCAATGCTGTTCCAGCCGCCTTCTTTTTGAATCTGACGGTATTTTTGGAGTGCTTTTTTTAATAGAAAGTATTGGCTGATAAGGTTTTTTTCTTCTTTATTAATAAGTGACGGATTGGTTAGAAGAGAGTCCAGGTAACTAATATAGGGGAGTTTTTTTCTGGGAATATACCATTCCATTTTAGCTGATTTTTCGGAATCTAAACCATGATAAACATTGGTGGCATAAAACATATACCAGGCTGAATTGAGGAGTTCGGTCTCTATGTTTGGTTTTTGGTTTTTGTCTAAGTTGTTGCGTATTTCTTCTAGTTTGTCTTTGTAAGGTACTTTAATTTGAAGACCTTCTTCATCCAGATTGTTGATTTTGTCATACAAAAGATTGGCAAATTCATTAATCCCTTTTTTGTCAAACCAAACATAATTGTAATCATGTTTTTGGTACAGTTTTTTGACATCGGCCTGGTAATTTTTTAGTAAAGGGTAATTTTCGAAGAAATCGTCTATCGCAATACTGTCAAAATCGGAATGTGATTCTTCTGTTTGGGGTGTTGTTTTGGCAAGATTATTTTCGTTACTATTATTTTTACACGAAAAAAGTGTTGTAATAATTAGCGGAAGTATTATAAAATATGAATAAATCGTATTTTTCATACAGAAACTGTTTTGGGTTTATCCAAATGAGTATAAACGGAATAAGTTGTTTTAGTTATGAAAAATTACAACTTTTTTTTATTGTTTTATGTTTTAAAAGCTTTTTTGTTTGGATTTGATAAGTGTTCCAAAAAGTTTTTTATATTTAAAATTGTTAAATTCTTTAAAATTTATGTTTTTTTATAACAAAATTATTTTAGGAGGGTTAAAATAGGGGGTTTTGTTATAAAGTTACTTATTTTATGTTGTCTGGAGTTTAAAATGTAAATTATTTTTAAATTTGCCCCCGGAATTTAATGGGTTAAACTAAGAAAATATGAAAATTGAGAAACGCTGGATCATTTCTTTTGTTGTAATTAGTATTGTTTGTATCTCGGGACTTTTTTGGGAAGTGCCTTTGGAACCAGAAGCAGTTCACTCTCAATTTGGGACAATAGACCAAATTATACCTGCCGATGTTGCATGGATGCTTACATCTTGCTGTTTGGTTTTAATTATGACGCCGGGATTAGCTTTCTTTTATGGAGGTATGGTGGGGAAGAAAAATGTAATTTCTACTATGTTACAAAGTTTTATTTGTATGGGGGTAGTAACTTTGATATGGGTTGTAGTTGGATTTAGTCTGGCTTTTGGAGAACCTGTGGGGATTCATATTGGAGATGGTTTTTATAGTTTTGTGGGAGACCCAACAACCTTTACCTTTTTTGATTATGTGGGCGTTTTGCCTCATAAATTAATCGCTAGTACGGTGCCTTTTATGCTTTTTGCTTTGTTTCAGATGAAGTTTGCAATTATTGCACCGGCAATTATTACAGGTTCATTTGCGGAACGCGTACGTTTTATTTCGTATTTACTTTTCATTTGTTTGTTTAGTATTTTTATCTATTCTCCTTTGTGTCATGCAGTTTGGTATCCAACAGGGATTTTGGGTTCTTTCTTTGGTGTAAAAGACTTCGCCGGAGGAACAGTAGTGCATATGAGTGCCGGATTTGCAGCACTGGCAGGAGTTTTGGTTTTAGGTAAAAGAAAAAACAGCAATCATGTGCCAACCAATATTCCGTTTGTTTTATTGGGAACAGGAATGCTTTGGTTTGGATGGATTGGTTTTAACGCCGGTTCTTCTATGGAAGCCAATGGGGTTGCAGCAATGGCTTTTGGTACTACCACAACGGCATCGGCAGCAGCTATGTTAACCTGGATATTTTTTGACAGAATTAATGGTAGAAAAGTTTCAGCTCTTGGGGCTTGTATTGGAGCTGTTGTAGGATTAGTTTCGATAACGCCTGCGGCAGGTTATGTTTCAGTTCCGGAAAGTATGTTTTTTGGATTTGTAGCTGCATTAGTTTCAAATAAAATTGTGTATTCTAAATATTTAAAAGGAATTGATGATACGCTTGATGTATTTGCGTGTCATGGAGTAGGGGGAATTATGGGTATGATTTTGACAGCTATTTTTGCTCATGGAGAAGATGCCAGTTTGCTTCATGGCGGATGGGGTGTTTTTGGACATCACATGACTGCATTGTTGTTAGTTTCCATTTATACTTTCTTTGGAGCGTATTTGTTGTTTAAAATTACAGATAAAATTATTCCAATGCGTGTTTCGGAAGAAGCTGAAATTATGGGATTGGATTTGTCTCAACATGATGAAACACTTTCTCCTATTGAATGCACGGAATAAGTTGTTTTCTTAAGGATTGAATTATATACTAGGGCAGGTTTTTATTTTATAAAAGCTTGCCCTAGGTCTTATTTATTTGCTTAATTTTGCGCAAATATTTTAAAAACAGTGGGAAGTAAAAATAAATTAAAACGATTCAAAGAGAACGAAACATTCAATAATGTTTTTCAACCAACAAGAGAAGAAGTGGTAGGTGATTTATTTCCGTTAAGAGGGAAATGGAATACAGATTTCTTTAAAAATGACAATCCTGTTGTTCTAGAGTTAGGCTGTGGTAAAGGAGAATACTCTGTTGGATTAGCTGAAAGATATCCGAATAAAAACTTTATTGGGATTGATATCAAAGGAGCTCGTTTTTGGCGTGGTGCTAAAACGGCTGTTGAAACGGGATTGCATAACGTAGCCTTTGTTCGTACTCAAATCGAGTTGATTAATCATATTTTTGCTGAAAATGAAGTGGACGAAATCTGGATTACTTTTCCGGATCCTCAAATCAAATACAAACGCACCAAACACAGAATGACTAATTCTCAGTTTTTGCAATTATATAAAAAAATCCTTAAGAAAGACGGAGTAGTCAATCTTAAAACCGATAGTGAATTCATGCACGGTTATACATTAGGATTGCTTCACGGAGAAGGACATGAGGTTTTATATGCGAATCACAATGTGTATGTAAATGAAGGAAGTCCGGAGGAAGTGACTGCTTTTCAGACTTTTTACGAAAAACAATATTTAGAAATTAATAAAGCAATCACATTCATCCGTTTTAAAATTAAAGATTAATTTTTTTGCTTAAACAACTCAGAAGATTTCTATAACAGGCTTATGAATTTAATTATTTCCTTATTATCTGGTTTTATTTCAGCCTTTATAGGAATTACTCCTCCGGGATTGTTGAATATGACTGCTGCCAAAGTAAGCATGAAAGACGGAAGGCATCATGCTTTTTGGTTTGTTTCAGGGGCTGTATTTGTTATTTTTCTTCAGGTTTATTTAGCTGTTTTGTTTGCCCGAATAATTAACGCACGACCTGATATTGTACTGTTGTTACGTGAAGTAGGTTTTGTTGTTTTTGGTCTTTTGACAGTGTATTTTTTATGGATAGCTAAAAAGCCAAAAATTAAGAAGCCTAAAATAAAAAAGAACAGTAAAAAGAAGCGTTTCTTTTTGGGGATGCTTTTGTCTGCGTTGAATTTTTTTCCAATCCCTTATTATGTTTTTGTAAGTGTTTCGTTGTCGTCTTATGCATTGTTTTCATTTGACCTGATTTCGATTTTAATTTTTGTAAGTGGAGCAGTTTTAGGTTCTTTTCTTGTTTTTTATTTTTACATTGTCTTTTTTCAAAAAATTGAAAAAAAGGCTGACTATTTTCTTCGAAATATGAATGTTATAATTGGTAGTATTACCGGTGTTGTATCTTTAATTGCTCTGGTGAATATTTTGCAGCATTATTTTTGATAAATTTTAGGGTATTTCTTTTTTGTATTGTACAAATGCTTTAAACTAAAAACGGATATGCCGGAGAATTTGAATAACGCTAATTTTTTTGAAAAAGTCTATGCGGTAGCCAGGCAAATTCCTTATGGAAGAGTGACTTCTTATGGAGCAATTGCAAAGGCTCTTGGTGCGGCCCGTTCAGCTCGAATGGTGGGTTGGGCTATGAATGCCTCGCATGCAATGGAAGATGTGCCGGCGCATAGAGTCGTGAATCGAAAAGGACTGCTTACGGGTAAATTCCATTTTGACGGAACCAATTTAATGCAACAACTATTAGAAAGTGAAGGGCTAAAAGTAGTTGATAATCAAATAGTGGATTTTGAAAACTTTTTTTGGGATCCACAACAAGAGATTCCTGAATTTAAGTAGTTAAAAATCACAATGAAAGACTTTATCGTTAGAACTAATTGGGCTATTAATAAATACAATTTAAATCCTTTAAATTAAGAACTTAATCTATTATCTTTGCAATCTGAAATCAGTTTAAATAAATGTTCTTTTTTAAACTGAAAATAGCAATTGAAAAATAGTAAATTTAGTAATGAAATTAGATAGAAAAGAAATTCTTAAAGCTTTAGAAACAATTACTATTGCAGGAGAAGGAAAAAACATGGTTGAAAGTGGTGCTGTTAGCAATGTAATCACTTTTGGAGATGAGGTAGTTGTTGATTTAGTTTTACATACTCCGGCAATGCATATTAAAAAACGTGCAGAAGACGATATCAAAAAAACAATTCTGGAGAAAGTTTCTGCTGAAGCTAAGATTAAAGTAAACATAAAAGTTGAAGCTCCTGAAAAACCCGAAATTAAAGGGAAAGCAATTCCCGGGATTAAAAATATTATAGCTGTTGCTTCCGGAAAAGGAGGAGTAGGGAAATCTACTGTAACAGCAAACCTGGCAGTTAGCTTAGCTAAGATGGGATTCTCAGTTGGTGTTTTAGACGCTGATATCTACGGTCCATCTATGCCTATTATGTTTGATGTCGAAAATGAAAAACCAATTTCTGTTACGGTTGATGGGAAGTCAAAAATGAAACCTATTGAAAGTTATGAAGTAAAAATGCTTTCTATTGGGTTCTTTACTTCGCCAAGTCAGGCTGTAATCTGGAGAGGACCTATGGCTTCTAAAGCCTTAAATCAAATGATTTTTGATGCCGATTGGGGAGAATTGGATTTCATGTTAATCGATTTGCCTCCGGGAACAGGAGATATTCATCTTTCTATTATGCAATCTTTGCCGGTTACCGGAGCAGTAGTGGTGAGTACACCTCAGGCGGTAGCATTAGCAGATGCTAAAAAAGGAGTTTCTATGTTTATGTCGGAAGCTATCAATGTTCCTGTTTTAGGAATTATTGAAAATATGGCTTACTTTACACCGGAAGAATTACCAAATAACAAATATTATATTTTTGGTCAGGAAGGGGCAAAGAACCTTGCTGAAGATTTGGCGGTGCCATTTTTAGGAGAAGTTCCAATTGTACAATCTATTCGTGAAGCGGGAGATTATGGTCGTCCGGCAGCTTTACAAACAGGTTCGGTTATCGAAACAGTTTTTGAAAATATTACTCGTAAAGTGGTGGAAGAAACAGTAAACAGAAATGAAAATTTACCTGCTACTGAAGCAATAAAAATTACTACTATGGCTGGTTGTTCAGCGGTAAAAAAATAATTTAAGTAAAGAAAATGACAACAGAAGAATTAACAATTGAAGTTCAAAAAGCACTTGCTGAAATCAGGCCTTTCTTAGAGTCGGATGGAGGAAATATAAGTCTTATATCTATTGAAGACGATAAACATGTAAAAGTGCGTCTTGAAGGTGCTTGTACTAATTGTAGTGTAAATCAAATGACACTTAAAGCTGGTGTTGAGACAACGATTAAAAAGTTTGCTCCACAAATAGAAACTGTTGTAAATATCTTGTAAGGCGTTTTGTCTAAAAAAGATTTTTGCCGAAATTATATTGTTCAATCAATCAATTCCCAATAGTAAAAAATGGATGTTTTAATAAAAATTAAGGATAGAGAAGGAGTGGTTCACGAATTACAGGCTCCTACAGATATGGCTATGAATATCATGGAACTTTGTAAGGCTTATGAGTTGCCTGTTGAAGGAACTTGTGGAGGAATGGCCATGTGTGCTTCTTGTCAATGTTATGTGTTGAATGATGTGGCATTGCCGGAAATGGGAGAAGATGAAGAAGCGATGCTTTCTGAGGCTTTCTACGTTAAGTCTAATAGCCGTTTGGGTTGTCAAATTCCTATTACGGTAGATTTAGAAGGTCTTGAGTTGGAATTGGCTCCTGAGAGTTAATATATCCTTTTAAAATATAAAAAAAGCTGTTTTCTTAGAAAACAGCTTTTTTATTAGGCCATTTCGACCTTCATTGTTATGATTTCTTCAATGGCATTCCAAAGTTCGATTCTTTTTTCGAGTGCAAGAATGGATACTTCTTCTACATCTTTCCACTTTTGTTCATCTTCATCACAAAGTTCATTAATCATTTGCATTGCCATAGGACCGTGTTCATCCGCATCTAATTCAATATGTCTTTCAAAATAATAAATCAATTTGCTTAAGTCAGTTTCCGGAAATTGTTTTTCGAAATTCTTTAAAATGGCAAAAAACATACTCGGAATTAAATCTTCTCTTCCAAAGGTGAATGCGGCAGCAATTTCATGAGGTTTTCCTTCTTCTATTACACGGAAAGTAAAGTCTAAAAAGGCTTTAATATTTGGGTGTAAATCACTTTTTTTGATTGCAACAAAGATGTTTTGCAGCGATTGAATTTCTGCTAAAAAATGTTCTATCTTGCTAGTGTCGGCGCCACAGGCTTCCATAGCTTCAATGTACATTTCGTAATGGCTCATGTGTCTTCCGTCCAAGGTCAGGTCGGTTTCTTCGGCCAAAACAATTTCGTTTATTAAATAGCGTGTTTCTGGATTTTTAGTGGCAAACCAAGGTGTGCCGGTGCAGGTTAAACGTTCCTGTAGTGCTTTTAATAAAGACATAAAATCCCAGACAGCATACACGTGGTTTTCTAAGAAGATACGTAGATCTTCAATGGTTTTTACCTTGCTGTAAAGTGAGTGCTCTAAAAGTACTTTTTTTTTGGTTTCAATGCTCTTATTGATATGCTGAATGTTCATTGTGAAATAATTTTGTGTAAAGATAAAAAAGCGGGAGGCTTCGTGGAAAATATCCTATCATTTTTATCAATACTTTAATAATTGTTTTCTTTTTGTTCTCCTTTTTTAATTACGAATGTAATAGGTTTTTGGTTTTTTTAATGAATTGATTTTTAAGGAGTATTTCAAAAAGTATGCCTTTTTATACACTTATTTAAAAGCTGAAATACCGGTAATGTCCATTCCGGTAATTAATAAGTGAATATCGTGTGTTCCTTCATATGTGATTACTGATTCCAAATTCATCATGTGTCTCATTATGGAATAATCGCCGGTGATTCCCATTGCTCCGAGTATTTGTCTGGCCTCACGGGCAATATTGATGGCCATATTAACATTGTTTCGTTTGGCCATTGAAATTTGTGCCGAAGTGGCTTTGTCTTCATTTTTTAGAGTTCCTAATCGCCAGGTTAATAATTGTGCTTTGGTGATTTCGGTAATCATTTCGGCTAATTTTTTTTGTTGTAATTGCATTCCGGCAATGGGTTTGTCAAATTGAATTCTTTCTTTGGCGTATCGCAAAGCAGTATCATAACAATCCATAGCTGCTCCAATGGCTCCCCAGGCAATTCCGTAACGTGCTGAATCCAGACATCCTAATGGTGCACTCAATCCGGATTTGTTTGGGAGTAAATTTTCTTTTGGTACTTTTACATTGTCAAAAATTAATTCTCCTGTTGCCGAAGCGCGTAAGGACCATTTGTTGTGGGTTTCAGGGGTTGAAAAGCCTTCCATTCCGCGTTCTACAATCAATCCGTGAATTCTTCCTGATTCATCTTTTGCCCAAACAACTGCAATATCGGCGAAAGGAGCATTGGAAATCCACATTTTAGCTCCGTTTAATAGAAAATGATCGCCCTTGTCTTTGAAGTTGCTGGTCATATTTCCGGGATCGGAACCATGATTGGGTTCGGTTAGTCCAAAACAGCCCATTAATTCGCCTGAGGCTAGTTTGGGTAGGAATTTTAATTTTTGTTCTTCGCTACCATATTTCCAGATAGGATACATTACCAATGAAGATTGTACCGAAGCAGTTGAACGAATACCGGAATCGCCCCGTTCAATTTCCTGCATGATTAAACCATAGGAAATTTGATCCAGTCCGGCACCGCCATATTCTTGTGGAATATAAGGCCCGAAACCGCCTATTTCTGCTAATCCTTTAATGATGTGTTGTGGGAATTCGGCTTTTTGAGCATAGTCTTCAATAATAGGGCTTATTTCTTTTTTTACCCATGCGCGAGTTGCTTCACGAACTAATTTGTGTTCTTCCGATAATAATTCGTCTAAATTGTAATAGTCCGGAGCTTGAAATAAGTCTGTTTTCATGATGGCTTTATGTAAATTTATTTTGCTAAACTTTCTGTTTTTGTTTTTAAAACGAAAGCTAATGCTGTACTATAAATTTACATAAAGGTTTTTAACCAAGCGAACAAATCCAATTAAATTTCTCTTAAATGAGTTTTGATCTTACATCTTCAGATAAAAATCTTTAGTCAATGCAATGTATTCTGGGGTATATTGATGTCTGGCGGTTTCGATGATTAATTCGTCAATTGAGAAATCAGGGTTTTCATTTCGGCTAAAAGCCAAAAGACTACGTTTGATTTCAGAGGCTGGTGTTCCTTTTACGCGGGTAATTTTGATGGGATACAATTCAAATTCATTGGCAAGAGCCAGAAAATTTTCTTCTTCTTTATGGGGAATGATAACAGAGAAAATTCCGTTTTCGGAAAGCAATAAATCAGCGGCTTCAATCAAATCTTCAAAAGGCATGGCGTCCTGAAAACGGGCTAAATCACGTTGACCATTGTTGGATTTATAATCTTCGCTATAAAAAGGAGGGTTGGAAACGATTAAATCGTATTCGTCTTCTGGTTCTTCAATAAACTCGTCCAAGCCGGCGTGAAAACAAAACAAACGGTCATTCCAAGGGGAGTTTTCAAAATTATCTGTCGCTTGTTCGTAAGCATCTTCGTCGATTTCTAAAGCATCGATTTGTTCTGCGAAACTTCGTTGCGCCAGCATCAAAGCAATAATTCCGGTTCCGGTTCCAATGTCTAAGATGCTAAAAGGATTGTTTTTAATAGGAGTCCAAGCGCCAAGCAAAACGCCATCGGTGCCAATTTTCATTGCCGTTCGGTCTTGTTCAATAGAAAATTGCTTGAATTGGAATTTGGACATAAAGATTTCAGATTGAGGATTAAAGTCCTGATAGCTATCGGGGTTGATTGCGGATTTTTTCGATTAACCGAATAAACAAATAACCGATTAAACCTTCTAAAGATACATTTCCACTAATCCTTCAGGTAAATCCATGATTATTTTTTTGTTTTCTCGGTCTACTTTAACTAAGAAATGGTCAATCATAGGAATCAGAATTTCAGTGCCGTCTTTTGTAACTTCGAAAAGTGGTTGGGCAGTACTGTCGTTGATGGATTGGATTTCTCCAACATATCCTAAACGTTTGTCTTCTATTTTAAATCCAATTACTTCATGGAAGTAAAATTTGTTACCAGTAAGTTTTGGTAACATATTTAAAGGCAGGTATAAGTCGCTGCCAATTAGATTGTCGGCTTCAGCTTCGGTATTGATGTCTTCAAAATGAACTCTTAGAAAGTCATTTTTATGTAAAGAACTATTTTCAATAAAAAAAGGAACCAAGTGTTTGTTGTAGTCAACAAACACTGATTCCAGATTTTCGTATAACTCAGGCTCGTCGGTGTCTAAGTAGACTAAGACTTCACCTTTGTAACTAAATTTTTTAGCGATTTTACCTAAATAGAAACAATCTTCTTTACGCATTTCGCTGTGAAAATTAAGCTTGAGCTTCTTCGTTGTTTTCTTCAGCAGCTGGAGCTTCTTCTTCAGTTGAAGTTTCCTCTTCTGCTTGAGCAGCAGCAGCAATAGCATCAGCTTCCGCTTGAGCAGCAGCAGCGATACGTTTTGCGTTTACTTCTTGTTCAGCTTTTAATGCTTTAGCTTTAGCATCAGCTTGCGCTTTAGATAAACCATCTTTTTTAGCATTAACTTTACCAGCTTTAGCTTCTAACCATGCAGTTAGTTTAGCATCAGCTTGCTCTTGAGTTAAAGCTCCTTTACGAACTCCTCCGTCAAGGTGGTGTTTCAATAAAGCACCTTTGTAAGAAAGAATAGCTTTAGCAGTATCAGTTGGTTGAGCACCATTGTGTAACCATTTAACTGCGCTATCAAGGTTTAAGTCGATAGTTGCTGGGTTAGTGTTTGGATTGTAAGTACCGATTTTCTCTAAGTATCTACCATCTCTTTTTGAGCGAGCATCTGCTGCTACTACCCAGTAAAAAGGTTTTCCTTTTTTACCGTGTCTTTGTAATCTAATTTTTACTGACATAATCTTTATGATTAAATTTTGAGGTACTCGACCCCGATTAATTAAGGCTGCAAAGATACATTATTTTTTTATATGGCAAATAGTATTTTAGTATTTTGATAGGTAATTATTTAGCGGTTTTTTTTGCTTCTTTTTTTAGGCTATTTCGGTTAATTTGGTTCGAATAGTTTATTTTTGTTTGTAAATTTTTATTATATGAAAAAACATTTTTTATTTCTGATAGTGCTTTTTACTTTATTTTCTTGTCAGGAAGATGTAAAATTTAATAATCCTGCTTTTCAGGGAACGAAAGATAATGTTTTTTGGAGAGCTGTTCAGACTAAGGCAACTGTGTATTCGGGAGGGGCATTAGTTATTGAGGCTTATACGGCAACTGAGTTGGTTACTTTGAAAACGAATGCAATAGCACCAGGTACTTATTATATAGGTACTAATGCTACTACAACAGCAACTTATGATTATTTGGATCCTTTGACTAAAGAATCAATCACTTTTTCTTCGGGATTTAATGTTGGAAACGGTCAGATAGTAATTACTGAGTATGATTCTGTAGGGATGACAATTTCCGGAACGTTTAAATGTAATTTGGTTAATACATTTGATAATCCGTTGGCCGGACCAACTTTGAATTTTCAATATGGCGTTTTTTATAAAATTCCTGTTACTCTTAAGTAATCTTTGGTATTTATTTTGTTAGTGCTTTTTGGTTTAATAACAACTTTTTGAAAAAGATTCAAATAAAAATATAAATAAGCTTGTTTGTAGTGTGTTATAAAAAAATAAGACTACATTTGTTGTAATTATTGTAAATAAGTATATATGAATATTTTTGTTGGAAGCCTTCCATTCAGTATTGAGGAAGCAGATTTAAGAGAGTCTTTTGAGGCTTACGGAGCAGTTGATTCTGTTAAAATTATTACTGATAAATTTACTGGAAGAAGTAAAGGATTTGGTTTTGTTGAGATGCCGGTTGACGCTGAAGCTCAAAAAGCAATTGATGAATTGAATGGGGCGACTGTTCAGGGGCGTACGATTGTAGTAAATAAATCTGAGCCAAAACCGGAAGGTGAAAGAAGAAGTTTTAATAACAACCGTAGAGGAGATTCTCGTGGTGGTTATGGAAACAACCGTGGTGGAGATAGCCGTGGGAATAGAGGGGGATATTAATTTTTTCTTTATATAAAAAAAGGGGACAATTTCAAATTGTCCCCTTTTTTATTTGTCTATTCTGATGAATATTAGATGTTAGCAGCTAACCAGTCTCCAACTTCTTTAGTACCGTAAGCTTTTCCTCCATTAGCTAAGTCTTCAGTAACTACGCCAGCTTCTAAAGCTTTGTTTACAGCATCTCTCATTGCTTTTCCTTCTTCCATTAATCCGAAGTTTTCAAACATCATTGCAGCAGATAAAACAGTCGCCATTGGGTTGGCAATGTTTAATCCTGTAGCTTGTGGGTAAGATCCGTGGATAGGCTCAAATAAAGATACTTCAGCTCCCATAGATGCAGATGGCATTAATCCCATTGATCCTGAAATTACTGAAGCTTCGTCAGTTAAGATATCTCCAAATAAGTTTTCAGTAATCAATACGTCATAAGAGTTAGGCCATTGAACTAAACGCATAGCAACCGCGTCAACAAATTCATAAGAAACTTCAACTTCAGGGTAATCTTTTTCCATTGCCTGAACCGTTTCTCTCCATAAACGTGATGTTTCTAAAACGTTAGCTTTATCCACACAACATAATTTTTTAGAACGTGTCATTGCTAATTCGAAACCTTTTTTAGCCAGGCGTTGTACTTCTGCTCTTGTGTAAACGCAGTTGTCAAAAGCAGTGTCTCCACCGTCTTTTCTTCCTTTTTCACCAAAGTAAATACCACCTGTTAATTCTCTTAAAAAAACTAAGTCAGTTCCTTCGATTCTTTCTCTTTTTAATGGAGATTTATCTAATAAAGATGGGAAAGTAAAGGTTGGTCTTACGTTTGCAAACAAGCCTAACGCTTTACGCATTTTT
>JACCDQ010698579.1_pt1 | contig 13888 bp, 11 predicted proteins | sample 7446031 | NCBI WGS metagenome assembly JACCDQ01 (sample SAMN15323442, study PRJNA562643) | freshwater metagenome | isolation source: river surface water | place: USA:Blue River Watershed | collected 2017-08-17 | reverse complement strand
GGGTAATTGATGAATTGCTGGTAAACCATGGCCAGCTGGCGCTCGCGCACCGGCACGCCGGTCACGTCGACGCCATCGGCAATGACCTTGCCTTCGCTCGGCTTGTCGAGGCCGGCCATCACGCGCATCAGCGTGGTCTTGCCGGCCAGCGTGGCGCCGAGCAGCACATTGATGGCCCCCGGCATCAGCGCGACAGAAGTCGGGTACAGGTGAGTGTCGGCGCCGACCTTGCGGGTCACGCCTTGCAGTTCCAGACGCACGTAGTCTCCTCAGGTACAACCGCCGCGTGCAGGCGATCGCAATCTTGCTGCTAATTGTTTTTATATGCGCGGGCGATCCACTGGTCGATGCGCTGCTCGGTCCCCGCCGGCAGGTGCAGCCCCAGTTTGGAACGCCGCCACAGTATATCGGCGCCAGACGACGCCCACTCGTACTTGACCAAATAATCTATTTCAGCGGCGAACAGATCTTTCACAAGCTCTTCGCCCATCTGCGTGATGCTGTGCCTGTCCTTGAGCAGCGCATGGATGCGCGTGCCATATGCGCGCACATAGCGGGCGACCAGTTTGGGGGGCAGCCATGCAAATTGCCGCTGCATGCGATGCACATAGGCGTCATATTCGAGCACAGCCCGATTTTGCGGTGCGCCATAAAGGTCGCCACCGGGCAGGCACGCATGCTCTGTCCAGGTGGGCCGATGATTGCCAAGTTTCGGCGCGATCATATCGACCGCTTCTTCGGCCAGTTTGCGGAAGGTGGTGATCTTGCCGCCAAAGACGGACAACAGCGGCGCCTGTTCGCCTTCCATCGCCAGCTTGTAGTCGCGTGTGATCTCGGATGCCTTGGCCGAGTCATCTTCCAGTAGCGGACGCACGCCCGAATACGACCAGACCACATCGGCAGGCGTGATCGGCTTGCGGAAATAGCGCTGGGTCAATTCGCACAGGTATTCGATTTCTGTGCGGTCGATCTCGACCTTGTTGGTATCGCCGTGGTATTCGAGGTCGGTGGTGCCGACCAGCGTGAAATCATGCTCGTAATCGATGGCGAACACGATGCGGCCATCCGGGTTCTGGAAGATGTAGGCATACGGATGGTCGAACATCTTCTTGACGATGATGTGGCTGCCCTTGACCAGGCGCAGCGCCTTGCCCGCAGGATGATGCAACGCACCTTCGAGGAAGGAGGTCGCCCATGGGCCGGCTGCATTCACCAGCGACCGCGCATGGACGTCGACCGTGCTGCCATCGGCGCGCCGCAGCACCGCATGCCAGCGATCGCCGACGCGTTTGGCCGATACGCACGCTGTGTGCGTGAAGACTTGTGCGCCTTTTTCGGCTGCGTCGAGCGCATTGAGCACGACCAGTCGCGCATCGTCGACCCAGCCATCGGAATAGATGAAACCCTGGGTGAATTCGGCTTTCAGCGGCTCGCCCGCGAGGTGGCTGCGCAAATCGATGGCGCCCGAGCCGGGCAGGATCTCGCGCTTGGCGAGGAAATCGTAGATCAGCAAGCCGGCGCGGATCATCCAGGATGGCCGCTGGCCTTTATCGTGCGGCATCACGAAGCGCATCGGCCACATGATGTGCGGCGCAGCGCGCAGCAGCACTTCACGCTCGATCAGCGCCTTGCGGACCAGACCGAATTCATAGTGCTCGAGGTAGCGCAGGCCACCGTGGATCAGCTTGGTCGACGCCGACGAGGTATGGGAAGCCAGATCATCCTTTTCGCACAGCACGACAGACAGCCCGCGGCCAGCCGCATCTCGCGCGATACCCGCACCATTGATGCCACCACCGACGATCAGGATGTCTGTCGCAATCACCTGCTGTGAACTCATGAAGACCAGCCAATCAAGAAATGGGAGTCAGCACTGAATCGGAGCATCGCAAGGGTAGCGACGGGCATGGCAGGCAAGGGCAGCGGCAAGCGGGTGGGCTTGGCGGCGAGAATTGCCAAATCAGGGTGACCTGACCATAATGCGCGAACAAAGATAGACGGGAAACGAACAAAAATCAACAATTCGAACGTCAAATAAGTTCGTTTCTTTTCCTTATGTTCACTTTTGGCATGAATATTCCCCGTTCCGGAGACCTCTGATGACCCTCAATCCCCGCCAGCGCCGCATCCTCGAAGCCGTGCGCAGCCAGGTCACGGTGTCGGTCGAGGCACTTGCGCAGCAGTTGGATGTGACGCCGCAGACCGTGCGACGCGATGTGAAGTTGCTGGAAGAGGCCAAGCTGCTGGCGCGTTATCACGGTGGCGTCGGATTGCCTTCATCGGTCGAGAACATCGACTACAGCCAGCGCCAGGTGCTCAATATCGATGCCAAGCGTCGCATCGCTGCGGCAGTCGCGCAACAGGTGCGGCCGGGCAGCTCGCTGCTGATCAATATCGGCACCACCACCGAAGAAGTGGCGCGTGCGCTGGTCCACCATACCGGCCTGCATGTGGTGACCAACAACCTGAACGTGGCGGCGATCCTGGCCGGCCAGCCGGGCTGCGAGGTGATCGTTGCCGGCGGCGTGGTGCGTGGCCGCGATCGGGGCATCGTCGGAGAGGCCACGGTGGATTTCATCCGCCAGTTCAAGGTGGATATCGGCATCATCGGCATTTCCAGCATCGAGCCGGATGGCACGCTGCGCGATTTCGATCCGCGCGAGGTCAAGGTGGCGCAGGCCATCATCGAGCAATCGCGCGAGGTATGGCTGGTAGCTGACGAAGACAAGTTCGGCCGCCAGGCACTGGTGCGGCTGGCTCACCTGTCGCAGATCGACAAGCTGTTTTGCGATGCCGAACCCCCGGCATCGATGCGCGCGATGCTGAAGGAGGCGCAGGTCGAGGTCATCGTCGCGCCCTGAGCGCGACCGCAGGATTCCGGCGTCGGAGCCGGTTGCGGGAGGGCCGGCCCGAAAAAGGCGGGGAGGGCGGAAGCTTTGGGCCATAATACGGGCTCCCTGAAAATTGCCCTCGTAGGAACCGATGCCGAGCTCGTTCGCCCCGCTGAAGAATGATACGTTTCTGCGCGCACTGCTGCGCCAGCCCACGGAATACACGCCGCTGTGGCTGATGCGCCAGGCCGGTCGCTACCTGCCTGAATACCGCGCTACCCGCAGCAAGGCCGGCTCTTTCATGGGCCTCGCGACCAATCCTGACTTCGCCACCGAAGTCACGCTGCAGCCGCTGGATCGCTATGCACTCGATGCCGCGATCCTGTTCTCCGACATCCTGACCGTGCCCGATGCGATGGGCCTGGGCCTGTCGTTCGCCGAAGGCGAAGGCCCGCGCTTCGCGCATCCGCTGCGCGACGAGCAAGCCGTGCGCGCGCTGCAGGCGCCGGACCTGTCGAAGCTGCAGTATGTGTTTGATGCCGTCACCCAGATTCGCACCGAGCTGAAGGGCCGCGTGCCATTGATCGGTTTCTCGGGCAGTCCCTGGACGCTGGCTTGCTACATGGTCGAAGGCAAGGGCTCGGACGATTACCGTATCGTCAAGAGCATGCTCTATGACCGCCCGGATCTGATGCACCACATCCTGCAGGTGAATGCGCAGGCCGTGTCCGCGTACCTGAATGCGCAAATCGATGCCGGCGCCCAGGCCGTGATGATCTTTGATAGCTGGGGTGGCGCGCTGGCCGATGGCGTTTACCAGGCCTTCTCGCTGCATTACATGCGCGAAGTGATCAAGGGTCTCAAGCGCGAGCACGATGGCGTGAAGATCCCGGTCATCGTCTTCACCAAGGGCGGCGGCCTGTGGCTGGAAGAAATTGCCGACAGCGGCGCCGACGCGGTCGGCCTGGACTGGACGGTCAATCTCGGCAAGGCACGCGCGCTGGTCGGCCACAAGGTCGCGCTTCAGGGCAATCTGGATCCGAACGTGCTGTTCGCCAAGCCCGAGCAGATTCGCGCCGAAGTCGACAAGGCGCTGAAATCCTTTGGCAAGCCGGGTGCTGGCAGCGGTCATGTATTCAATCTTGGCCACGGCATTTCGCAATTCACGCCGCCCGAATCTGTGACCGCCCTGGTCGAAGCCGTGCATCAGATCAGCCGCGATTTGCGCGCTTGATCGGTCAATTGGCGGACCTCGCCACGGCTTTCCCTTGCGGAGCATCGCTGTTCGGGTCCGTCATGTTGTCACGCGACTTATGCACAAGCCTGACCGGCGGGTCTTGAATCAAGGACTTGCGTGATTTTGTGAAATCCCGTCCGAACAAAAATCTCCAAAGCATTGAAAATTAAAGGGAAATTTTAGTTCGGTGGTATGTACGGTGGCTGACGCTGCGCCAGATTGGCGCAAAAGATGTTCCTGCAGGAAAGCATTGTTCACAAAGATATCCACAGATTTGTTCAATTTGCGGTGGATTGCCCCCAATGCCCGGAATTTACCGGCCAGCGATCATGAAAATTCTGATCATGCAAGCTTTTCCTGGTGAGCAGGGCGCACTTATTCACAAAAAATTTCCTGTCAAGTCGGCTAGAAGAGAAAACAATATTTTTTTTAGCAGAAGATTGCTCCCAGGCTAAGTCGTTGATTTTATTAGAGGTGGCTAGCTGCGTTCCTGTTGAGCAATTTGTTTGAGCCCGCATAAAATCAGGCGTTTCGCGTGTCAAGCCCCGGTTACCCACAAAGTTATCCACAGAATTTGTGGATAGCTGAAAAAGGCCTTGTAGTACGAGGGTTTAGCTTCACTTTTAAAGAATCACATTAAGTTAAGCGCGGGTTGCGTCAGGACGCTGGCCACGTTGCACCTCCTTGTACCGCCTGGCCATCGACCTGACGAGACCCGCACCCATTCATGACTGGCCGCATCATCAAAATCGCGCTGGACTCGCCGCTGGACATGGAGTTCGACTACCGCTGGCAAGCGGCCGCGGCAGGCGACCCGGATCCGCAGGTCGGCCAGCTCGCGCTCGTGCCCTTCGGGCGGCGCGAAGTCGTTGGTGTGGTGACGGCCGTGGGCGACGCCAGTGATTACGATGCGGCCAAGCTGCGTGATGTGATTGCGCTGCGCACCCAGCTCGCGCCGCTGCCACCGGCATGGATGGCGCTGTGCCGCTTTGCCGCCGACTATTACCAGCGGCCGCTGGGCGAGGTCATGCTGCCTTGCCTGCCCAAAGGCTTGCGCAACGAGTCCACCGTCGCGCTGGACCGCGCACTGAAAAAGCTCGCCAAGGCCGCGCCGGCCGCTGCCGGCCCAACCGCCATCGCTGCTACTGCCGGCCCAACCGACGCAGCCGAACTGGCCGCAGCCCCTACGCTGAACCCCGGCCAGCAGGCCGCGGTGGACGCCATCACGGCCTCCGCAGGCTTTGCGGCCAACCTGCTGTTCGGTGTCACAGGCAGCGGCAAGACCGAGGTCTACCTGCACGCGGCACAAGCCGTGATCGACCGTGAGCGGGCGCAGGGACGGGCGGCCCAGGTGCTGATCCTGGTCCCCGAAATCAATCTGACGCCGCAGCTTGAAGGCAGCGTACGCGGACGCTTCCCGCATCTGCAGGTCGTCACGCTGCACAGCCAGTTGGCCGAAGGTGAGCGCTTGCGTCACTGGATCGCCGCGCATCAGGGCGATGCCGCGATCGTGCTGGGCACCCGACTGTCCGTCCTGGCGGCGATGCCGTCTCTGAAGCTGATCATCGTCGATGAAGAGCACGATCCCTCGTACAAGCAGCAAGAGGGCTTGCGCTATTCGGCACGCGATCTGGCGGTGTGGCGCGCGCGGCAGCTGGACATACCGGTGGTGCTGGGTTCAGCCACGCCGTCGATCGAGAGCTGGCAGCATGCATCAAATGGACGCTATCGCCGGCTCGACCTCACGCAGCGCGCGGCCGCACATGCGCAATTGCCGCGGGTTGGCCTGATCGACATGGAGATCAACAAGGCGCCGGATGGCTTGTCGCCGCCGCTGGTGGCCGCCTTGCGTGCGCGTCTCGAGCGCGGCGAACAATCGCTGCTTTTCCTTAACCGCCGCGGCTATGCGCCTGTCATGCATTGCGACGCGTGCGGCTGGATCAGCAATTGCCGCCGCTGCACGGCCTTCATGGTGCTGCACAAGCCTGAACGCCGGCTGCGCTGTCATCACTGCAGCCTGGAGCTGCGCATTCCTCACGCGTGCCCGACCTGCGGCAATGTGGACTTGCAGCCGCTGGGGCGTGGCACGCAGCGTGTCGAAGAACACTTGCAGGTGCTGTTCCCGGACGCGCGCGTGCTGCGCATCGACGCCGATTCCACGCGACGCAAAGGCAGTGCGCAGGCGGCCTTCGATTCGGTGCATCGCGGCGAGGTCGACATCCTGCTAGGCACGCAAATGGTGGCCAAGGGCCATGACTTCCAGCGGCTGACGCTGGTCGGCGTGATCAACCCCGATACCGCTTTGTTCTCTCAGGACTATCGCGCAGGTGAGCGCTTGTTCGCGCAATTGATGCAGGTCGCCGGACGCGCAGGCCGGGCTGCAATCGCGGCGCCCGTCGAAGGCGGCGAAGGGAGCGAAGGGAGCAATGCGCGTGATGCGCGCGCCGAAGTGCTGGTGCAGACCCGCTATCCCCAGCATCCGCTGTATCGCGCCTTGCTGGCGCATGACTATCCTGGTTTTGCCCAGGCGACGCTGGCGGAACGCCGCAGCGCGAGCTTGCCCCCCTTTGTGTTCCAGGCCTTGCTGCGCGCCGAGGCCAAGCAATTGCAGCCCGCGCTGGACTTCCTTCAGGCCGCACGCGACCTGATGCCCTGCGAAGGCATCATGATCAACGACCCGGTGCCCATGACGATCACGCGCGTGGCCGGTGTCGAACGCGCGCAGTTGCTGGTCGAATCCTCATCGCGCGCGCAGTTGCAGGCTTTCCTCAAGTCCTGGGTAGCGGCCTTGCGCGAACAGAAGTCGCGCCTGCGCTGGTCGCTCGAAGTCGATCCGGTCGATATCTGACGCTCGCTGCTGGTGAGGAACACGCCTCACCAGCATAAACGTCTGGCCAATCAGTGCGGGCGCATGCCGGCATCGTGATCCGGGTCGATGCGATGCGGCGCTTCTGCCGGATCGAAGTCTTCCCAGTCGCCATGCACGATATGGCCCTCACCCGATTCGAGTTCGGCAGCACCGCACTTCATCAGCACATCCATGGCCTCGTGTTCGCTGCGCTCATCATCGGCACATACCGCGACCATGAAGCCCGAGTGGCGCAGTATGGTCGATGGATCACGGTCTTCCTCGTTCTCATGCATGCTGCGCAGCGCGCCGATCAGGTTGCCGATATGGGCGCCGACCAACCCGCCGGTCAGGAAGCCGAGCGGACCGCCCACGGAGCCAATCGCAGCCCCGACTGCTCCGCCGGCGGCCGTACCCGTCATTGCGCCCATGGATCCTTCTTCAGCGCCGCGCGAGACATTATGGTCGCCGCCAATCACGAAGCGTGCGTGCTGGCCGGGCGGGCCAACATAGAAGCAGGACATTTGCTCGGTGGGAAAATTTGCAGCGCCCAGGGCATTGATCGCGGCTTCAGCCCTGGCCATGGATTCAAACCTGCCTGCAATGATGTGAGACATGGCATTCCTCCCAGGAAGTGGTTGGCGGCACAGGGCAGGAACGCGGCGTGCCGCAACAGGCTTCAGCGCGAGGCATGACAACGCGGGGAAGCACTCAGGACTTCATCGTACTGCAAGCAGGCGCGCTTGAGAGCCTTCATATCCCTCTCTGCATGAGGGTCGAAACGCCGCCTGCACTCGGCACGGTTTGCCGTTGCGCTGCAGTGAGAGCCGCGAATAGCCGCTGAAGTTCTGTCGAACGCGGGAACTGTGGCGTTATGAAGAATTCAAAAACGAACACGCTCAGGGTCGGTCTGCAGACAGTACCCGATCACCACATGGCGTCTGTTCATGCAACCCGCAGGAGGCAGAGATGAACCATACCGTGGCAGCCATCTTCGACAGCTATGGCGATGCGCAGTCCGCAATGAATGCACTGTTCAACGAAGGCTTCGTCAGCGCCGACGTCAAGCTGAGTCCGCCGGACGACAGTCGCGAAGCGCGCCAGCGTGCCGTTGGCGAATCGGTGTCACCGAAAGAAGGTTGGGGCATAGGCGACTTCTTTCGCTCCCTCTTTAGCACCGATCAGCATGCAGATGATGCCGGCATGTATGCCGAAGCGATACGGCGCGGCAGTTATCTGGTCACCATCGATGCGAAGACGGAAGGCCAGGCCGATCAGGCGGTCGATATCCTGATGCGTTTCAAGCCGGTTGACCTCAACCATCGCGCGGAGCACTGGCGCAGCAGCGGCTGGGCCGGCTACCAGAGCGGATCGCCGCTCTATACCGATGATGAAATCCGCAACGAGCAGGCAGGCTACCAAAGCAAGACCACCATTACCGGCGCGACTCCTGCAGCAAGCAGCGAAGCTACGGCTGCCCCCGCCTCAGCGAGCGCTGCCGATACGGCAGCGGCCGGGGCAATGCTGCCCGTGGTGGAAGAGCAGCTGCAAGTCGGCAAGCGTCAGGTGAGTCGCGGTGGCGTGCGCATTTACCGGCACGTGACGGAAACCCCGGTGCAGGAGTCGGTGCAATTACGGGAAGAGCGGGTGACGGTGGAACGCACCCCGGTTGACCAGCCCGCGAGCGCCGCCGATATGGGTGCGATCAGGGAAGGCGTGACCGAGATTCGCGAAACCGGTGAAGAAGCCGTGGTCGCGAAGACAGCGCGCGTGGTCGAGGAAGTCCGGATCGGCAAGGAAGTCACCGAGCGCACCGAAACCATCAGCGACACAGTACGCCGCGCGGATGTTGAAGTCGAGCCGTTAGGGGCGGCGAGCACGGCAGGTACCGCAGGCGCTGCCAGCGATGACGTGTTCCGCCAGCACTGGCAAAGCGCCTACGGCAGCAGTGGCGGCAAATATGAAGACTATGCGTCGGCGTATCGCTATGGCGAAAACCTGGCTGGCCAGAAGCAATACCAGGGATATCGCTGGGACGAACTGGAGCCGCAGCTGCGCAGCGATTGGGAAGCCTCGCATCAAGGCAGTCCGTGGGAGCGCACCAAGCAGGCCGTGCGCTTTGGCTGGGAAAAAATGACCGGGCATTGAACGCCGTCTGCCCGCATCAAGATGCACGACCTGAAGCGATCCGCTTCAGGTCGTCGGTGCCTGTTTACTGCAGCGGCGCATCCAGCTGGCCATCCTGCGCCAACTGGCGAATCATGCGTATCGTGTCGATGTCCGCTTCCTTGTAGGCTTCGCGGCGGAAATCGTTGTAGAAGGAGTCTTCGGCCGATTCATCGGCTTCCTGGTGGTCGTCGTATTCGAAGCGCACGAACAGCACACCGGGCTCCGGTTCTTCGATCGTCATCCGCAAATCCGATACCGGAATCTCTGCCTGTTGCGGCACGTGATAGTGGACTTGCTCCTGCGGGCTGAAATGCACCTTGTCGTGGATGACCAGTTTCCCGAAATGCAGCGTACGCGACAAACTTTCTTCCGAGCGCGTGTTGATATGGCAGCTGTCGAGCCCAAGCTGGAACAGGGTAGGGCGCTCGGCGCGCAGCACCAGGCCGCGCCACAGTTGTGCCCGGCTCAATCGCGCAACCAGCGGATTGTCGGGCATGTTGATTTCGATAAGATGTGTGAATTTCATTGGCGGGCGCCATCGTTAACCGGCGTCAGCGGGCACTTTACCACGCACCCCGTCATCCACGGCAGATCGCGCCGCAGTCTTTCCGGTTCCCGGCAGGGGATTTCGATACAATGACGCGCTCATCCCGGTTTCCCGAATTCCCGCCTTCCTTCCCGCATGTCGCACGGACTCAATGCGCCGCAACGCGCCGCAGTCAATTACATCGATGGACCCTGCCTCGTGCTTGCCGGCGCCGGTTCGGGCAAGACGCGCGTCATCACGCAAAAGATTGCGCACCTGATCGAATCTTGCGGATATGAAGCCCGGAATATCGCTGCGCTGACCTTTACCAACAAGGCCGCGCTTGAAATGCGCGAGCGTGTTGCCAAACTGCTCAAAGAACCGGGACACGCCAAGCAACTGACGGTATCGACCTTCCATTCGCTCGGCGTGCAGATCCTGCGCCGCGAAGCGAATGCCATCGGCCTCAAGGATCGCTTCTCGATCATGGACAGTGACGATTGCTTCGCCATCGTGCAAGACTTGGCCGTCACCACCGACAAGGCCGTGGTGCGCCGTATCCAGAATGTGATGTCGCTTTGGAAGAACGGCCTGATGAGCGCGGACGCCGCACTGGCGCAGGCCAAGGATGAAGATGAAGCGCAGGCCGCGCGCATCTACCGCAGTTACCTGGCCACCTTGTCGAGTTACCAGGCGGTCGATTTCGATGACCTGATCCGCCTGCCGGTCGAATTGTTCCGCAACGACGAAGCCGCGCGCGACCGCTGGCAGCGCAAGCTGCGCTACCTGCTGCTCGACGAATACCAGGACACCAATACCTGCCAGTACGAGATGGTGAAGCTGCTCGTGACCGGCCCCGGCAAGAAGCCGATGTTCACGGCTGTGGGCGACGACGACCAGGCGATTTACGCATGGCGCGGCGCGACCATGGAAAACCTGCGCATCCTGCAGGATGATTTCCCCGACCTGAAACTGATCAAGCTCGAGCAGAACTACCGCTCCAGTACCCGCATCCTGCAGGCGGCCAACGCCGTCATCGCCAACAACCCGAAATTGTTCGAGAAGTCGCTGTGGTCCGAGCACGGCATGGGCGACCCGATCAGGGTGATGGCCATGGAAGACGACGAAGCGGAAGCGGATCAGGTCGCGATCATGCTGTCGGCACACAAGTTCGAGCGACGCGCAAAGTTTTCCGATTACGCGATTCTTTACCGCGGCAACCATCAGGCCAGGATTCTGGAGAAGGCGCTGCGCCGCGAACGCATCCCCTACGTGATGTCGGGCGGCCAGAGCTTCTTCGACAAGGCCGAGATCAAGGACATCATCAGCTATTTGCGCCTGATCGCGAATGAAGACGATGATCCGGCCTTCATTCGCGCCGTCACCACGCCGCGCCGCGGCATAGGGCAGGCAACGCTGGAAGTGCTGGGCGAATTCTCCGGGCAGTGGCAATGCTCGTTGTTTGAAGCCGTGTTCAAGGGCGGCATCGAAGCCAGGCTCAACGAACGGCAATTGGCACCGCTGCGCGAGTTCTGCGACTTCATCAACCAGCTCGAAGCGCGCGCCTCGCGCGTGGGCCCGGCCGGCAGCGGCGAGAATGCCGGCGAAGTGCTGGACGACATGATGAAGGCCATCGACTACGAAGCCTACCTGTATGGCCACTTCGACGAGCGGCAGGCGCAGGACAAATGGCAGAATGTGCTCGACTTCACCGGCTGGCTGAAAGAAAAAGGCAATGGTGGCCGCGACGGCACCGATGAACACAAGTCCTTGCTGGAGCTGGTGCAGATGGTGGCCTTGATGAGCATGCTCGAAGGACGCGACCAGGAACCGGATGCCGTACGCATGTCGACGCTGCATGCATCCAAGGGTTTGGAATTCGGCCACGTGTTCATGGTCGGCGTCGAAGAAGGCATCCTGCCGCACAAGGGCGACCCCGATGCGCCGCCCGATGTCGTCGCACAGCGCATCGAAGAAGAACGCCGGCTGATGTATGTCGGCATCACGCGTGCACAGCGCAGCCTGACCATCACCTGGTGCAAGAAGCGCAAGCGCGCACGCGACAGCATGCCCTGCGAAGTGTCGCGCTTCATCAAGGAGATGCGGCTCGACGAAGGCGATGCCGTACCCCAAGAAACCGAACAACTGACGCCGCAGAATCGACTGGCCAACCTGAAGGCGCTGCTGCAGAAGCCGAAGGTCGCCTGAATGTCGACCCTTTGAACCTTTGACTCTTTGACCCTTCGGCCATCTGCCCCGAACAAGCGACAACCCCATGCCGGATCGAAAGAAAGACAGCCATGGTTTTCGCAACCCGCACCAGCTGCCGGTCAAGACCTGTGCAGCTTGCGGGCGGCCTTTTACCTGGCGTAAGAAATGGTCGGCCAGCTGGGAACAGGTGCGTTACTGTTCCGACGCGTGCCGCAATGGGCGCAGGCCTGCCTGAACAACAGAAACAAGGCACATCACATGGATATCGAAGAACGACTGGTGAACCTGGAGAGCAAGCTCGGTCAGCAGGATTACCTGCTCGACGTGCTCAACAAGACCGTCTATGAACAGCAAAAGAAAATCGACGAGTTCGAAAAGCTGACGATTGCACTGGCCAAGCGCCTCGCAGACGTGCAGGGTCGGCTGCCCGATGGGATGGCGGCCAATGAAAGGCCGCCGCACTATTGAATGAGAAATGCACAGTCATGATCAATGAAAAAATCCTCGAATCTCTGCGCCGCGAATTGAATGAACAGACAGCGCAGATGCACTGGAGCGAGCTGGAGCGATTCTTCGCCAGCGGCAATGTCATTGCGGTCGCGCCCGTGCTGGACCTGATCGATGTCGGTGCGCGCATCGCAGCCGACGACAAGGCCAGCGTGCTCGACTGGATGCAGGCCGGCTTGCTGCGGAAAGTGAATGACGAACAGGCCAGCAGCTGGCAATCGGTCAATACGCTGCTGTGGACCGTGGTAGTGAAGCCGTGGATTTTGGTGCAGCACGAGCGCCAGCAGCCGGCGGCTGTTCAACAATAATTTTTATTTCGGGTTGTTTTCAATATGTGGTTCAAGAATCTTCAACTTTTCCGCCTGCCCAAGCATTGGACGATGACGGCCGAAGCGCTGGAAGCGGCGATCGAGTCGCAACAATTCGTGCCGTGCACCAGCATCCAGCTATTGAGCCAGGGCTGGATCGCGCCGGCCAATGACGGCCGCCTCGTCTATGCAAGCAATCGCCAGTTCCTGCTGAAGCTGCGCACCGAGAAAAAGCTGCTGCCGTCCAGCGTGATCAATCAGGTCGCGAAAGAAAAAGCGGCCGAGCTCGCCGAGCAGCAAGGCTTCCGCTGCGGCCGCAAGCAGATGAAGGAAATCAAGGAGCAAGTCGCCGACGATCTGCTGCCGCGTGCGTTCTCGCTGCAATCCGACACCGGCGTGTGGATCGATACCGTGAATGGCTGGCTGGCGATCGATGCCGCCAGCGCCGCACGTGCTGAAGAAGCGATCAAGCTGCTGGTGAAGGCCGTCGACAAATTCCCGTTGTCGACGCTGCGTACCGTCATGTCGCCGGTGGGCGCGATGACCAACTGGCTGCTGTCCGACGAGCCGCCGCACGGCTTCACGATCGACCAGGAACTCGAACTGCGTTCCAGCGCGCACGGCAATGCAACGGTGCGCTATGTGCGTCACTCGGTGGAGCCGGACGAAGTGCGCCGGCATATCACCGCCGGCAAGCAGTGCACCCGTGTGGCGCTGACCTGGCGCGACAAGGTGTCGGTGGTGCTGACCGAATCATTGGCGGTCAAGCGCGTGGCCGCGCTCGACGTGCTGAAGGAAGGCAATGAGACCGCGTCGGCCGGTGAAGAGGAGCGCTTCGCATCGGACTTTCAGCTGATGGCGGGGGAGCTCGCGCAGATGCTGGATGATCTGGTGAGCGCGCTGGGCGGCGAGCAGATCGAGCAGGCCGCCTGAAGCGACCCCGAAAAGAAAAATGCCTGCTTGCGCAGGCGTTTGGTATTGGCGGAGCGGACGGGGCTCGCCCACATCCTGCGGGCCGCGGATTCGCTTGCAAGCGAATCCCTTCGATCCCCGCCGAGCGCATGCGCTCTCCGCTCCTGAAGGCACAAATGAAAAACGCCTGCTTGCGCAGGCGTTTGGTATTGGCGGAGCGGACGGGGCTCGAACCCGCGACCCCCGGCGTGACAGGCCGGTATTCTAACCAACTGAACTACCACTCCAGACCGGTCGCCGAAGCAACCGGAAGCCGCGCATTCTACCGAAGACATTGCT
>JACCDQ010829180.1_pt1 | contig 13890 bp, 13 predicted proteins | sample 7446031 | NCBI WGS metagenome assembly JACCDQ01 (sample SAMN15323442, study PRJNA562643) | freshwater metagenome | isolation source: river surface water | place: USA:Blue River Watershed | collected 2017-08-17 | reverse complement strand
GTTAATTTTAAATTGGTTGGAGTTAAAAAAGCTAAGTCGCAAATAGTTCCAATTGCAACAAACTGTAAAAGTGGATAAAGACTAGGAAGCTTTTTTCCCTGTTGGTTTAAAATCTCTCTGATCTCCAACGCTAAAATAAATGCAACACTGACTCCGGCCAGAGATTTTAATTCAACATTTTCTTCATCGCGACGGTTGGGATTAATGACTGCAAAAGCCTTAGGCATTTCTTCACGAGCATCTTTGTGATGGTCAGTAATAATTAAATCGATACCGCACTCTAAAGCTTTATCTGCGGCTTCGTTGTTGGTGATTCCGCAATCAACAGTGATGAGGACTTTAATTGATTTATTAACCGCATCTTCAATTGAGGAAATATGCAATCCATAGCCTTCGACAAAACGAGATGGCTGGATAAGTTCCACTTCCACATTAAGAGTCTGAAAAAAATGATAAAGTAGGGCACATGAAGTGGTACCGTCGACATCATAATCACCATAGATGGCTATTTTTTCATTTTGCTCAATTGCCTCGATGATTCTTAAAGCAGCTTTATTTAAATCTTTTAATGAACGAAAATTCGGAAGATCTAAGAGATCCCAAGATAAAAACTTTGAAATGTAATTTGAATCAAACCCTCTTTTTTTAAAGAGGTTAAGTATTAGTGGGTGCAACTCTTCCATGTTCAATTTTTAACATGGAACAAATCAAAAACATATCTTTACCAAAGAACTGTAAGACCTTTTATGAGATCTTTCTCATGGATTTCATGGCTTGAAGCAAAAAGATTCTCAAATTCTTTTTGATTCTTAGCGTGAACTTTTGAAAAATAGTTGACAGGAAGAAACGACTTCTTGCACGCAGTGCATTTTTGAATTTCTTCACACGATTCCATAATGTGGCCGCAACAATGGCATTTTTTAATAATCAATTTAGACTGATCAACTTGGGCCTTGGTTTCTACTTTCATAAAAGTCCTTTGTCTTAAAGTAGGTTTTTAGCCTTAATACTTAGGGCTAAAATTTATTTATAGCTGTATCGTGAAATTTTTTTAAAAGATTAGGAAAATTTTTCCTAGCTAAAGACCGATCTTTTTAGTCTGTCTTTGAAGTAGATAATTGAGGAATTGATAGAAGAAGACTCCAATGAAAGCCAAAACAAATAAAGCGGAGTATAGATCGATGATTCGAAATTGATCCCATGAACTCCAAATAAAGTAACCAATGCCATTTTTTGCTAAGCTGAATTCGCTAACCACCATGAGGGTTAAGCCGTAATTAAAAGCGCTCATGAAGCCTATAATTTGCTCACGAAAAGTCCCTTTAAGATAAATTTGAAAGTACAAATTAAAACCCTTGATCTTATAAATTTGTATAACTTGATTAAACGGAGAATTTTTTATTCGATCTAAACCGCTTTTTAAATTAATAAAAAATAGAAAAAATGTTCCTAGAGTAATCATGGCAATTTTTGATTTATCATCGATACCAAAAATTATTAAGAGGAGTGGGAAAATGGCAACTTTGGGAATGGGGTAAAGGGCCGCAACAATAGGAGAGAGAAGTTGATCAAGGATCGAAAATTTAAAACATAAAAAAACAATGAAATAGGCGGAAACGAATGAAAGAGCTAATCCTAGGCTTAATCGATAAAGGCTGTGAAAAACATGCAAATTAAATTCTTTGGTAGTAATTAAGTGCGCTGTATTTTGCATTATTTTAAAAGGATCAGGGTAAAAAACTGGATCGATCAAATTGATTGAAATTCCTAGCTTCCAAATAATAAAAAGTAGAGCGAATGAAAGGATTGAATAAAATATTTTTTTAATCAAACTTCACTCGCTTTAAATTTATTATAAAAAAATTCATTTGCAGCAAAATATTGCGGATCTTTTTTTAATACTAAAAATTGATGATGAACCGAAAATTTATTTTCATACACCGAAGTAATTTTTTTTGATTTCTTACACAAATAAAAAATTTTATTCCCGATTAAAAAAGCTTCATCTAAATCATGAGTGATGTATATTAATGTAGTCGAGAATTTTAAAATCAGCTTTTTAATAAATTGAATAAATTCTTCTTTGGCCATGGACTCAATATGCGCCAGTGGCTCATCAAGAAATATATATTCTGGGTTTTTGGCAAATGATCTTAGTATATTTATTTTCTGTCTTTGCCCACCGGATAATTGATTCGGATAAAGATTTAAAAGTGAACTTAAACCAAATTCCTGACAATAGTTAGTTACATCATTAGATGAAATTCCGCAAACTTCTAAATTTTCAAAAATAGTAAGCCAGGGAAAAAGATTGTCGTTTTGGAATGAAAAACCAAGAGACTGAATTTTTGGACTAATTTCACCCTTATCACAAGGTTCTAATCCGGCCAGGATGTTAAGAAGAGTTGTTTTCCCACTGCCACTAAAACCCATCAAAACATTAACTGAATTTGATTGAAACTCTAAGTCGATATTATCTAAAACAACTTGAGCCTTAAAGTTTTTACTAATAGAAGTAATTTTTAGTGGCATGAGAAAATGATAGCAACTTCAAACAATAATTGAAAAGCTTATTTCTTTTTAGACTTCTTTTTAAGCTTATTTCCATTTAATTGCTCATAAGCTTTAGAAACTAAGGATTCATCAACCAATTCATCAATGTTCGGTAATTTAGTTAGGTATTTTTTTTCAACATACCATTTTAAATCTTCATTTAAGGCGGCTTTATCTATTTTTCCATTTTCAAATAGACCGATAGGGAGCATTTGATTCCAAACTGTGTCTTCATTGATCTTGATAGATTTTTTAAGTTCCGCGATAACAGACTCTTTCATTTTCGGGTCTGTTAGGGATTTATTGTAATCAGCTATTCCTTTCAAGTACGCTTTTAAAAATTTAATGCCATCATCTTGTCTCTCTTTAAAAAACTTTGGAGAGAAAAAGATGGCAGCACTTTGTTGTTTCGCATGAGCCTGACTTCCTGGTGCGACATTGACGGCAATTTGATCGATAACCGCTTTAGTTAAAAATGGTTCTAATTGTATAGTTGCATCAATGTTTTTTGATTTCAGTGCGACATTCATTTCAGCATAAGAAAGTTTTACAAATTCTACATCCGAAGCCTTTAACCCTCCCAGTGATAAAAATTTTTCAGCAACAATTTGCTGAGAAACTCCATCGAGTGCAGTCAGGCCCATTTTAAACCCTTTTAAATCCTTAAAGTCTTTATATTTACCTGAATCGATATGGTCTTTTCTTACGATTAAAGCAATATAGTCTTTTCCTTTTTCAAGATGGCCTTTATCAGCGACAATTTTAAATTCTTGGCCAGCATTAAAGGCATTAAAGAAGCTTGAGCTTAAATTTCCTGCACCTACATCTAATTCACCTTTAGATAATAAAACCGTCATCGGAGCACCAGAGCTATTAAAGTCAGTTATTTCTACTTCTAAACCTTCTTCTTTAAAATAACCCTTAGTAGACGCCAAATATAGACCGGCAGAACTGACTACGGGGCTTGAGCCTACTTTGATGACATTGGCTAAAATATTGAAGTTTAAAATATATAAACAGACTAAAATTTTTTTCATGAGGTCCTCCTAAATTCTTTCTTAGTTCTTTAATGGCTCTTTTTTAAAAAAATTATTGGGATTAATTATTTCATGTTATTCTGTTAATTGTCTAGCATGAGGAACTAATGATAGAATTGATTTCTTCCAATATCATTCAACTAAATTTCAAGGGCCCCAATTTTTCATTTGGTAGAGATGAATTTGTTAATAAAGTTGAAGAAAATGCTAAAAAATTTGAAAAATACTTTCTTGAAGAAAGTAATCCTAATTTAATTGCCATCGAAAATGATAATAGTGTCAGTTTTTTAATTAAACTTTTTACAATTTGGAAATTCAAAAAGACGGCATTGATTTTAGATTCTCTCCTTAGTCATAACGAAGTTGACAATATTTTAAATTTTTATCGACCTAACTTTTTGATAAAAAGCGATGAAGTTGAGCCGATCAAATTAAGTGAGTTTGTTCACGAATCCGTGCACGAAATAGCACTTATCTTATTAACTTCAGGAACGACGGGAACACCGAAAGGGGTCAAGATTTCTTTTAATTCATTAAAATCTAAAATCCACACTCTGAAGCAAGCAATTGAAGAAAGTGACATGGAAAATGCTTTAAATTTTTTACCAATGAGCTTTGGGCATGGATTAATTGCGAACACACTTTTTCCAATGTGCACCTCAAAGAATTTTTACTTTGTTGACCGATTAGATTTAGGTCTTATAAATAACTTAGAAGAGATTTGTTCAAAATATAGTATTAATTTTTTTAGTTCGGTGCCAAGTTTTTGGAGATTGCTAGAAGCAGGTGGTGTTAATTTAAAAAATAGTTCAACTTTAAAAAGAATTCATTGCGCTTCAGCTGATTTAAGTTCTAATCTTGCAGCGTTTGTTTTAGACAGTATTCCTTTTAGTTGTAAATTTTATAATACTTATGGCATTACAGAATTGTCCTCTTGGGTGGGAATTTGCCAGGTCACTGACAAAAACACGATGAATCAATTTAGTTTTTTTAATAATGTAGAATATAAATTTATTAATAATGAGATTTATCTAAAAGCACCATTTATGTTTTCAGGTTATTTTAATCTTGATTCAACCGATATCGACAGTGACGGATTTTTTAAAACGGGTGATGTCTTTGAAGATAATAAATTAATAGCTAGACTGAAAGAAACTGTGAATAAAGGTGGTCTCAAGATTTATCTCAATGAAATCGATAAGCTTGTTTTGAACTCAAATATGGTTCAAGATGCAATTTCTGTTAGATATTTTTTAAAAGAAGAAGAAATGCTAGGCCTAATTGTGGTGATGAAGGAAAATTTTAAACTTGATGAGTTAGAAGCATATTTAAAATTAAAAATATCAAAGACTAAGTTACCTAATAAAATATTAAGCCTTAAAAACATAGAAAGAAATGCTAGAGGAAAAATAAACAGAGAAGAATTAGCAAAAGTTTTTATATGACCAAAAAAGAGATGTTACTACAGATATTTAAAGAAGTTTTTGAGACCGATCAAGTAAAGATCAATCAATTGATTAAATTTGAAGGCGAATGGGATTCTTTAAGGCATGCGGAGCTTATATTGAGATTTCAAAAAAAGTTTAATCGTAAACTAACTTGGAATGAGATTGAAAGTATAAAGAGTTTTGAAGATTTTTTAAATATTGAAAATAAATAGGGGAGTTTAAAAACTCCCCTTGTAGTAAATTATAAACTTTGAATTTCAGAAATTAATTCTTTAGTAAAAATAGGCTCATACTTCTTATAAAGAGGTTTAACTTTCGCCTTAAATTTATTAACTTCATTTTTAGACATAGTAATAACAGGGATACCTTTTTTGGCACATTCATTTTTTACTTCAAGTCCTGATTCAATTGATCTCTTACGCTCTAATCTTGCAGCAGTCGTTGCCGCACTTCGAACGATTGATTGATATTCAGGAGGAAGTGAATCATAAAATTTTTGATTAACAATTATTGAAGTTAGAAAAAGGCTGTGGTTTGTTTCGTTCATAATTTTTGCGACATTCTCTTGTCCAAGTGAAAAGTATCTTGGATAAGTCGATTCCGCTGAATCAATTTTACCTTCGTTAATTGCCACTTCGATATCTTTTAAACTTAAAGCTACTGGCTTAGCACCTAGTATTTCAAATGTATCTTGCGCAACTGGACTGGTAGAAGTTCTAACTTTCATACCTTTGAAATCAGAAACTTTCTCGATTTTTTTGATTGCAGGAATAACTCTATATCCACCGCTATAAGTAAAAGCCAAACCTTGAATGTTCGCTACTCTAAGACCGTCAAGTAGGTTTTCACCAACTTTTCCTTCTAAAACTTTTTGAGCATGGTCATGGTCTTTAAATAAAAATGGAAGATCTAAAACCCAAAGCTTATTATTTTTTCTACCAAGATCAGTAGTATAAGTTTGGCTCATTTCAATTTTGCCATTTTGTATAAAATCGACAGTGTCAGAATAAGTTAATCTCTTACCTTCATTATATTTTTCTTCAAACTCAGGTACTGTTAAAACTTCAACAGCAATTTCGCCTTTAGTTTTTTCACTAACTTCTTTAGAAAAAACTTCTGCAGCTTCTTTAAATAATCCGACTGGATCATGGGCCAATAGCCATTTAACTTTGTACTTTGCTGCAGCTTCAGTAGTAAAACTCATCAGTAGAGCTAGACTTAATAATGAAATTCTCATGATATACTCCGTAATTTTCTTGAAAGATTCATGAGATTAATTATCTGGTGAATGGGAAATGAAGTCAAACCCCTTTAGAGTTTGACTTCAATTATTATTAAGTTGAGTGAAAAGATAAGATTAAAATAGGTTGGTTTTCTCTAGCTGCTGTAAGCTTGGTCTAAAGTCAAATCCAGGCTGTCCCATTACCAATTGGTTTTGAAAGCTTGAGCCATTCAGCGAAAAAGGTGACACAGAGTCTCGATTTAATTGCAATGGCTGATTTTGATAATATTGCGGAAGGTTGTAGCTTGAACTTCCGATGTAAGGCGAAATCTGATTAAAGTTAAAACTACTATAGCTTCTTGGTTGGTTTCCTAAGTAAAGTGAATCAATTGAGTAAGGATTAAATCCTAATTGGTTATAAGGCATGTAGTCGCTGTATTGTCTTGATTCCTGACTGAATAATAGTTGAGAGAAAAGTTGCATTTGCATCTGATTTTGTAAAAGAATTTGGCTGGTTATTTCAGAGAAGTAACTTACTAAATCATTGGAAGTGTAATCTTTAGAAACCTTAATTGGTTCAGGTTTAACCGCATCTCTTTCTTTGGCAACTCTTACAATGATGACTTCTTGGTCTTTAATTAATTCTTTAATGTGCGATTCAAGGCTTTCATTATCAAGTTGAGATTGGCAAACTAAAATATCAGTGTCTTCTTGTGAAGAAACTTCAATACTTGCTTCATCTTTAATTTGGTCTTCAATTTTCTTGATTTCTTCAGAAAGCTTTTTTAATTGTAATTTATTTTTTTCGATAATTGATTTTATATCAGCTATCTTTTTTTCTCTGAAACTATCTTTTTCTTTTTCAATCTCGGCAATTTTTATTTTTGCTTTTTCTTCTTTGATCTCAAATTCGGCCATTAGTTTTTTGAATTTGTTTTTTAATTCATTTAATTCACTCTTAGTATATTTTCTTTTTTGAATAGATTCTTTAACTTCAGGTGAAGAGTTGGCATAAGTTAATTGAAAAACTTGCATGAATGATAATGCAGAAATAATGAATAAGTGTTTTGATTTCATAATATACCCCCAATATGGTTTAGGGTATATACTCCAAGAAATGTGCCAAGATTTAAGCGTTTGATTTTATAAAGAAAAAATAAAAATACCTGTCAACTTATTAGACAGGTATTTTTTATATGTACAAAATTTAGTCAATTAATTTTTAATGGCAGAATCAATCGCTTTCATTGTTTGATTCATTGATTGTTCTAATCTCTTAGCTAAAAGTAATTCTTGTTGAAGTCTAATTTGCTCAATTTTTTTCTCAAGCATAATTCTATTTCTTACTTCAAGTTGTTCGCGGTATTTTTTTAATCGATCTGAAGCAGAAACTTTCTTTTGAGGAATAACAATAGGTGCAACTTTTTTAGTTTCTTCTATTACTACTTCTTTAGTTTGATATTGTCCTTCAATATTTAAAGTTGGAGCATCAATCGCTTGGTCGGCCAATTCTAAATCGACTGTGTTAACTTCAGCATTTGCGCTTAAAGTTAATAAAAGAGTTGATAATAACATAGCTTTCATAAAGAGTGCCTCCACTAAAATTTTCTCATTTATAGAAACCTTGAATTTAATTGTAAATAGCGGTGTGAAAAAAATACTCTGACACCAAAAAGTAGGATCAATGTGACACCAAAATTAATTTGTCACCAGTCGATTTTGAATTAACTTATTAAATTAATTAGAGGAAAAAATTGGCATTCACCTTGCTTAGTGGGACTTGCCTTTAGTGGCGGGGGGAAAAATGAAAAAATTATTATTATTATCTTTAGTATCTTTATTATCAGTTTCTTGTTTAAAGCTTGAAGGAAATCTTCAAGTCAATGAAAAGATGACCTTGAAGAAAAAAGGTGGCTTTTTAAACTTAAAAAGAATCAATGTCGATGTTGAGGCAAATACATATCAAGCAAGTTTAAAAGTTATTTCAAAAGATAACTTTACACTGGCCTTACATCGGGGTGACGAAAAAATATTAATTCCTATTAAAGCCAAAGAAGAATTAAAGGTTCCTACTTTTGACGGTGAATTTAGAATTGCTGGAAGTAAAGTTGAGCAGCCATATGATATCGTTGGTAGAATTCAAACGGACATTAGTCACGGACCAACCCAAGAAGTAATTGAAGCATGCACTTGGGAAACTAAGGAAGTTAGATGTCATGTAGAATGCAGAGAAATAATCACTAAAGATGAAAAAGGTGTAGAAAGAAAAGAAAATCGATGCGAAAAACTTTGTGAAGATATCTTGATTACTCATCACGGTCGACATGAAGTAATTTTTCATTACAAAACAACTTTTAGGGATTTAGATTTTAGCTTTGTAAAAGAAAATTCAAGTCAAGAAGTTGCAAGATTTGATGGGTCTGATACCGCAGTAGAAAAAATAATAGAAAGATCAGGAATTTGTAACTAATAAAAAAAAAGCCCTCATAAGAGGGCTTTTTTTAATAATTAAGAGCTTTTTTTAAATTTTCATCAAGCGCATCGAGAAATTTTTCAGTTGTTAAGTAATGTTCACTTCCAACTTTGTCTCCGTGAATACATACCGCTAAATCTTTGGTCATTTTTCCTGATTCAACAGTTGCAATACAAACTTTTTCTAAAGTTTCAGCAAAGTTTATAAGCTCCGGAGTGTTATCTAATTTTCCTCTGTGAGCTAGACCTCTGGTCCAAGCAAAGATCGATGCGATTGGGTTAGTTGAAGTAGGTTTACCTTGTTGGTGCATTCTGTAGTGTCTAGTTACAGTTCCGTGAGCAGCTTCTGCTTCCATGGTTTTTCCATCTGGAGTGACAAGTACTGAAGTCATAAGTCCTAATGATCCAAAACCTTGAGCTACAGTATCTGATTGAACGTCGCCATCATAGTTTTTACATGCCCAAACGAAATTCCCATTCCATTTTAAAGCTGAAGCCACCATATCGTCGATTAGACGGTGTTCATATACGATACCAAGTGATTCAAATTTTTTCTTGTAATCAGCTTGATAAATTTCTTCAAAAATATCTTTAAATCTTCCATCATATTTTTTTAAAATAGTATTTTTAGAAGAGAAGTAGAGAGGCCATTTTTTAGATAGTGCCATGTTAAAACATGAATGTGCAAAACCTCTAATCGATTCGTCAGTGTTGTACATCGAAAGAGCTACACCATCGCCTTTAAAGTTATAAACTTCTTTAGAAATTTTTTCGCCATTGGCACCTTCAAAAGTAATCGTTAATTTTCCTGGACCTTTAGTCACGAAATCAGTTGCACGATATTGATCACCAAATGCGTGACGACCAATCATGATTGGAGCAGTCCAATTCGGCACTAAACGCGGAACATTTTTACAAATAATTGGTTCGCGAAAAACAGTTCCATCTAATATGTTTCTGATTGTACCATTAGGTGATTTCCACATTTCAGTTAGATTGAATTCTTTAACTCGCGCTTCATCTGGAGTAATCGTGGCACATTTAATACCAACGTTATATTTTTTAATTGCTTCAGCGGCATCTACAGTTACTTGGTCTTTGGTTTTTTCTCTGTATTCCATTCCTAGATCGTAATATTTAATGTCGATATCAAGGTAAGGTAGGATTAGTTTATCTTTAATAAACTTCCAGATAATGCGAGTCATTTCGTCGCCATCTAATTCAACCACTGGATTAACCACTTTAATTTTTTTCATACGTAGATTCCTTTGCTGTTATATTTGATTTTATTCTATGAATTTATCAGAGAGTAGTCGATATGCGTGTGCTAAGAAACCTTAGATTGTTGAAAGTATTTTTTGACTCTCTCGATCAAGGGAGCAAAATTGGTTTGTTGTATGACGTATTCATTAGCACCTATGAAAACCATGTCGCAGATTTCTTCTTCTCTCTGATCCTTTGAAACAAAGAGAATAGGGAATTCATTTTTAGCTTTATTGGTTCTAATTAGGCCAATGACTTCATGTGATGGCATGTCGGACATGTTTTCATGAAGGATGAGCATGTTGTGATCAGAATATCTTTCAAGCAGATGTAAAAGATGAAAGCCACCATCGACAAACTCGACACTGAATCCTTCAAATCTTAATTTCGATCCAAGATTATTTCTATACGTTTGATCTTTAGATCCAATTAAAACTTTAAAAGCTTTCTCATCTTTAATTTGCATAATTAATGTTTAGCAGATTTTACCGCTTCAGTCACAAGTTTTTCAGCTTCTTTATTTAAAGCCTCTTCTTGTTCTTTGGTAAATACCTGTCCCTTGAATTTTGGAAGTAAAATATTTTGTCTTATATATTCTTCAGCTTTTATTCCATTTGGTGATTGGCGAACACTTTCCCAATTTAAAGATTGTGAACCATAAAGTACTTTGGCAAAAAACTTAGTGAACCCACCCATGTTATCAATAGAAGCTTGTACGGAAGACTTGATCATTGTGTCGCCAAATTTAGGAGATGCAACTAGCATTTTGATAACTCGATTATTAACTTCTTCAATGTTTTTTTCAACCAAGGGAGAGCTCATGTCCATTCCATGAATTAATACGAGTGATAAGATGTTGTCATTAACAAACTCTTTAATGGCTTTACCTTCTTCAGAATTAAAAATCTCATCAAGATTTGCTCTAGAGTTCAATTGATCTCTTAGAGCTTTAGGTAAATCTTTTTCAGAAAGAGTGCCAAAGGCTTCTTGGATTTTAGATTGAACCATCGACTTGATTAATTGATCTAAAGCACCATTCTTATACAAAATAGCTACCAGGTCTGATCGAGTCTTTAGCGAGTCAGCAGTTGATTTAATATCTAATGATAAGCTTGTGAGGATATCATTTAAACTTCTTTTAGCATTCTTTGGATCATATTTTATATAATCTGCCAGCATGGTTGCGATTGGTTTTAAAATAGAATCAACGTTAGACTGATTGTCGGGAGAGTAAGGTGAAGAAGGAAGTATTGCACTTAAACATGGAAGTGCATTAGCATAATCGGCCAACACGGAACTACTAGACGAATCTTTTGAAGCCATCCATAAATGTAATGTATCTCGAACTAAGTTAACCGCTTTTCCTTCAAGGGCCGCAGTACAACTGGTAATTCTATCAGTTAGGCCTTCTACGATACTAAATTTATACATGTGATCTAAACATTGATTATAAGAACTAAGTAATTTTCCAACCTGTCCTTTTTGCTTTTCAAAATCTTCTGATCCTAAAGCATTTTTTAATAATTGATTTAATTTAACTTCGCCTAGAGATCTGGCAAATTCGATCGCATATTTTTGATTACACTTATCTAGATGAGCTGAAAGTTTGTCGGAAGGAACTTCCATTTTTGTACATTTTATAAAATCATCTTCAACGGGTTTTACTTTTGCCGGTAGCTCCGTAGCATTTAATTGAGTCTTTGCTTCGATTTTACCAAAATTAATGACAATTGAACGAGTAGCTTCTTTCTGGAGTTCATCAGAACAACGATCTTTATTAGATGATGTTGATAAACATTTTTTAAAATTATCCATGACTGTTTTAATAATCTCATTTCTAACGGATGGTAGGTCTTGATCTGGTCGATCTGTTAAGATCATTTCAGCATTCTTCTTGACGACCAATTCAGCAACATTAATTTTTAATTTATCACTACAAGAATCTAAAATTTGATCCGTTGGGTTTACTCCTAAGCATTTTTGGAATTTATCTTTAACTTCTAATTCTACAATTTGATCTAATTCTTCTTCTGTAAAACTGTTGCCAGCCGTATCTCTGATTTGAGCTTCAGCTACAGTCAAGGCCATGTTTTTGGTTAAGCGATCTGCACATGATGTAATCTTTTGAGTCGTTAAAGAGTCTTCTGTTACATTTTTTGGTAATTCTTTTTCAAGACATTGAGATAATTGAGCGATAGCTGTTTGCTTTATATTATCAGATTTATCTAATTGCTTAGGTACAGCACCGTCTAGCTTGATCATCGCTAGGGTTTTAGTAAAAGTAATGAGACTTTTTCTAACACAAGCTTCTCTTTTTTCTTGGTTATTTTCGGAGCTCCAACAAGAATCGAGTGATTTTTTTCCACTATCTATAGTTAATTGAATTTCTTTTGCTTGGCCTTTTAACATACTGTTGGCATTGTCTTTCATGCTTTTTAAAACAACTTGATAGGTAAGATCGTTAGTGATTTTAGTTTCACATGGACGGGTGTCTAGCATACCGTCAACTCGAATATTTTTTGTTTTTTGATTATTAAGACATGATTTAAATTCAGAAATTTTAGCTAATGATAACTTTTGTAATTCGGCTTTAGAAAAACTAGATTTAATGGCATCGGTATTTTCTATTTTATCCTTTACCACTTCAGCTCCGGCATTAGAAACTAAACTGTCTACACAGCTAATAACTTGATCTGAATAAGGAATAGTGGACTCTTTAGTACCAACTGCAGCAACACATTTTTGATACTCACCCCAAACGGCTTGTTTGATTTTTTCTGCACTAGCTTTTGAAGTTGTGCTGGAATTTAAAGTAGCCATAAGTTTTGGTAGAGAGATTTGAAGCACGCCATTTTTCATTGTTTTCAATGCACAGTTTTTTGCATTGGTCGCATTTGGTGGAAGCACTTGAGCACATATTCTATAATTATTTACTAGAACTGAATTAAAATCTGCTCGATCTTTTTCTGGAAGTGTATTGGTTAAGTTATCATTAGAAAGTTCATACACTAGCGCCGTACCTAAATTGGGAATGATTGAAGAAGTTAAAGCGTTCATGCAATGATCAGCGGCATATAAAGCATTATTAGCATTTTGAATACATTGATTAAATGGAGCTAAAATTTTATTGACCCAAACTCTTCTTTTTTGAAGATCTTTAACGCCTTCACTTTCAAGAATTTTACTGATGATGGGGCCGATCAATGCTGTACCAATAAATTGATTGACGAGAATGACTTTTCTATCATTAATAGAGCCTTGAACGATTGTTTCATTGGCTTCTCTAATAACATTATTGATCAATTGATCAAGCTCGCCAGGTTTTTTAAAATAAGGAGCTAAATCATTTCTAAAAGGTGCAATACTTTCTCTAATTTTAGGATCGATATCTCCTAAACCAATTTTACCACCTACCCAAACACCCACACTTGATTTCAGTCCTTGCATTTTTCCAGCAGCTCTATCGTAAGAAACAGGAAGAATTAATGAAATTGAATCAATTTCAGATCCCATTGATGATTCACACCAACTCATAATGAAAAAAAGCATGAGTAAAAACTTCATATTTCTCCGCAGACGGATAATTCTTAACATTTTTTCGGTTTCTTTTGACACCAACTTTAAGAATTAGAGACAAAATGCAACCAATTTTCTGCAGAAAATTTATTAATTACTTACAAGTTGACTGAAATGATCGACTTATTTTTGGCTGTTTGTTACACAAGAGAAGTAGTCGAGAATTTCGACATGGTTTAAATGAGGGGAAAACTATGAACAAATTATCAAAGAATTTTCTAAAAGCACTTTTAACATTATCAATGATCACTTTAGCTAGTTGCGGAGGCGGCGGCGGCGGAGGTGGCGGTGGAGGAACTGTTGTCACTCCAGGCACAGG
>JACCDQ011076440.1_pt1 | contig 13894 bp, 18 predicted proteins | sample 7446031 | NCBI WGS metagenome assembly JACCDQ01 (sample SAMN15323442, study PRJNA562643) | freshwater metagenome | isolation source: river surface water | place: USA:Blue River Watershed | collected 2017-08-17 | reverse complement strand
TGTCCAGCGCGTCATTGGATTGAATTCGGCGACGGAGCATCACTGAGTGCACCCCCGCCATTGCTTATCGTTTTTCGTTTTCATGATGTGGTGCTGCCCTAAAAAGCAGCGAGATGAATGCAATAAAACCCCAGGCGTAGAAGGCCAAGGCCAGTTCCAGCTGGACTTGCTCAACAACCAGGTTGAGCAACAAGAGCCCCACGTCCAGACCGAGGGCAATCAACAGATAGCCTGAGAACACGTATGCCTGCCGTGCAGCCCTAGCCATCCCGTAAAGGAGACCCGTGGCCAGCAACGACTTGCTGAAAAGAACAAGCGGCCCTGCCGCGGTCAGACCGCAGACCGCTACAAAGACACTGGTTGCCAGCTTCGACCCCACCAATGGAACCAGCAGGGGGCTGGTCAGCATTGGCAACCCTCTCCCGTCGTGGCTCAAGCCAAGGAGCCTCAGCTGATGACGGAGGACGCCCAACAACAGACGGGCGAGGGGTCGAAACATGGCAATCTCATGCAGGAAAGTTATAAGACCTGCCTAGTATACCACGAAAAAGCTTTTTGGCTCTTTTTGCGGAGGTTGCCGAACCGGCCCTCAGCACCGAAGTATAGGCAAACCCTTACATGCGACCGGCCATGACTCTTTGTTTCCTATACGTAGCGTGGAAACATTTGGTCCTAGGAGGCCGTCATGAAATTTGTCGTTGTTCGAGGCTTTCAAGAGCCTTGGGATAAGTCACGCAAGTACCGCTATGCCGTTGTGCTGGGCATGGTCAATGGCCGCATGGCTATCGCACCGTGCACCACTGCGCCTGGCCGGAAGGGCTTTGTCCCTCAAGGCTGTGCGCTGCTCACGGACAACAGTCCGGCGTACGAAGGCTCAGGCTTCAACGCCCAGGCCATCGGCATCAACATCCGGGAGACGGGGCTCTATGCCATCGACTCGCGGTTCGTTCGTCGATGCAGGCAAGCTGGCGTGCTCGACACGTCGAAGGACCTTCGTCTTCAGGCCAACCTGATGGACCTGATGAAGACCTACGACTTGCTGCACACCAACAAGGAGTTCACCTGATTTTGCGAACCTCAAACCACCACACTCCCGTGTGGTGGTTTTTTGCATCAGGCGGAGCTTAGCTCCGCGCCGCAGCGCAGCATCCGAGTTCCAGGCTGACGTCCATCGAAGTGAAGTGCAATACCGGTCGACCCAAACGCAGCACCCGGGGAGCCGATGATGACGCCAGAGCCCCGAATCGGTTGAGCGCCGCGCGCTCCGACACGAGCACCAGTGCGAGCCAGTCCTTGCAGAACCGCGCCTTCAGCGACGATTTGCCCCGTGCGTTGGCAGCGCAAAACCCTCGAGACCCGGAACCGAAACGACATGGTACCGACTCAAGCCTGGCGCCGCACGCGACGGAACATCTTGAGGGCGTCGGGCATGGCAACCAGGACAGTGCTCAGGCCGCATGCCAGACCCAACCAGGTCATCGGACGGTCCAGCGACTCGTGGCCACCCAGCACCAGCACGGCCGCCAGGCCGTAGTAAATCACCAGTGCCACACCGACACCCAAGGTCAGCGCCTTCAGGTCGTGTCGCAGGTCAGCTCCCATGGGCGCCACCCTGCTGTTGTTGATGCAGCTGGGTCAGCTTAGCCCACGCCCACTCCGACCAGGTCTGCACCAGGATGTGCAGCGCCAGCGCATGCACCGGCGAGTCGACGTTGTGCGGCGAGTAGCAAGCCTCGGTGCCCAGCATCTGGCTCATCTGCGGGTCACGCACATGGTGCTGCAGCTGCGGCTCCGCGCTCAGGCTGGCCGCAAACGACCGGTTCACCCAGAAGCTGCGCGGCACCGCGGTCCCTTCGAACCGCTGGAATCCACAGTCTTCCACCATCGCGTCCGGCAGCAAACCAGAATTGCGCAGACGCTCACGAGCGGTCTCCACCTGTCGATTCCACTCGTCGTCGGAGACGGCAATACCCCCCAGCACCTCCAGTGCTTTGGTGGCGACGGCCAGCTCGAACCCTGCGGACTTGTTGCCCGGGGTCAGCGTCATGAAGTCGATGCGTGTGAAGAAGTCCATCTCGAAGAACACCAGCGGTGTACAGTGCGAGCACAGTACCACAAAAAACAAAGCCCGTCAATATGACAGGCTGTTTTGTGGTATGCGCTTTGGGCCTCAGCTCAACTTGAGCGTCAGCGGCGTGGCCAGGTTCAGCACGAACTGGTCGGGGTTGGCCACCCCCACCGAGGCGAACGCGGCTTTCATCTGGGTGATGAACTGGGCGTAGAGGCGAGCCAGCTCGAGGACCTCCGCATCGTCCAGCGAACCAGCCGGCATGGACACGTCGACCTTCGCCGCCAAGGCTTCGGCGTGCTCGGGGGTCGCGCCCAGAACGATGAGCTGAGCGCGCAGCGCACCGAGGAACTTCACGGAAGGCAGCTGGCTGAGGTCGGCCTCGACCATGTCGCGGACGGCGGCGAACAGCTCACGGGTGATGGAGTTCATGGACAGACTTTCAGAGAAAAGGAAGCGAGGACTTAAGCGCCCAGCACAGGCAAGTCGAAATCAGGTTGGTTCCAGGTCGGCACAGCCTCAGCCAGCGCGGCGGAGAACGCCTCAGCTCGCTCGGCCGGGACATCCCACTGCAGTGCCAGCCACCCGGTGGAGACCACGGGGTCCGGGCGCAGCCAGTGCAGCTCCATCGGATTGACCACCAGGGTCTTGCCGACGGAGGCGGACTCCTCCTCAGGCACCGACAGGCAGCCGAAGGAGTACATGAAGCCTTCGACGGTCAGGGTGAAAAAGAGGCGCCCTTCCCAGTCCGGGTCGGTGTGCGGCCAGGCCTCATGGCAGAACACCAGGTCCGGCTTGATGCCCATCACCGTCAAAGCTTCCGGCCCACGGCAGACGTCGATGCGCTGGTCCAGGCCTTCGCGACGCTCCTGCAGCTCATCCGCGAACCGGAACTTCTGCGCCCGCGCGGGGTGCAGCAGCGGGATGTCGACCAGGTTCACGACGCCACCACGGTCAGCTCGTACCAGGACTCGACGCCAACGCCGTCATCGCAGGCCGACCACTTCGGCGCGAGACCAGCGACGATGCACCGGGCCTCAAACTCCAGCCACAGGTCGTGACAGGCGTGGCCCGGGGTCCAGATACCCTTGCCGGCGGTGCGCCACTCAGCGCCCTTCTGGTAGGGGATGGCCCAGCGGAAGGTCTCGAGCACCAGGGCCGCATCGCGAAAGCCGCGCGCGCCCAGGGCAACCCTGCCCGGGAGTTGACCGCGCTGCAGGCGGAACTCGAACAGGCTGAACGCGAAGTTGAAGAAGTGGCGGACCTGAAGCTCAGCCACCAGGCGGGCCTCATCGAGCTCGCACTGCTTGCCGGCCGCCTGACGGCGGGCCGCTTCTTCCTGAGCGGCCTGCGCCGCAGCCAGTTGAGCGCCGAGGGACATCATGGATTCCTTCAGAGCACCAGGACCGGCACACCACTGCGGGTGACGAACTTCGCCAGGGTCCAGCCCTTCTCGAACTCGGTCTTGGCCACGGCGCTCACCGACAGGCTCAACTCGAAGTTGGCAAAGCCGCTGCGGCCGTTGTTGTCGGTGCTGCGCAGCGCCACGATGGTGTCGCCAGGGGTGCCGGCGGCCTTCTTGGCCTGGAGTTGCTCGATGAGCTGGTCGATGGTCAGACGTGCATGCATGTTCTTGTCCTCAAGGAATCTGGATGAAGGAGCCCGCGCCCTCGGCGCCGAGCAGTTCGACAAGCTTGTCGGCCGCCAGCAGCGACACCGCGTCAGCAGGAACACCCACCTCGCGAGCCACCCGCACAGCGTCCTGCGCCAGGTCACCACTGGAAGTCACCAGCGCGTGCACCTGCGAACCATCCGCACGGCGCGCGACCGCACCCACCCTCGAACCCGGGGCCACCGGTTGCATCAACGCCGCCAGGGCCGCCAGCGCTGCCCCGGTCTCGCTCTGACCCGGCGCCACGTCCGTCGTCAGTTGCTGGACCTGCGACAACCAGCTGGGGACTTGCTCGTTCGACATCGACAACCTCGTCAGTCAGTGAATCAATACGTGCAGTATACCCAACAATGCCTTTGCTGGCAAATGTTTTTCGCAACTTACATCAAAGTATCCGGGAGGGAAAGCCACCGAGGTGGCTTCCTGGTCAGCGGCTCATCAGTTCGGCCACTCGAGCCTGCACCAGTTCATCGACACGTCGCACGGCCGTCTGCATCTGCACCTCGCTGAGCGCCACTTCGCCGCCTTCTCGGTCAACCTTCCACTGCATGGCCATCGGCAGGTTGTCCAGCCAGCGCTGGGCCTTCTGCGGGTCACCGCCAGGCAGGTCCGGCAGGCACGACCTCAGGTAACTTTCAGCGGTTTCCAGCAGCAGCGCCGCCAGGCCACCGACCAAGTCCACACTGACGAACGGTTGACCCGGGAACACGTCGCGGACCACCACGTCGTCGAAACACCGGCGCGACAGCTTGAGGTCCTTGGGGCTGTAGCTCGAGGTCAGCTCGCCCCGGCGCTTGCCGTGAAACGGCTGAGGCACCCGGTCGTCCGACCAGGTGGTGAACGGCACGTTGACCCCAGCCTTCTTCAGGAGCACGCAGAACTCGTGGTCGCAGGCCTCGGGGTAGACGCGCTTGTCCGGCACGCACTGGGCCAGGGCCAGCCCTTCGAACTCGGAGACGTGGCGCAGCAGCAGGCCCACGTGGTCGTAGACCACCAGGTGCACTCCGCCATCGAGGTACACATGGAACGTCGAGCGCTCGACCGTGTAACCGTAGACCAGTGTCCGCGGCGTCTTGTCCGCCAGCGCCTGCGCAGTGGCCATGGCCTGACCGGCCGCGGTGTCGTTGAGGGATTCGAATTGCTGCTTGTTCATGGCGGTTGACCTAGTGAGCCGGAAAGCGACGGCGGAGGTTCAGTGAAAGGCGCCGGCTTGAAAGTCGAAGTTGGCGCCGAACGAGACGTCGCCCAACAGGATGCCGACCCGGACATCTTTGGCCGTCACCCAGTACGGCGCACTGACCTGCACCCCGGCGCCGTAGCGCTGCTGAGCCGCGCGCTGCAACACCTCGGGCGAGATGTCGTAGGAGACCAGCGCAGCGGGAGAATGGGTGGAACACATGGTTGTTGACTTCCGTTCAGGCTCCGGGAAACCCGTAGCTGTCGTTGAGCTTGACCAGCTCGGCTCCGAAGCGCTGCAGCACATCCGTGTACTGCGCCAACTCTGCCAGCGTCATCTGCGTCGGGGTGGAGGCCTGGACCGTGGGCGCCTTGTCCACGAAGACATACGCGTGGGCCACCCGCCTCGACTTCCCACGGTAGGGCATGAAGCCCGTCAGGATGGCCGAGATGCCGCCCGACGGCGCCTTGAAGACGGTGGACTGGATGTCAGACGGGGTGCTCATGGCCAAACGTCAGTTGAGCCAACGCCGCATGTTCTTCGCGAGACAAGAGCGGCTGCACCACCCGCGAAGAACCCTCGTCGTCGACCGGGGTCATCGAGCGGGCCCAGTCGGCCACCGGCCGAGACCAGATGCGCCCGTTGTCGCCTTGATAGACCACCGTCGGCGGGTACTGCTCCGGCCGCTCGGTGAACTCATTGGCGATGCACAACACGGTATACAGATTACCGTTGGTGTGCCGCCACCGGGATTGCGGGGATGGGATTGCCGACATGTTGCTGCTGCTGAAATGAGCTTGCATTATAGCACCTTTCTCGCAAAATGCAACTTATAACAATGCCTGCTTTTTGATGCGGTGGTCAGAACGGCGCCAGACGCGGCAGCAGCCACCCCTTTGCTCGAGCGTTGACGCGCCCCATGGCCTGCTTTCGGTCCAGGCCGCTGGCCTTCAGCGTGTCAGCCTCCTCCTTCATCACATCTTGCCCGACCCACTGGAGAAATTGGCCAATGTGGTCAGCGGTGACCTTGCCGAAGTCGGCCACGATGAGGTCGAAGCCCTGCTCGAGCCGGCTGTCGGTGAGCACCGCCTCGGTGAAGGCGTCCAGGCTGGCCAGCACCTCCGGCGCAATCTCGACCAAACGAGCCGACTTGGTGCCCTTGTGCTTGGCACCCTTGGTCTTGAACACCAGGTAGCCGAAGAAGGGGTGCTGGCAGGTCCAGACGATGCCTTCACCGATGCCGTCGCCGCCCAGGGCCTTGGCCACCGGGCACTGCGCTTCGACCGCCAGGGTGAGCTCTTCCAGGGCATCCAGCACCGACCCCGGGTCGTTGAAGTCGATTTCTATGCTGTACCGCGGGTAGTCGCTGATGAAGTGAATGAGCGAGGTGGCACCTTCAGCCTGCACGCCCTTCCAGTCCGCGCCGGCCTGCTCGACGGCCAACCAGACCTCCCGGCCATCCATCAGCGTGGCCAGCACCGCGAACACGACCCAACGGGTCGGCAGCTTGCCGATGGCGGTCTTGCCGTTGACGCCCGGGCCGCACCATTCGCCGAACACCCGCAGCGCCACCACACCCTCCTGAGCGCCGGCCACGCCGGCCAGAAGCGCTTGGCGCAGCAGCATCAGGTCCTGGCTGCCCTCTTGAGACTCGGCCCACGCGGCGAAACCCATGTTGTCCGCATCCACCGACAGGATGCGCTCCCGGCTCTGGGTCTCGATGGTGCCGGCCTGCAGGTCGAACGCAACCCCACAGTTGGTGCCATGCAGCTTGACGGTGCCATGGAAGCGCAGAACCGGCTTGCACAGGGTGCGGTCGTACATCGGCGTGTCGGCCTCGCTCTGGCCGATGTACTCTGCACGATGGGTGACGGCGTCGACGACGTGACGGAACTGGTCGATGGAGGGGAACTTGCGGAGTTGCATGGCAGCTGAGACAAAATGGATGCGGCAAGTATACCATGAAAGATGCTTTATTAACTGTGTGTTCTCAGCTTGAACAAAATTTGATATACTGATAGCAGTTCATCTCCGGCCACCCCATGACCACCACCTCCCAACTGCTCATCGACGCCCTACAGCTCTGGCTGGAGCTGTCCGAAGTCGACCCCGGCCAGACTTCGTTCCGCATCAAGTTGGGCGGGGGCATGGATGACTGGACGGTCAAGCGGATGCACGACCTCATCAAGGAAGCGCTCGAGCTCGACACGAGCAACACCACGGGTGTCTTGATGCTCGATGCCCTGTCTCAGCAGTACTTCGAGAACCGCAGCTTCAGCGTCGACCAGCTGCTGAGCGACCCCGCCCGCACCGCCGCGTACGTGAAGAAGGCAGCGGCACTGCGCGAGATGGTCAGAGCGCCGGCCTTCATGACCCAGAACAACAGCTTCGTCGGCGGGCTGCGGTCCGCCCTGAAGATGTACGCCATGGACAGCGAGAAGACGCTGGCCGTGACCGGCGACCTGCAGGAGCTGGGCTTCCTGCGCCGCGACGCCTTCCGCTCCATATCGAAGCTGCGCGTCGACCAGTTCCTGTCCGGCATGCCGGAGCCCGAGAGCGTCAAGCCGGTCTACAACGCCTGGGTGCACCAGTTCTGGAACGTCAACGAGCTGGTCGAGGCGGCCTGCCGGCAGCCCGCCGGTGTGACGCTCAGCCTGATTCGAGACCCGGATGACCTGCAGAGCTACTTTGCGTTCGCGGTGCGCAATGGCGGCAACCTGTTCCTGCTGTCGGACGTTCCGGTGCACGCCCACCCGCTGCAGAAGTACATGTCGCGCCGGCCGGAGCGCGAGTTCGGCAGCCGGACTTCCCGGAACTGGTTTCCCTACGACCTGCTGAACCTGACGTTCGACGAGGAGAGCGAGCAGTTCTTCGCCGACCAGACGCGCCGGCGCTCGCTGGTGCCGCAACACCAGTCGGTCGACCGGCTCAAGCCCATCGCCGAGCTGGAGCCCCAAGAGGTGCTCTGGATTGTCATGATGTTCGAGCTCATCCTCGACAAGTTCTGGCATCAGGGCTACCAGGCGCCGACGCTGTCGTACACCGCGGCCATGATTCGGGAAGAAACGCCGCTCATCGAGGCGGCCCAAGCGGCCAACCTGCCGGTGCCCACCTACCCGACGCTGGCCTTGCCTGCGCTGCGCCGTGAGGACATGACCACCGAGGCGGTGGCTGACGCTGTAGGCAAGTCGGGTGACCATCCGAACGCCTGGCTTGAAGCACGGTACGCCGACCAGGTCCACGAGGAGCTCTTCAACCTGCTCGACAACGGCTCCGAAACCCATTACCTGCCGCCGGTGGAAGACTCGCGCCGCGGCCGCGACCACAAGAACCACGAGCTGGCCGTGGTGACCAGCTCGCACGTCTCTGTTCTTCCCAAGGAGGACGAGGCACAGCCCTTCTGGAACAAGGAAGGCCGATACCCGCTGCACGCGATGCCGTCGACGACGTTCGGCACCCGGAAGGAGCTGGCCGAGAACCGTGTGTTCCTGGCTCGCCACAACCAGGCCATGGCTATCCGGCGCCTGGCCGACGAAGAGTTCGCCCGCCGCAAAGCCGAAGTCGTCAAGTGGTGGATGGACCGGGTCCGCGACAACCAGGACCACCTGCTTAGCCTGGCCGCGCAAGGCCTGGTGCGCCGCACCTTCGAGCCCACTGACCCTGGCGCCGTACCCCGGCCCGGCGACGGCTACCACTACAAGGACGGCACGTTCAACTTCGTGCGGACGTTCGAGAACGACGATGAAGGCAGCCGCATCTCGCACACCCTGGCGCTGCATCAGGGCTACCTGCAGCGGGCCGGAAAGTACCAGTGCTGGGTAACCGGGGCAGCGAGCTCCTACCGCGTGCTGATTCAGCCGCAGAACGCCAAGCAGCTGGCTGAGGTGGCCGGCTGCGAGGTGGCCGACCTTCCCGATGTCCTCCAGCACTGGGCGCCCGACCGGGAGCACAAGGGCAACCACATCCTGGACCGTATCGACCCGATGTCCTGGGCGTTGAAGGACCCATGGTGCGACCTCAACTTCCGGGTGATGATGTTCCTGTCCAAGCGCGGTCTCGCGCAGGTGAAAAAGCAGTTTCCTGAGAGCGTGGCGGCCGGCGTCGCCGACGAGCAGGTCCGCAAGGACGTGAAGGGCACGACCATCACCAAAATCACGTTCTGATGGTGCCACCCACCGTCCCCGGCCACGAGGCGTTGGTGGTGCTGGCGTGCTCGGGCCTGAAGTTGGCCCAGCCCGCGCCCGCGCTGGAGCTCTACCGCGGCGTGATGTACAGCACCTTCCGAGCGGCGGTGATGCCGGGAGCCCCTCCCCAGGTGGTCATCCTGTCCGCCAAGCATGGCTTTCTGCGGCCCCAGGACCTGGTCAGCCCTTACGACCAGCGCATGTCACCCGCCCGCGCTCAAGAGATGCTGGCCAACCTCGACAAGTTCTTGACCCTGGCGCCCCGTTCGGGCGTGCGTCAGGTGCTGCTCGCCGGCGGAAAGCCCTACCGCGCGGTCATGCGCGCGGCGCTTCCAAGGCTCATCGAGCGAACGGACTTCTCCGCGGTGACGGTGCTGGAGACCTCGGGAGGCCTCGGCTACCAGCGCCAGCAGCTGCGGGCGTTTCTCAGCCAGATGAGGTCGGCGAACACGGCGTCAGGCCTTGGGACTTGAGCCCGCGGGGAGCACGAGCTCGGCGCTTCGAAGAAGCCGGCGCAGGCCCTGTTCCATCTGGTCAAAATCCATCGGCTTGGTCCAGTAGTCGTCCGCTCCGGCTTGCCGCGCTTCCTCCATCTCAGCCGGCAACGCACTGGCGGACAGGGCCACGACGAGAAGCCCGCGCGTGCGCTCATCGGACCTCAACGCACTCAACACCTCCAAGCCCGACATGTCGGGCAGGTTCATGTCCAGCAGCACCAGGTCCGGCGGCGCCGCCCGTACACACGCCAGACCTGCACGACCGGTGTCAGCCTCCACGAGCACCACATCCGGCCAGCGTTTCAAGAACTCCCCAACCAGAAGGGCGTTGACCGGGTTGTCTTCGATGTAGCAGACCCGCCCTTTCGGGGCTGCCGCAGCCACCGAAGGACGAAGCTCTCGCGCGGCGCCCCCGACGGCCCCAGGCCGTGAGAACGCGCTCATGCGACCCAGCTGAGCCCGCGGCTCCCCGAGGGGCAACGAGACCTCGACCGTGGTGCCCACCCCTTCCGCGCTGCGCACCGTGAGGGACCCCTTCATCAGTTCGGTCAGGTCCTTGCACAAGGACATCCCGATGCCGGTGCCTTCAATGCTGGAGCGTTCCCGGCCCAGTCGGTTGAAGGGCTCAAACAACCCCTCGAGCTGAGTCGCCGTCATCCCAAGCCCGGTGTCGCGGACCTCCAGCTTGACCTGGTCGCCCTCGAGGTTCACGTTCAGGTGAACCTGGCCTCCAGGACGGTTGTACTTGATGGCGTTGGACACGAGATTAGTGAGCACCTGTTGCAGCCGAACGGGGTCGGCCATCATGTACAGCGCGGAGCTACGGTCGTAGTCGCAGTGCAACTCCACCGACTTCTCACGGGCGCCCGGCTCGCTCTGGGCGGCCACTTCGTCAAGCAGGGCGCAAACGTCAGTACGGACCACGGCAATGCTCACAACCCCCGCTTCGATGCGTGCGACGTCCAGCACATCGTCGATGAGCGCCCGCAGCTGGGTCCCCGCCTGGATGATGTGCTCCAGGTAGGCCACCTCCGTCTCCACCGGCAGCCGACCGTTTCCAGTGGCACTGCGCATGAGCTGCGAAAAGCCGAGGACCGCGTTCAAGGGCGTACGCAGTTCATGGCTCATGCGCGACAAGAAGGCCGTCTTTGCTCGACTTGCCGCCTCAGCCGCGAGCTGGAATCTGTGCGCCGCCTCCGCCGCCCGCACCGCGCCCAGGTCGCGCAGAACCACAGTCAGCAGCACCTTGCCACGCGCGGCCGCCTTCGAGATGGACGCCTCGACCGGGAACTCGGTGCCATCCACACGGCGAGCCGCCAGGTCTTTGGCCACCCCCATGCGCCGCGTAGTGCCATCGTGGACGAAGCCGCGCACATGCTCTGCGTGGACCCGATGGAACCGTTCTGGGATGAATCGACTCAAGGGCTGGCCCAGCGCCTGGTCCGCAGGGAGGCCGAAAATGCGCACTGCGGATTGGTTGAAGATGACGATGCGTTGGTCCTCGTCCACCGTGATGATGGCGTCTTGCGCGGTGTCCAGGATGCCGGCGAGTTGCTCCTCGTGTTCTCGACTGCGCTGCTCAGCCGATTCGCGGGCACGCTCGCGCGCCAGGTTGTCCAACGCGAACGACAGATTGGCCGCCATCTCACTGAGGACAGCGACCAGCTCGGCGTCGAAGAAGCTTTCCACATCGGCAACCAGGTGGAGGCAGGCCACAACCTCGCCCTCACAGGTGACAGGCAGCCCGATGCAAGACCTCCAGCCGACTTCGGCAGCCTTGCTGGCCCAGCGGATGGTCCGTGCGTCATTGCGCATCTCGTTAACGACGCACACAATGCCCTCGCGCAAGGCGGTTGTCGTTGGCGTCGACGCATCGACGGACAACGCAGAGAGGTCCACCTGAAGGGCCCCGGCCAGCTGAGGGTCGACACCCCCTAGGGCCACCGGCGCCGCGAATTCACCGTCAAGCCGGCTGACCCAGCTCGCCTTGGCTTGAAGGACGTTGATGCAGATGGCGCAGATTTCAGAGAACAGCGCACGGTCGTCGGTGGCACGGGCGATGGCCCGGTAGGTGGCTGACACCGCCTGATGTTCTCTGGATTGCCGCTGTGACCGCTGAGCGGTTTGCCGCATGCGCGCGGACCGCTCCACCAGCACCTCCATCATGTGGTTGAAGCGCCGCGCCAAGTGGCCGAACTCCCCGGGCAAGTCTTCGTTGGCCCGCTTTCCCTCCGCCCCTTCCGCGACTTCGTTGACCGCGCCCAACAAGGAGCGCAGCGGTCGAGACAGGGCTCGCGTGAGCCCGACAGCCACCGCCAGGCTGGCGACCAGAACCACCGCAGCGAGCGCGATGTTGCGAGTGAGGGCCAAGTAGGGTTCGCGGTACACCTCGGCCACCGGGGCCGCCACCGTCACGTACACCCCGTGCAGGCCTACCTCATTTCGGCTGAAGAGTTTGCGCACACTATCCACGCCAGTGGACTCCACGATGGCGCCCGGCTTCAGCACCGCGACCCGGCCCAGTTCATCAGAGACCTGAGTCCCCACGAACTTCTCGGGGTGCGGATACCGCGCCAAGATGTGATTACTCGACGCCAAGACGCTGGCCGAGCGCTGCGACTCCGCCGCACCATGGCGTTCCAAGAGCTCGGCCAGGCGGAGCAAGTCAATTGCGACGGACAGCACATTCAACGTATCGCCACGGGCGTCACGCACGGACTTAGAAAGCATCACGACCTGCCGCGCGTTCGTCCGGCTCATGAAGGGGCCACTCAACGCGAATCCACGGCTGCGTACCGCGGGACCAAACCAGTCGGCCTGCTCTTCCTTGGGCAACACGCCTCCGACGGGCGTGCGCCAGCTGCAGAGACGCAAACCTTCTCGGCTCGACAGGTTCATGTTGACGAACAAGGGGCTGAGCTCCAACCCCCGAAACAGGAGCGCGCATTGGTCGGCGTCTACAGCCAAAGCTTCTGGACGCACAAGCGAGAGTTCAAGCAAAAGCTCCGCCTGGTGAAACACTTCGGCAACCAATCGACCCACCGCATCTGCCTCGCGGGATAGCGCCACCTGGGCATCTCGGGAGGCGGCGTCGAAGGTTCTGTAGGTCGAGTAAGCCTGCACCAGCAACACCGGCAACGTGACCACAATGACCACCGTGGCAACACTGCGCGTGAAGTAGGTCAAAGGAAACCAAGTCATTTTTGCCTCCCTACGCTCGACGCCCTCGTGCGAGCGCGTCTTTTGTGATTCTGCAGGGAAGCGTCTCGGGGCGCCATGGGCGCCTACCGTCAACAGGGGCGAATTACCACCAGTGCTATACGGAGTTGTATCAACCACCTGAGGACATATTCATGAAAGACCTGACCACTGACATCAACCTGGACGAAGAAGTGCTGCACCTGGCGGAGTTCATCCGCCTGAAGTGGACGCCGATTGCCAACATCGAGGACCTGTTCCGGGAAATCCGGGACGCCGCGCTTCACTCCGCCCGAGGCTGGTTCGACCAGCACGAGGTGTGGGAGCTGGCCACGGAGCTGGAAGACAAGCGAAGTGCCAAGCTCGAGGCCGAGCTCAAGCTGAGCTTCGACGCCGGCGCCTACCTGTACGACGCCTGGTGCACCCTGCTGAGCGACATCTCGCGCAAAGTGAAGGATGTGCGCGAAGCCGGCCTGGCGCTGGACGGCGACTGGGACTTCACCCGCCGCACGCGGCGCGTGGAGGTCGGCCTCGGCGAGAAGTATCCGGACCTGGCCACGGCCCGCCCCTTGGGCTGGGCAGAGCTGGAAGCCGGCTACAGCGACTTCGACGGCCAAGAGGAGTACGACCCCAAGCCCGACCGAGAGCTCTTCAAGGGAGCCCAGGTTCAGGGCACGCTGTCGGCGCCTTTCCCCGGCCGCGTGGCCTTGCCGTACGTCATGTACGACGAGAAGTGCCAAGGCAACCGGGCTTCGCACGTCCTGGTGGGCGCGGTCTTTGCCCATTTCCTGGGCATCGCCGAGCACCTCAACACGGTGAAGCTCAAGCGCGACCTGGTCGCCGCCCTGCCGGAGCTTGACAGCCCTGGCATGGTGTTCGAGCGGAACCTGCAGACGGACAACCCGATTCTGAAGGTGCTGTTCGACCTGGCGCCGCCGTGCCGGTCCAAGGCAGAGTTCGAGGCCTGCATCGCCAGCCGAACCGAGTTCGATGCGCTGTCGGAAGAAGAGAAGGCACGCATCAGGGAAAGCAACAGCAAGTCGATTTCTCGCATGTTCGAGCAACTGCGCAGCGAGTCAGGCGAGGAAAGACGCCAGC
>JACCDQ010587280.1_pt1 | contig 13896 bp, 10 predicted proteins | sample 7446031 | NCBI WGS metagenome assembly JACCDQ01 (sample SAMN15323442, study PRJNA562643) | freshwater metagenome | isolation source: river surface water | place: USA:Blue River Watershed | collected 2017-08-17 | reverse complement strand
GTAAAACATCAACATACTCAGCAGCCATTTCTGCCTCATGCGATTCATGAATGTCGGTTACTACTGGAATCCCAAATTGAGCTCGAACTTCTCCTAAAATTTTCAGTGCCTTTTCATCGCCAATGCCAGTAAAAGAATCAATTCTGGATCGGTTTGCTTTGCGATATGATCCCTTGAATACCAAAGGAATAGACAATTCATCGCAAATTTTAACCAGTTCCTCCGCAGTTTTCATGGCTATATCTCGGCTTTCAATCGCACAAGGTCCGGCCAAAACAAAAAATGATTCGCTATCGGTATGATGCAATAAGGGTATCTGAGGTTGATTTGACATAAGCACAAAGGTAACTAAGCTATTGGAATTTATTCCATCCGAATCAATAACGGCGAATCAAACCGAAAACCATTTTTCGTGAATGAATGAAAAATACCAATAATCCAGCATAAAAGCTTGAAACCAAGTTAGTACCTAAAAAACGAAAAACTCATATTGCTGCCGTTCGCATCTTTACCTTTTATTTCTATGCGCCCAGATTGACCTTCTAATGCAGCCACCAAATCTTCAGCTTCCATCACCTTTTTGCCATTAAATTCCACCACCGTAAACCCGTTGGGCAATCCCATTTGTGATACCGCTCCTCCACGCTGAATATTCATGATTTTCACACCATTACTCAAAGCCAACCGCTCTTTATCTGATGCACTTAATGCCTGAAAATCAGCCCCCAAATATTTGGAGCGTACCACACCTTTCATACTTAATTCATTTTGTGACTTCTTATCGATCAATGTCAAATTAATCTTCTTGCGTTCTCCCTCTCGAATAAATTCAATGGGCACCGTATTTCCTGGACGTTGGTAAGCTAAAAATTCATCAAAACTGGATCGTCCATCTACATCTACATTTCCAATTTTCACAATCACATCATTGCGCTTTAATCCCGACTTTTCAGCAGGACCATCTTCGAGCAAAGCTTTAATTTTAATGGGCTCTTTTTCCAATTTCAGGGCTGACATTTCCTCGGGGCTCACAGTTCCAATTTCAAAACCGGTAAATGCACGTTGAACCTCCCCTTTTTCTATAAAATCCTTTACAATTTTTTGAACTATATTGCTGGGGATGGCAAATCCGTAACCCGTGTAGCTTCCGGTATTCGATTGAATGGCCGTATTAATTCCTACTAGCTGTCCTTTCAAATTTACCAATGCACCCCCTGAATTACCGGGGTTAATTGCAGCGTCGGTTTGAATAAAGCTCTCAATGGGAAATTGATTCTTTACGATATTAATATTTCTACCCTTTGCACTAACAATTCCAGCCGTAACGGTTGAGTTCAAGTTAAATGGATTCCCGACCGCTAATACCCACTCACCTACATTCACTTCATCGGAGTTTGCAAAAACTACCGAAGGCAAATTACGCTCCTCTATTTTAATTAATGCCAAATCCGATCCAGGGTCAGTGCCAATTACTTTAGCAACATACTCTTTCTTACTCTTGTTTAACACAACCGTTATTTTTTCCGCTCCTTGTATAACATGGTTGTTCGTAACTATGTAACCATCAGAATTAACAATAACCCCACTTCCTGTGCTCGTGGCCTGTCCTCTGCTTCCGAAGGGATCAAAATCCCAAAAACTACCAAACGGACTTTCATATTGCACCGTAGAAAGTGTCTTAATAAAAACTACCGTAGGCGTAGATGCAGCACTTGCCGATTCAAATGCAGACAAATCAACGTTTGTGCCTGCCATTCTTGAAGGTATGCCGTTCTCCGCAACTTTTAACCAAGCCACATCAGAACCTTTCATCCAACTAAAAACAAAAGCTCCTAAAAATCCAGAAATACTGGAAATCAAAACAACGATCAACACGAACGACTTTTTCATAGTTTTATCTTTTTGAATTTAACGTATACATAATTTCATCATTTCTTCTATAATGAACCCCTTTAAACCACTTTAATGGTCAAATCTAATCCACTTTATATGATCAAAATTTAGCCCAAATACAACAATTGCGAATTTAATAAAAATGGCACCTCAAAGGGTGCCATTTCGATGTATTACAAATTAAAAACGTTGACTTTTTCTAATAAAGAAACTTCAATTATATCTTATTCGATATGGTTGATACTTTCTTACACTTAAACTAATAGAAAGACCAAAGACCCATGTAAAATGCAGATTTAAACGCTCTTTTCCCTCGGAACAATCCACGGGCAATTCCTGGTTCCATAGCGTTTTTAAGCGCTCATTCCTGGGAACAATCCACGTGCAATTCCTGGCTCCATAAAGGGCCATGGAATACGCGAAAGTATAAGCAACAATGCCACCAAATAAAACCACTTTGCATTGTCTTTTTCTTTCTTTGCAGATACGCCACCAACGGTAATTAAAGCAATAGCAATAATCATAGTCAATGGATGTTCAACTAAGTAAAAACGTGGGGCAGGATTTCCCATAGCTTCTTTCATGCCTAAGGTTTGAATCAACTTCAATCCCCAAACACCTACAAACCATTGAACCAATCCCAATAATAACATTACATGGGAAGAAATAGTTAAAAAGCGGGTTTCTTTACCGTTTTTTCTCAAAAACGCATTTACCATTGACCAAATCAAGAGTACTAACACAATCCATCTCAAGAAATTGTGTAGGTGGGTTAAGCCTGTCATCATATTTTATCCAATTTTAAGCGAAGTTAGTCAAATCTATTCGAATTTCAGAAATTACGCTACAACAATCTAACGGTTAATTTTATACCTTCGCAATATGAAAAAATGGGGAATTCGCATAGCTGCCACTTTAGGCGTTTTATTCTTGATTCTACTCATCCTGCCTTTTGCCTTCAAAGGTAAAATCTTATCCACCATTAAAGAATCTACCAACAACTCTGTAAATGCAAAAATTACTTTCGACGACGATATTTCACTTTCACTAATTCGAAACTTTCCAAATATTTCTGTAGGTATTAATAACCTCAAAGTAGTTGGAATCGATTCTTTTGCAAAAGATACTCTGTTTGCCACGGAAAAAATGCGTCTAACTATTGATATTCAATCCGTTTTAGGAAGTGGAAAGCCAATGACCATCAATAAAATCTATTTGAATAACCCATTAATCAACATCATATTTCTTGAAAGCGGACGTGCAAATTTCGATATTGCCAAAGTAGACTCTACTGCAACCATCGACACCACAAAAAGCGAACCCATGAATTTGCAGCTCGAGAGTATTGTAGTTGAAAATGCTCGCATCGGATATGTGGATCATTCTATGGATTTCGATATGTTTCTTACCGGTTTTAATTTCGATGGTACGGGTAGTTTCAAAGGCGATGTCTTTGCATTGAAAAATGAATTGAATGCCGCAACCCTGGATATGTCGTATGGAGGCATGAAACTCCTTTCAAAGACCAAACTTGCTTCTAACAGCACCATCAATATGAACTTCAATACGTTCCGTTTTGATTTCGGGGGAATTGAAGCCAAATTAAACGAATTTCCCTTTGTTTTGAAAGGATGGTTACAAATGAATGATTTAAATATGGACATGGATTTGGATCTATCTGTGCCTTCGTCTGAATTCAAATCACTATTATCCATTGTACCCGGTGCATATACAAAAGATTTCGATCAGGTTAAAGCAACTGGAAAAATGTCGGTCCATGCAGCGATTAAAGGCATCATGGATGATATCCGAATGCCATCCACCGATATTACTCTTAAAGTAGATAATTCCTCATTCCAATATCCCGGATTACCGGCTTCTGTTTCCGGAATTAATGTTGATTTAAATGTTAAAAACGCTGATGGAAATCCCGATAATACTACGGTTGATTTAAAGAAATTTGCCATGAATCTAGGTGGCGATCCCATTGATTTATCCTTATATCTTACCACACCTACCAGCAATCCCTATGGAAGGGCAAAGTTCTTTGCTAATGTGGATTTAAAGAAGTGGACTCAATTCATGCCATTAGATAAGGGCACCAAATTGGTGGGTAAAATTGCATCCGACTTACAATTTGATGGACGTTATTCTCAAGTTAAATCCGGCAATGCCGATGCGCTTAAAGCTTCTGGAAAAATACAAATTAACGGATTGAATTATGCAGCTCCTGATTTATTACACTTGAACATACCTTCGTTAACCATGAATGCAACACCCAAAACATTTGATTTAAATGCAACGGGGTTGAGCTATGGAAAATCGAGCATGAATATTACCGGTGGATTGAAAAACTTCCTTGGCTATTTCTTAAATGGAGAAGTGCTTTTGGGTAATTTGGAAATAAACAGTAATTCCATTGATTTAAACGAATGGATGCCCGCTGAAACGACTACCACAGTAGACTCAAGTAGCACCGAAGCCCCAATGGCCGCTCCTTCCATCCCCAAAAACCTAAATCTGCAATTTGCTGCAAACGTTGGCCAATTGAAGTTCCAAGATTATAATTTACAAAATTGTATTGCAAAATTGAAGGTGGAAAATGGAGAATTAACGGTATCTCCTGTTTCAGCTAATCTTTGGGGAAGTAAATTCTCTTTGAATGAAGCTAAGTACTCCTATCAAGCGGGAGGACAACCGCTGGCTTCTGGAAATTTCTCCATATTGAATTTTGTTCCCAAAGAAATTGCCCAAAATTTAGGCATTGCAAAATCTTTTGCCCCTGCTTTGAAGGATGTACAAGGCCTGATGGATTTGAATTTAGGTGGTAAAACGGTTTTAGGAGAAGACATGACGGTTGATTTAAATCAAGTTTCTGCAAATGGATTATTGAATGTAATTAAAGGTGAAATGAAATTGCCAAGTTGGTTGAAACAAGTGGCGGATCAATTCAAATGGGGCATGAACGAAACCATGGGAATCAAACCAACGAAAATGGGATTTGCCATAGAAAACGGCAAATTAAATATGAAAGATTCTCTAACACTTAACCTACCGAAAGGATCTTCCATGAAACTAAAGGGAGCTGTTGCTTTAGATCAGTCCATTAATTTTGGGGGAAGGATAACTGCAGAAGGCAAATCTGTTCCTATGACCATAACAGGTACCGTTCAAAACCCAAAAGTAAACATCAATTGGAAAGCATTCGGACGTGAAATGGTGGGGCAATATGTAGATCAAGCAAAAGGAAAAGCACTTGAAAAAGCAAATGCTGCAGCCGATGATGTTCTTAAACGCGCTCATGATGAAGGCGAAAAAATCATTGAAGAAGCACGTAAAAAAGCGGAGTTAATACGTTCTGAAGGAAAAGAATTGGCAAATAAACAGCGCGCTGAAGGCGAACGTTTAGCTTCAGAAGCCGAAAAGAAGGCCAATGATGAAATCGATGCACTTATGTCGAGAGCTACTACACAAATTGAAAAAATTGCAGCGAAAAAAGCAGCAGAAAAATTAAAGAAAGAAGCAGCGAAAAAAGCAGATGCCGCTAGAGCGAAAAACAGCGATATGGCTCAACGCACAGAACAAGAAGCAGAAATGCGTGCCGTACAAGTAGAACAAGCTGCTCAACAACAAGTTCAAAAATTAATTGAAGCTGCTCAACGACAAAAGGAATCCTCGTTGCCGAAATAATTAGAACTTCAGATGTCGAACGGTTTGCCCGTTATTGATTAATTGTTTTAACGAATCAATACCAATATCTACGTGATTGTTCACGAAGTTGGTTGTGACTTTCTGATCACTTTCGGCGGTTTTTACCCCTTCTGGAGTCATAGGTTGGTCACTGACCAAGAGTAACGCTCCAGTTGGGATGCTGTTATAAAATCCCACACTAAAAATCGTTGCCGTTTCCATATCTATGGCCATTGCTCGAACTCGTTCTAAATATTCCTTAAACTCCTCATCGTGCTCCCAAACACGACGATTCGTGGTATACACGGTTCCTGTCCAATAGTCCAAATCGTAATCTCGAATAGTCGTTGAAATTGCCTTTTGCAAAGCAAATGAGGGTAAAGCCGGTACCTCTGCTGGAAAATAGTCGTTGGAGGTTCCTTCACCTCGAATTGCAGCAATTGGGAGGATTAAATCACCCAATTTATTCTTCTTTTTTAATCCACCGCATTTCCCTAAAAACAACACGGCCTGCGGTTGAATTGCTGTTAACAGATCCATAGTGGTAGCTGCCATGGCACTGCCCATTCCGAAATTTATGAGTGTAATTCCATCCGCAATTACCGACTGAAAAGGCTTTCCCTGTCCTTTAATTTCAGCTCCGTACTTAGCGGCGAAAATTTCCAGATAATTGCTAAAATTCGTTAATAGAATGAATGGTGTAAATTCCGATAAATTTCTACCTGTGTATCTTGGTAACCAATTGTTTACTATTTCTTCTTTTGTTTTCATAGTTTAAGTAAATTCAATTTCACGATCAGATTAAATTAATTGTAGACGGTAACGGTTGAACAGGTAAACCGAAAAAATCAAACGCACTTCGATTTAACTAACACGCTAATCTAAAGCAATTGCAAATTAACAAATTGCACCTTTGAGCAACAATTGGTAATTACAATTTCCCGGAAACATAAATATAGGGAGAAAACCATCTGCCTTTAATCGGTGCTATTTTTGAAATGACTTTCCCCAGGGTCCAAACTAATTTGAACAATAATTTTACACTGGATTTTTGCGTATTGTAGTTTTCCAACCAAATGGTAAATCCCCCGAAATAATCCGTTTCAATTTCTTTGAAATTCAGTTTTTCCATTCTCGATCTTAAAAACCCCAATTCCATACATTTAATATAATGCTTATCGTAGTTATCTCGGTCAAACTTCCGTTGAAACCAACCGTTTATCCCTGTAAAATTAGGCAATATAACCAGCAATGATCCATTTGGATTCATGTAACGGTAATGACCGTACATGATGTTCTCTGTACTTTCAAAATGCTCAATCAAACCAATAGAAAAAACCATATCGAACTTGGTTGAAACAGGTTTGTGCGACAATACATCGGCTTCCTGCCATTCCAGTTCATTTTTTTCGATGCCGTTGGCCTTAAAAAAGGCTTGAAGCAATTCTTCATCTATGAAATAATCAACCAACGTGGTTTTCAAATTGAACTTTTGATGTAAATGCACCGAAAATGTTCCTGGAAATCCACCCAGTTCCACAGCTGTTTTGGGTTGATACTTTTGGATATGCTTTTTGAATAAGGGGGTAAAAAGATAGTCGCTATTTACCGGTTGCTCATATAATTCCTTTTTGTTTCGCCAATAATTCGACCAAAAAGCTCTGTCGGTTAACTCCATAACGCAAATCTATGAGTAAATATAAACTTTTGGAATTTTTTATGTTTTAATGCCTATTTTTATGTTTTGAAACTTTTAGAAAAAATACAAAAACTTTGCTAAATAATTGTAAATTTGTTTATTACCTAAATTTAAAAGCTATGAATTTCTTAAAAAAGAACATGGGAACCTTGGATAAAACCATTCGTATTTCCATCGCTTTGATTCTTTTGGGATTGTACATTGGTGGAAGTATTCCCGAAGGAACGTTAACTCTTTTACTTATCATAATCTGCACTATTTTCTTGTTAACCAGCATTATAGGATTTTGTCCTCTGTATGCTTTGTTGAATTTAACCACTAGAAAACAACATAAATCCTCAGAAAGCGAGAATTAAATCGATTTTACTTCCTTTTTAATTTCCAAATCGTTAAATTTGTATATAATAGAATTTACGCAGAATTTATAATGACTCCAATCCGCTTTGAAGGGAGAAACGCAGAATTTTTTTCTACTCTCCGCAACAGAATTAACGATTATTTCAAGGAAAATAACATCAAGCCAACTGGAAATTGGAAATTGTACTCCAAAACCATCATACTGGGTACCCTTTTGGGTTTAAACTACGCATCATTGTATTTTGTACCTGCAGATTCAAATTGGATCTATGTGGTATACGCAACTATCGGAATTTGGTTCGCAGGTATTGGTTTTAATGTTATGCACGATGGTGCACATGGAAGCTACTCAGACAAAACGTGGGTAAACAAATTAATGGCCGTTTCGTTAAACCTACTCGGTGGAAACGCGTTTATCTGGGCAGAAAAACACAATATTTCACACCATAGCTACACGAACATCGAAGGAGTTGATGATGATATCGATTTGTGGCCAATTTTAAGAGTCAATACGTCTAAAAAGAAGCTTTGGTTCCACAAATTCCAACATATTTATGGAATACCCTTGTATTTTGTAGCCTATTTATCTTGGATCTTTATTCAAGACTTTAAAAAATATTTCACCGGTAAGGTGATTGATCGTCCGTTCAAAACCAAATTTGGAATTTTACAACATATTGAGTTTTGGTCTTCTAAGGTTCTTTATTTCATTATTTTCTTCTTTTTGCCTGCACTTGCCATCGGATTTAAAGCTGCAATTATTGGTTTCATTTTAATGGGTGCTTTATGCGGAATTCTTATCACAGTTGTATTCCAATTGGCTCACGTGGTAGAAGAAACTACCTACGTTACAGAATTAGAGGATGCTAAAAATGCTCACATCGAAATTGACGCAGTTCATGTTTCCGATGATTGGGCTACTCACCAAATTCATACCACCTCAAACTTCAGTACAAAAAGTAAGTTTTTAACTTGGGCTCTTGGCGGCTTGAATTTCCAAGTAGAACATCATTTATTTCCAAAAATCTCTCACGTTCATTATCCTAAAATCAACGAAATTGTGAAAAAGACATGTGCCGATTTTAATGTAAAATACAACGAAGTTCCAACGTTCTTTGCAGCTATTCGCTCACACTTATCTCACTTGAAAACAGTAGGTAGTCTGGCTTAATCCGTTGAACGAACATACATTATAAATAAGGTAATAAACCTAATTTTTAATTTTCATAACAATAAAAAAGGGGCTTTCGCCCCTTTTTTATTGCGGTATTTCACCGTTTTATTGTTGTAATTCACAATAGAATCTCGAATACCACTTAATTATTTCAAAAGAAAAGTTATTCAACATCCAATTTCAAAAGGTGGAAATCCCCCTTACTTTTGAATTCACCGTTCAAATTACTTCGAACCTTCTACCCACAATTTCGATAAATGAACTAATACTTCACTCGCCTTTTCCATGTCTTGAACACTCACGTATTCATGTTTACCATGAAATGCCATTTCACCGGTAAATATATTTGGACAAGGCAATCCCATAAAACTCAAACGACTGCCATCGGTACCGCCGCGAGCACTCGTTAATTGTGGCTCAATTCCGGCTTGTTTTATCGCTTCAATGGCATATTCAGAAATTTTGGGATTCAATGAAACCACTTCTTTCATGTTGCGGTATTGCTCACTAACTTCCATTTTCGCAGAAGCACCCGGATAATCCTTCACGGTATCGTTCATCAACATTTCTAAACGATTTTCATGCTCCTGTAATTTCGCAGTATCAAAATCGCGAACAATGAACTTCACCCAAGCATGTTCGGCTACTCCACCCATCGTTACGGGGTGAACAAACCCTTCGCGATCTGATGTGGTTTCGGGACTCCAACTGTTTTTAGGTAAACGACTCATGAAATCACCTGCGATTTTCAAAGCATTCACCAACTTATCTTTAGCATAACCAGGATGTGCAGAAACTCCATAAAAATGAACGGTTGCAGCATCAGCACTAAACGTTTCATCTTCGTAGCAACCTCGTTCTCCTGCATCAAGCGTATATCCAACATCCGCTCCCAACTTCTTAATATCAACATGATCAACCCCTCTTCCAATTTCCTCATCGGGAGTAAACAAAACTCGAATATCACCGTGGGGCAAATCCGGATTATTAACAAATCGTTGAATGCAATCCATTATCACTGCCACACCAGCTTTGTCGTCAGCACCCAATAAAGTAGTACCCGAAGCTGTAATGATATCTTCCCCAATTTTCTCCAACAAATAAGGATGTTCTGAGGTTCTGATTACTTGTGAAGTATCGTCTGGAAGCACCAAATCCTGTCCCTGATAATTTGAATGTACTATGGGTTTCACTCCTGCACCCGTGCAATCGGGAGAGGTGTCTACATGAGAGCAATAACAAATAACAGGCACAGCGTGATCTACATTTGATTTTAACGTGGCGTATACATAGCCGTACTCATCTAAATGTGCATCTTCCAGTCCCATTTCTAAAAGCTCTTGAACTAGAATTCGACTCAAATCCTTCTGTTTTTCTGTACTTGGAAACGAAGTGGATTCTGGATCGCTTTGAGTATCTACCTGAACGTATTTACAAAAACGCTCGGTTATAGTTGTGTTGTGTTTGTTCATTTTTGAATCTTCTTTTTTATGAATTATTCGATTTCGGTTTGAATGGTACCTTGTTCTGGATGAATTGCCTATAAACCCAAATTGACAATCAATTTAACATTCATGTACGAGCAGAATTGCCATCCCCCGAAACAAAAAATTAGCCCACTAAATCAGTCAATGACATTTCTAATGCCTTGGCAGATATTCCAGTAGTTTTTGGATTGAATTGATGCACACGCATTACGGCACTTCGAATAATGTTGCTAACATCCTTAAATATGGCCACGTCTGTTAACTCTGCATCTTGCTTCATTAAATATCCAAATACACGAGCCATACCGCAATTTGCAATAAAATCAGGAATAACCGCCATTTGAGAATCTGCTAGTTTACTGATGGGTCCCATGAAAATTTCTGCATCTGCAAATGGAACATTCGCTCCACAGGAAATCACTTCAATACCTGCTTTTGCCATTCGATTCACTTGGTCTTCAGTAACCAAACGAGAGGCAGCACCCGGAATGAAAATTTCAGCCGGTAAATCCCAAATTTGAGCATTCACTTCATCAAACGACAACATATTTGGAGCATTTAACGCATTACCATCGCGAGTTAAGAACAATTCCACAACTTCTTCGTAACCCAAACCTTGCTTGGATATAATTCCGCCGTTGCGATCTATGATTCCACCGATACGAACTCCGTATTTAGTTAAATAAAAAGCAGCGGCGGCGGCTACATTACCCCATCCTTGAATAATTGCCAATTTGTTGTTCATAAAACCACCATATACTTCGTAATAGTGTCGCACACCCTCAGCAACTCCCCAACCTGTAATCATATCGGCAATGGTAAATTTCATTGCCACATCCGGAGTTAAACGCTCATCGGTTATTGGCAACAAAACGCCTTCTTGCAAACGAGAAATAGCTTTCAATCGTTCTTCTGGAGTGTAAGCAGTCAAATGACCATTAACCACCCCTTCTTGTGGGTGCAAAATTCCCAAATCGGCTGTCATAGGAATGACTTCATGAATTTCATCTACATTTAAATCGCCACCTGTTCCGTAGTAATTTTTCAACAATGGACGAACCGCCTTATACCAACGCTTCAAAACGTCTTTTTTGCGTGGATCTGCAGGATCAAAGTTGATACCGGATTTCGCACCACCAATTGGAGGACCAGCCACGGTGAACTTCACTTCCATGGTTTTTGCTAAGCTCTCAACTTCACGTTGATTCAAACCTTTACGCATACGCGTTCCTCCTCCGGCAGCGCCATTACGCAATGAATTTATTACTACCCAGCCTTCGGCTTCGGTTTCAGAATCTTTCCAAGCGAACACGATTTCGGGTTGCTTGTTTTCAAATTTGTCGATCAGCTTTTCTAGTTTCACGGTGTATTAAATAATAGGGTTGATTTCTTTGTGTTTAGTTTATATGTTGTACTGAAATATGGCAATGGAATGGCTTGAATTAATGATTCTTTATGGTTTTTTTTGGGGGACATTCAATGCGTTTAATTCACAGAAAGATAACCATCTAAAGACCCTGCTATTACTGGAACTTTGGCTCCAGTACTTTCGTGAATGACATTGGGAACTCCATGAACTCTCATTGCTCCCAATAACGCAAAAACCATAGCTTCTTTAAAGTTCACAATTTCTGCATCGGGAATTATAATTTGTGAATCCGACTCCGATGAAATATAATCCATCAAAGTTCGATTAAACGCACCACCGCCTGTAACCAAAACCTTCATTTCTGTCAGAGATTTTTCCGCATACTTTTCAATTGCATTGGTAATTTGCACGGCTATATGCATAACCAAGGTTTTCATGCGATCTTCAACAGAATAATCATCAAAATCCCGAACCAAATGCCAAAATTCCTTATTGATCCACTCTCTACCCAAACTTTTGGGTGCTGATTTTTGATAAAAAGAGATTTGATTCAACTGTTCCAACAACGGGTAAATTACATTTCCGCTTTCAGCAATGGCCCCATTCTCATCGTACTTCAGCTTTTTTTCACGCGCTAATCGATTTAAAACGATATTGCAAGGTGCAACATCAAATGCCACTCTGCCTGCCGGTGTTTTCATCGAAATATTACAAAATCCGCCTAAGTTTAGGCAAACATCAAAGTCATTGAATAAAATTTCATCTCCCAAAGTAACCAGTGGAGCACCTTGTCCGCCTGCTGCTACATCTGCACGACGAAAATTGGTAACAGCTGGAATCCCACAAGTACCATATAAAGTAGCTCCATCGCCAATTTGTGAGGTCATCCACTTTTGCGGATTATGAAAAACAGTGTGTCCATGCGACGCAACTAAATCGATCTGCAATCCCGTTTCTTTCCGAAATGCATCTGCCAATTCACCCAAATACCTTCCAAAAAAAATATCGGTTTTAGCGTACACCTCAGGGGTTTGGTATTTCACTTGCGATAATCTCACTCTCCATGTTTCGTTCATAGGAATGGTTATGGCTTTTAAAATCTCTGTAGTAAATTGATTCCCTACTCTTTCCACTTTACACAACGCCAAATCGATACCGTCCATACTCGATCCGCTCATTATCCCTAAAACATTCATATCCTGGTCTATTCCTTATTCGATTGATTTACAATTTGTAGTAGTTTTTTTAAGCTCCATTTTACACTTTGGGCCAAAATGCAAAAATACATCTAAAAAACGTATCTTGCACCTTCACCAACCGATTGCTATGAAACGTCGTTCATTTTTATTTTTCGGGGGAAGTTTGGCCGCTGCCAGTTCCGTTCAAGATGCCCAAGCAAAATGGGCGTTAGAATCGTACTTAAATGGAGGTGATTCCAATATGGATTCGCCCCAATTTGAAGCACTTCGTGAATTGTTTCCATTAAAATCCGATCGAATATTTCTCAACAACGGCACCATGGGTATTACTCCGTATCCGGTTTTGCAAACCGTTCAAAATGAATACAAAAACATAGCAGAAAATGCCGCGTATCCTGCTCATAATGGGAGTTTAGAAACGGCTTTAGCTAAAGTAATTGGTGCTCAATCTCACGAAATCGGAATCACAAAAAACGTAAGCGAAGGCATCAATCATATTTGCTGGGGAATTCCTTTGAAAAAAGGCGATGAAGTTCTCATGACTACCCACGAACATGTAGGTGGTTGTGCTCCTTGGTTGCATCGTGCAAAAATCGATGGAATCATCATAAAAACCTTTGAATTGGGCTCCACGGCAGCTGAAACCCTTAATCGATTTGAAAATGCCATTACTCCAAAAACTCGTGCATTCGCCGTTCCGCATATTCCTTGTACCATTGGACAAATTCTACCCATTAGAGAAATGTGTACGCTTGCTCGAACAAAAAACATCATCTCTTGCGTAGACGGCGCACATCCATTGGGAATGATTGAGTTTAATGTCAAAGAGTTGGGCTGCGATTACTATGCCGGTTGTTTCCATAAATGGGTTTTAGGCCCCATAGGGACCGGTTGGCTCTATATCCATGAACAACTACTGTCTCAAACCAAAATTACTCATGTTGCTGCCTACAGTTTAGACAATTTCAACATGAATCAGAACCCACCCATGTTGTCCGATCCAATTAATAAAGCATCTCGATACAGTT
>JACCDQ010857567.1_pt1 | contig 13899 bp, 13 predicted proteins | sample 7446031 | NCBI WGS metagenome assembly JACCDQ01 (sample SAMN15323442, study PRJNA562643) | freshwater metagenome | isolation source: river surface water | place: USA:Blue River Watershed | collected 2017-08-17 | reverse complement strand
TGCCTCATCCATTACCAGAAGACGATGATTATGATTCTGTAGCGGGGCTTATGAACGTTATATTCGATAAAATTCCAGAACTAGGCGAAGAGATTGTTTTTGGAGGGTACAAGTTTATTGTAACCGACAAAAAGAAGAACAACGTTGATGCAGTAAAAATGATCCGTATTTTACCCGAGGATATTGATAATGCTCAATAGCATTTATATCTTTATACGATGCATCTTTTCTATACCCCAGATATCAATACAAGCACTTATACACTTTCTGAAGAAGAAAGTAAACATTGCATTAAGGTATTGCGCTTAAACGAGGGCGACCATATCTATTTAGTAGATGGCAGAGGAGGTTTTTATGAAACTCATATTATTGATGCGCATCCTAAAAGATGTATGGTGCAAGTGCTTGATGTAAAATTAAATTACGGGGCTAGAAATTACAGATTACATATTGCTATTTCTCCATTAAAAAGTTTAGATAGATTCGAGTGGTTTTTGGAAAAAGCAACTGAGATTGGTATCGATGAAATCACACCAATTATCACACAACGTTCAGAAAAAAGAGATTTAAAATTAGAGCGCTCCAATAAAATTATTGAAAGTGCAATGAAACAAAGTAAAAAAGCGTTTCATCCTAAATTGAATGAAGCAATAGCTTGGAATAAATTTATTGTACAAGATCATTCAGAGCAAGTAAAATTAATAGCTCATTGTTTAGAGGAGGAGAAGAAAAGTTTTGATGATTTCAAAACTTCAACAGTAAAAAACTTTTTAATTTTAATCGGACCAGAAGGCGACTTTACCGAAGATGAAATTAAAACAGCTACTTCGAAAGGCTTTATCCCATTGAGTTTGGGAGAAGCAAGGTTAAGAACAGAAACAGCAGCTATTAAAGCAACTGCGGTTGTATCATTTATAAATGAATAAGATAAAAATGAAAAAACGAATTACTATTTTCTATTTCTTATTTTCTATTTTATTGTTAACATCATCATTCAACAGCCCATCCTACAGAATGGCTCGTTTAAAATATGGTGGCGGAGGCGATTGGTATTCTAGTAGAACAGCCTTAACTAATCTTATTAAATTTTGCAATTCAGAAATCAATACAAATTTTTATCCTGAAGAATCTATTGTTGAATCAGGCTCATCAGAAATATTTAATTATCCATATATATTCGCAACCGGTCATGGGAATATTATTTTTTCAGAAGACGAAGCTCAGAATTTACGTAAGTATTTAACTTCCGGAGGATTCTTACATTTATGCGATAACTATGGCATGAATGCTTATGTAAGAATTGCGATGAAAAAAGTTTTTCCAGAGTTGGATTTTGTAGAATTACCTTTCAATCATCCAATATTTCAGAAACCATTTTCATTCCCGAATGGTTTGCCAAAAATCCACGAACACGATGGTAAAAGACCACAGGCTTTCGGCATAATCTACAAGGGTAAGCTTGTGTGTTTATTCGACTATGAATGCGATTTAGGCAATGGCTGGGAAGATGTAGGCACTTATGCTAGCGATAAGCCAGAAACACATGAAAAAGCCCTGAAAATGGGAGCTAATATCATCAGTTATATACTTACAAATTAATTGTATTTTTGCATTATGTACCACGTTAAAGTAAACCAAAACAAAATATACGATATTGAACTAGATGCTAAAGGCATCAGCTTGAATAAAGAATTAAAAGATATCTCTTTCGAATCTTTAGGCAATAATCATTTTCATATTTTATCGAACAACAAATCTTTCAATGTTGAATTGGTTAGTGTTAATCATGAAAACAAAACTGCTATTTTGAAAGTAAACAATAGAGTTTACGAATGTGAAATTAAAGATCAGTTCGATGATTTATTAAAGAGTTTAGGTTTAGATAATTTAAACACGAAGAAAATAAATGATATTAAAGCTCCAATGCCAGGACTAGTATTAAAAGTACTAGTAACCGAAGGACAAGAGTTTAAAAAAGGAGATAACTTATTAGTGTTGGAAGCAATGAAAATGGAAAACATTTTAAAAGCTCCAGCTGATGGAACTGTTAAGTCTATCAAAATTAAACCTGGAGATAAGGTTGAAAAAAATGAAGTGTTGCTTTTACTAGCCTAAGATACTATTGATAAAATAGCCTAATACGTGCGGGAATAGTAATGATGTAATTACTAATCCTGCTATGGCTCCCCAGAAATGCGATTCGTGATTAATATGATCGCCCTGATTTTTTGAAGCATACATACAATAGCCTAAATACAATAGAGCAAACAGGTATGCAGGTATTCCAATAGGAATGAAAAACAAATAAATTTTACTTAGAGGATCAAACAATATATAGCTGAATAGCACAGCAGATATAGCGCCTGATGCACCTAAACTAAAATACCCAGGATTGTTTTTGTTTTTCAGAATACTGCTTATGTCACTTAATATTAATCCCAAAATATAGATTAATGCAAATTGCCAATGACCTACTATTTTCTCAAGTGTAAATGCGAAGAAGTAATAACTTAGCATGTTAAACAGTAAGTGATTCATGTCGGCGTGAATAAAACCACTCGTTAGTATTGTGAAATATTTTCTTCCGCGCTGAATGCTATATGGATGAAGCATTAATTCTCTATTAGCTCGTTGATCGCCATAAATACCATATAATGATACTACGATTGTAAATACAAATAGTAAGGATGAAACGGGTGTGTAACGAATAATATCTTCTATCATTTTTCTAACCTATAAATTGGGTAACGCAAATATGAATTTTCAAAGTAAGGAGAATTTCTGTATACAAAATCTAATTGTGCAGCTCCGTTTTTTGCAAAGTTTGCATCTACAGCTTTTCTCTTTTCTAATTTCAATTTTAATTCAGGATTATTTTTTAATAATTCTCCAGCAGTATCTTCGAAAACATAATCTGAAAAATATTCTTTTTGACCTAAGGTAGCATCAAAGAAATTCCAATTAAAGTACGAATCTATTGCTTCTGGCTCTAAAGTCTCAACAAGGAAACGAACATTTTGTTGATTTGTATAAGCGATATAATCTCCGGCGAACAATTTTATTTTTTGAACTTCAGTATGAAGCTTCACATTACTATGTAAATAATGACCTTCGTATGGTTTGCTTGATGTTTTATAATCGTCGATGTAGTAAACTTTTAAGGTTAATACTGTATCGTTTTTAATTTTTGTGAGTTGAACACTGTTTAGTTGTAAACGCTGAATTACTTCTTTCCAAGCAAATGGAATTATATAAGCTAGTGGTTTTTCAACACTAGTAGTCGATTTATAATCTTCGTAATGTTTTACTTTTTTTACAAATGGTTTATTTCGATCATAATATAAACGAGGCAAACCACTAACTTCAGATTTTTTGTAGCCAGCTTCATAACCTTTAAATTCGATATAGTTCATTTTGCTCGAATCCAATTTCCAATTTAATGGAAATGTAGTTTGAGCTAGAACTTCCTGATCAGCTTTTATTTTTGTGGCCTTTATTTTCTCAGCATCAAGCTTAGCTATTTCTATACAAGTAAGCAAAAATGCATAAGAACCTTCTACACGCTGTTTGTAACTTTTAAGCATATGAGTTTCTAAGGTAAATCCTACTGTATTGAACAAAGTGCTGTAGCCTGTAGCAAAACGAGGGCTCTCGTAAAATGCAGCCCATCCTGAATCAGGCACATCCGACCATGCATTCACGTAAGGAGCAGGATCAAATTTAAATTTCTTCAAACTTGAATTTAACTGAGGAATAAATTCATTGTATTGATAGTTTGAAATGCTTGCTTGTAATTTATTTTTCTGCGTAGCAATGTAAGTTACCGTATGCTGATAATCCGCGCCATTACTTGTATGAGTATCAATAAATAAATGAGGTTTTACTTTTTGAAAAATAGAAACGAAAGCAAATGCATTTCTGGAATCCATTTTTATAAAATCTCTATTTAAATCGAGGTTACGTGCATTGCCTCTGAAACCATATTCTTCTGGGCCATTTTGATTAGTGCGAGTAGTTGAATTTCTTCTTAAACTTCCATCAACATTATAAACAGGGATAATGTAAATATTTGCAATGTCTAACAAACCCTGCAAAGCTTTTTTCTCGTTGTAATTCTGATTGAAATATTTCTGTTGAACAAAAATTGGATTTTTATTTTCTACTGAAACGATATTGTAAGCTAAAATCATGGCAGCATCAATGCCTTCTGGTTCTCCAGGATGAATGCCATTATTTATTAAAACATTTAATTTACCTAGCGAATTCCCCTTACTAATTTTTACCAATGCTATAGATTGTTCAACATCTGTGGAGTTTGAAATCATTTCTATAGAAACAATCGGGTTTGCATCAGCTAATGATTTGTAATACTTGATTACCTCAGCATATTCAGGAGTTTGATTTAAGTTTGATTTAAAATATAGAGGAGTTTGAGCAAGCGAAAATTTCGACAATAAGATGCTCAGTATAAATACGGATAAACGTTTCATACTTCAATATACGAACTTATTATTTAGAAAATAGTGCTTGAGTTTTTTTAGGAAGTTTTTTCACAACTTCATCATAACTATGGTCAATTAATTTTGCAATTAATTGTCGAGGAAGTGAACCATCAGTATATACAGTATTCCACATGGTTTTATTCATATGCCAACCCGGAATAATTTCAGAATATTGTTCTCTTAACTCTATAGCATATTCCGGATCGCATTTAACATTGAAATGATTTGACTCGTTTAAAGAAATCAGCAAAAACATTTTGCCCATCACTTTAAATACAAGTGTATCTTGATCAAAAGGAAATGTCTCTTCAACAAATTCTTTTGATATGCAATACTCTCTTATTTCTTCAATGTTCATTATTGTTTAATAATTTTCGTGAATCGATTTTCAATTTTCATTGTATAAAATCCAGAAGGTAAATTACTCACATCTATTTTATTGTTATTTACCACTTGCTCTAGAACTATTTGTCCTGCTATATTATAGAACATAGCTGATTGATGATTATAGTCAGCATCAATGTTTAGGAAGTCGCCACTAACTGGATTTGGATATACGAAAATGGAATTTTTTTTGATTGTATTGATACCTGTAGTAACATGATCAATTCTAAAATTCAATCTAGAATATAAAAAGATAAGAGAATGATCTGTATAAAATTCTAATCCAGAAGTAAAGTTGCCGCTTGTATCTTTAGTATGAATTACGATAGGCAAAGAAGTACTCTCACCTGGTGCAATACGTACGCTATCAAATTGAAAATCGACTAAATTATTTGTGCTGATTCCATTATAGATTAACATTGATTGATTTCCAGTATTCACGATAGGGAAACGCAAAATCACTGAATCGCTAGTGTCACTAAGGGTATAGGATTGAATGGAATCTAAAAAGTAAATAGACTTAACTGGAGTAGGAGTTGAAGTACTTACAAGTTTCGTGATACGCTCTGTGAACTGAGGATAATCCACAAAAGGATTTCTATTTTTCTGAACCAATTGTATATCGGCATTTCTTTTTCTATCTATGGAATTTGGAGGAAAATCAACGTTCCATTTTCTAAGAATAGATTCCTGAGGTGCAAAGAAATTTGTATAATCTTGATAACGCAAAACGAAATACATCATTGCTCGAGCAGTTCTACCTTTTTGTACATCTCGAGGTTCGTAAAGAGTATTTGCTCCTAAATGAGAAGGGTTATTTATAGACTCACTAACGTAAGGAGTAGTTGCAACACCGAAAGCATAATTGCTTCTACTGTTATTAGCTGCATCGTTTGTTGGGAATAAATGATGTAAATCTGAACGCATAGGTTCATTCTGACTAAAATAACCTTGAGGAAAAGTATGTTCGGTGTTAAAGTTATCGTTGGTTTGAGATTCAGTACGAGTGTTATAAGCAAGAGATTTTTTGCCAGTATAGATACACTCAAGAGTATTCACGGAAGCACCCTGACCATTTGTTTTCTGATTATCGATGGTCATAAACATATTATCTCTAGCTAAATTATATCCTAGAGAAACATATCCTGCTGAGATAATTGACTTAAGCGTTGTTTTTAAATCTTCTTCCGATTTATTTTTCGTGTTGGTATAATAAGGAATTGAATACTCACCCTGACCTTGAAGGTCTATGCTAAAAGAATAGCAATTTGGATCAGTTACGATAAGCATTTCCGAATTATGGTAAATATTATGACGAGGTTTAAAATACACAAAGAATGAAAGTGAATCCTTAGGGGCAATGCTAGAATCTGAAAGAGCATTAATATAAAATGCCGGTGCAGAATAAGTATTGAAAAATTTTATTTCGTGAATACGAATAGGCTCAGTAGAATGATTATAAACTATACAAAGAGAGCTATCGAGTTGAAGCTCATTAGTAGTGTTAAAGCGAATAGAGTCGGTATTTGCAGTAAACTGAGCGAATACAGAGTTAAAGCTTAAAGAAAGCACTAAAATAAAGGCAGAAACAAGTTTTTTATTCATAATGGCAAATGTAAACAATAGTAGTTAAATGTCTTAAAATGAATTATCAGACGAGTGTAACAATGTTGAAGAATCTTTTATTATTACCCATTAATAGCTAAATTGGCGAACTTTAAAAAATCCTAAAGAGCAAATAACTACTTAAAATAGAATGAAAAAGCAAACCTTAATTGCTTCATTGTTTCTAGTATCGTCGTTAACGGTAGTAGCAAATTCGAAGCCAAAATCAAAAGGCGAATTCAAGGCCATTGATCCCAAGAACATCGACACAAAAGTACGTCCGCAAGATGATTTCTATCATTATGCAAATGGTATGTGGATTAAAAACAATCCGATTCCAGGAACGGAAGTACGTTGGGGTTCTTTCAGTGTATTACAAGATAATACTTACAAAAAGTTAAAAGGATTATTAGACGAAGCTGCGAATTCAAATGCAGCAAAAGGAACGAATCAACAAAAAGTTGGTGATTTCTATGCAACGGCAATGGACTCTGCTAAAATTGAAAAGCAAGGCATCAGTGTAATTGCAAATGAGTTGGCCATGATTGATGGAATTAAAACAAAAGATGATGTGTTATCAGTTGCAGCTAAGATGCAAAGAATGGCATTGAATCCTATGTTCAACTTTTATGTTTACATCGATCAAAAAAATTCTTCAGAATACATTCCATATGTAGATCAAGGAGGGTTATCGTTACCAGATAGAGATTACTATGTAAATACAGATCCGCGTTCTACAAAAATTCGTGCTGAATATGTATCACATTTAGAAAAAATATTTTCGTTAGCAGGTGATGATGCTGCAAAAGCAAAAGCTAATGCACAAACTATTTTAGCAATGGAAACTCGTTTAGCGAAAGCATCGAAAACGAGAGTAGAGATGAGAGATCCACAAGCGAACTACAACAAAATGACAATTGCGGAAGTAAATAAAATTACACCGAACATCGATTGGAGTTTACATTTTTCAAGATTAAAATTAACAAGCAATGGAGTATTCATTGTTGGTCAACCTAAATTTTTAGAAGAATTGAACAACATGCTAGTTGGAGAAACAGTAGATGCTTGGAAAACATATTTACGTTGGCATTTAATTGCATCAGTTGCAGGAAACATGAACAATGCTTTTGTTGAAGAGAGTTTCAATTTCAACGGAAGAGTAATGAATGGTGCAAAGCAAATGAAGCCAAGATGGAAAAGAGTTTTAGGAAATATCGACAATGCAATGGGTGAAGCATTAGGTGAAGTATATGTACAAAAATATTTCAATGATGATGCTAAGAAACGTTGTTTAGATATGGTAAACAATATGCAAAATGTTTATCGTGAAAGAATCCAGAAATTAGATTGGATGACAGACTCTACGAAGACAGCTGCAATTGCAAAACTAGATGTGTTCATTAAGAAAATTGGATACCCTGACAAATTCAGAGATTATTCAAAATTAGAAATCAATAGAGAATCATTTGTAGGAAATGTTTTAAGAGCGAACGAATTTGCGTTTGATCAAATGATTGATAAAATGGGTAAGCCGGTAGATAAAACAGAGTGGGGAATGACGCCATATACAATAAATGCTTACTACAATCCAACAATCAATGAAATTGTATTCCCAGCAGGTATCTTACAATTCCCATTCTTCGATCCACAAGTTGATGATGCTGTAAACTACGGAGGAATTGGAGCAGTTATTGGTCATGAGATGACACATGGTTTTGATGATCAAGGATGCCAATACGACAAAGATGGTAACTTGAAAAACTGGTGGAAACCAGCTGATGAAAAAGCATTCAAAGTAAAAACTACAGCTTTAGTTAATCAATATAATGCATACACAGTTTTAGATACTGTACATGTAAATGGAGAATTAACATTAGGAGAAAACATTGCAGACTTAGGTGGTATTAACATTGCATACGATGCGTTCAAACGTACAGAGCAAGGAAAAGCTAACGCAAAGATTGATGGCTTTACAGCTGATCAAAGATTCTTCTTTGGATGGGCACAAGTTTGGAGACAAAATATTACGAAAGAAAACTTAATGCAAAGAATCGTAACTGATCCACATTCACCAGGACAGTTTAGAGCTAACGGACCATTAACAAATATGCCAGAGTTTTACAAAGCATTCGGAGTAAAAGAGGGAGATAAGATGTGGAGACCAGAGGCTGAGCGCTTAAAAGTTTGGTAACCCTTCGACTACCCTGTCTGCCGACAGGCAGGGCTCAGGGGCCGAATAAATACTGGTGGCACGACTTAAGTCGTGCCACCAATTACCCGCACTTATGCAGGATTTTATTTAATCCCGCATATATGCAGTGAAGAGAAACTTCACCAAGAAAATTTTCAAAATATTTACAACAAAAAAGCCTCGTGAACTTCACGAGGCTTTTTTTTATTTTAGACAATTAAATAAAATTAATTGTCCTATGTTTTGTGTCAGATGTCTGTGGTTTATATTACATCATTCCACCCATACCACCACCCATTGGAGGCATGCCAGCACCTGCTGCACCTGCTTCTTCTGGTTCATCAGCTAACACACATTCTGTAGTTAATAACATAGATGCAATTGAAGCTGCATTTTCTAAAGCTACACGAGATACTTTAGTAGGATCGATAACTCCTGCTGCAATCATATTTTCATAAACATCTGTACGAGCATTGTAACCGAAATCTGCTTGACCTTCTTTTACTTTTTGGACTACGATAGAACCTTCGATACCTGCGTTTTGGCAAATTTGACGTAATGGTTCTTCGATTGCTCTTTTGATAATTTGGATACCAGTAGTTTCATCTTCGTTCAAACCTTTAATACCTTCTAGAGCTGCAATTGCACGAATGAATGCAACACCACCACCTGCTACGATACCTTCTTCCACTGCCGCACGAGTTGCGTGTAATGCGTCATCAACGCGGTCTTTCTTTTCTTTCATCTCTACTTCTGTAGCAGCACCAATATATAATACTGCAACACCACCTGCTAATTTCGCTAAACGCTCTTGTAATTTTTCTTTATCGTAATCAGATGTAGTTTGTTCCATCTGAGATTTGATTTGGCTAACACGAGCAGAAATTTCTTCAGACTTACCAGAACCATTAATGATTGTAGTATTGTCTTTGTCGATAATCACACGCTCAGCTTGACCTAAGTATGATAATTCTGCGTTCTCTAATTTATAACCTCTTTCTTCAGAAATTACTGTACCACCAGTTAAGATTGCGATGTCTTCTAACATTGCTTTTCTTCTATCACCAAAACCTGGAGCTTTAACAGCTGCAACTTTTAATGAACCACGGATTTTGTTTACTACTAATGTTGCTAATGCTTCACCATCTAAATCTTCCGAGATAATTAATAATGGACGACCAGTTTGAACTTGTTTTTCTAATACTGGTAATAATTCTTTCATGCTGCTGATTTTCTTATCGTAAATCAAGATGAAAGGATTATCTAATTCAACTTCCATTTTATCAGCATTCGTTACGAAGTAAGGAGATAAATAACCTCTATCGAATTGCATACCTTCTACTGTTTTTACTTCAGTTTCTGTACCTTTTGCCTCTTCAACAGTGATTACACCATCTTTACCAACTTTCGCCATTGCATCAGCGATTAACGTACCGATAACTTCGTCGTTGTTTGCTGAAATACTAGCTACTTGTTTAATTTTATTATTGTCGCTACCTACTGGAGTAGATTGATTTTTTAAGCTTTCAACTACAAGAGTTACTGCTTTATCAATACCACGTTTTAAATCCATTGGGTTTGCTCCAGCAGCAACGTTTTTAATTCCAGCTGTTACAATTGCTTGTGCTAACACAGTTGCGGTTGTAGTTCCATCACCAGCAATATCAGCTGTTTTAGATGCTACTTCTTTTACCATTTGAGCTCCCATATTTTCAATAGGATCTTTCAAATCAACTTCTTTAGCAACAGATACACCGTCTTTAGTTACTGAAGGTGCACCAAATTTTTTGTCGATAATTACATTACGACCTTTTGGTCCTAAAGTTACTTTCACTGCATTCGCTAATGCATCTACACCACGCTTTAATGCTTCACGTGCTTCAACATTATACTTTACTTGCTTTGCCATATTCTTTTTTAATTTTTTAAAAGATTTTTAGATTGATTAAAGAATCGCGTAAATGTCCGACTCACGCATAATTAAATACTCTGCACCCTCATAAGTAATTTCAGTGCCTGCGTATTTTCCATATAACACTTCGTCACCAACTTTTACTGTTATAGGCTCATCTTTTTTACCATCGCCAACAGCTACAACTGTTCCTCTTTGAGGTTTCTCTTTCGCAGTATCAGGAATGTATAATCCTGAAGCAGTTTTCTCTTCAGCAGGTGCTGGTTGAATTACCACACGGTCTGCAATTGGTCTAATATTCAATGCCATAGTTTAAATGGTTTTTAAGTTTGTTTAATGTTTATCTTTTGTACTGCCCCTCGCTCATAACTTATGCCAAAGCCTGAATTCTCCCCATTTTGGCAGTTTGACGCAATTAATACGCATATTTTTCAGTAGGCATTCTATTTTAAAATGACATGCTGACAGATAAAAAAAATAGGGCTTCGCATTTATTGCAAAGCCCTATTTTTCTATTTATTGTTAGAATTACTTTGTAGTATCTGTTGCAGGTGCAGCAGCAGGACTAGTTGCTGGAGCAGCAGCCGGTGGCGTAGCTGTACTAGCATTGTCGATTTGCTCTTGAATTGCCGATTCTTGTACTGGCGATTCTTCCGCAGATGGTTTAAACATATTTACTGCTAAGCAGATTACTAATAAAGCAATTGCTAGCGTCCAAGTAGCTTTTTCTAAGAAATCAGTCGTTTTCTTAACTCCCATAATTTGGTTCGAAGAAGCAAAATTAGAAGCTAAACCTCCTCCTTTTGGATTCTGTACCAATACTACCAACACTAATAAAACGCATATGATAAGCGCTAAAATGATTAAAAAACTAGTCATCGTATTTAATTTATTTCTTTCTTAATTTCTTCAATAAGGCCTGCAAAGTAAGGCTTTTTTTCGGGATATTTCAAACTTAATTTTTCGTAAGCCGCTATGGCCTTGCCAAAAAGCTTCTGTTTTACGAAAATTTGAGCTTATGTTTCACTTACTGGTACATCCGAATCGTCTGCACTCCTTTTCGCTTTGTTCTCTACAGAATTTGGCAATTCGTCTTTCTTAAGTTTGATAACTTTAGGGTGATCTGAGTTAATAAAATCCTCTATTAGACTGCTTTTTAGACCATTTGTCTCTTCAGAACTCAATTTCTCGTCAGCCTTAATTAAATAGCCCTCATTAAATACATTCCCTAAAATTAATTCCCCAATAGCATCTTCCACTAAAGGTTTTATCTCTTCTGATGTATCTAAACGTATAATCGGCTTTTTTGTAGTCGTTTTGCTTAAGTGTGGCGCTGTTTTATGTAACCAGGCTCCAAACCCCAACACTTCTGCTGGTTTATCTTCCTGTTCTGTATAATATTCTTGAATAGTTTCTTCTGCTTCGATTTCTTTAGTTTGATCAACTATATCCTCAATAGCATCTTCAAGCATTTCATTTTCAATTACAATATTCTCTATAAATTCTTCCTTAAGTTCAGGCAATTCGTGATTCTCAATCACCTGCTTTTCTTCTTGAAGTTCAACTGGTACTTTATAAATAGTATAATATAATGATTGCCTATTACTGGCATATAATGCCGCTTTCTTTAGGGTAATATCTGATTCCGCTAAACCTAAATTGTGAGTTGCTTTTGCTTTTAAAACCTGAAAAGTTTGACAAAATGGATACACTTCAATCATCTGTTCGATGGCTGAAAGCTCTGCTTTTCCAAGTGTTCCTGGATTTGCAAGGTATCGTATCAATTCTTCTTTTCTCATCTTACCAATTTACAAATGCTTTGTTAAAGATGTCGTCAATTAATTGAGTATTGATGGTTTTAATTAATTCAGCTTCTACATTCGCCAAGTTTGAAGTACCCGGGAAATCTGAATACCTCGTAAATGATTGTTCGAAATTTTTACTCTCGTCTTTATTATTTACGAATTTAATCTTTACAGTAATTGTCAATCTGTTTTGTGAAGCATATTCATTTCCTTGAATAGCAATAGGCTTTACACTGTAATCAACAATATTCCCTTCAAACTCAATGTCAGCAGTTGTTCGAACTAATGATAATCCAGTTTGAGTTACAATTCTATCTTTTAAAGATTCTGTAAGTGCTTGACTAAGTGTAGGATTTACTAATGCGGCATTGTTTTCAATATAACCAACATTTACCGTTTTGGTGTCAGGAGAAATAGACGCGCCACTGAATGAATAAATCTTGCATGCGCTAAAACATACTCCAATAATTAATATAACTATATACTTCAGTGCTTTCATTTCACTATAAATTCAAATCGTACTCTTTTATTTTTCTATAAAGTGTTCTTTCAGAAATACCCAATTCTTGTGCTGCGTATTTTCTTTTCCCTTTATGTTTCTTTAAAGCTTTGCGAATATAATCTATTTCTTTTTCCTCTAAAGATAAAGTTTCTTCTACTTCTTCAACTACCGGATGATCAAAATTGAAATTTACATTCGGATTGAAATTCTGATTTGGATAAGTAGGTTGCGTTACATTTAATGGAATTTGTAATGTATTGCCTGCCTCATCAACCGCATGAACATCTTGATATAATTTATTGATGATACCAGTGTTGTTTGCTAAATAATCGTTTGTGTTCTCAGAATTTTGCAGCAAGTCGACCACCACTTTTTTCAAATCAACAAGATCTTTTTTCATATCGAATAAAACCTTGTATAATAAATCTCTTTCCGTGAAATCGTTTTCTGCATTACCTCCTAGTCGCATCGGCAATTCTGAAACTGCTTGTTCGTATGGAATATATTTTAATAATGATGGTGCGTCGATTTCTCTTTTATCGTTTTCTAAAACCGCAATTTGCTCTGCCAAGTTTCTCAACTGACGAACGTTGCCCGGCCATTTGTAATTTTCTAATAAGCCTCTCGCTTCTTCATTTAATTGAACAAGTGGACTTCTATACTTAACTGAAAAGTCTGAAATAAATTTTCTGAAAATTAAATAGATGTCTTCTTTTCGCTCTCTTAAAGATGGTACTTTTAATGGAACAGTATTTAATCTGTAATATAAATCTTCTCTAAATTTTCCTTTTTGTACAGCATCGTAAACATTAACATTTGTTGCTGCAACAACTCGAACATTTGTTTTTTGAACTTTAGAAGAGCCTACTCTTAAGTATTCTCCAGTTTCTAAAACTCTTAATAAACGGGCTTGAGTTCCTAAAGGTAATTCAGCAACCTCATCTAAAAAAATTGTTCCGCCATTTACTACTTCGAAATAACCTTTGCGAGCTTCGTGA
>JACCDQ011084871.1_pt1 | contig 13900 bp, 14 predicted proteins | sample 7446031 | NCBI WGS metagenome assembly JACCDQ01 (sample SAMN15323442, study PRJNA562643) | freshwater metagenome | isolation source: river surface water | place: USA:Blue River Watershed | collected 2017-08-17 | reverse complement strand
CTTCTTTGATCATGCATCGCTGGCAGATCGGATTGCTGAGGTTGTGGCCCATCCCGAGGGCTACAGAGAACTTCGAGCAGCCGCACGGAAAACCATCATTGATAAATACGACCTGTCGACAGTCTGCTTGCCCAAGATACTGAGCAGGTTGCACCGTGACGAACGGGAATGAGCAGCAAGGTCGTACTCTGCTTCTCAGCCGTAGTGAGCGGTCTGCCACAATACCACTTGGCATTGATCGCCGCCGGCAAATACCAGGCGATGCTCTCATGAGAAAATGTAATTGCACATGAAAAAACAAACAGGTGGAACGCTGGTTGGCTTCATCATTGGCTTGCTCGTCGGCCTCGGGGTTGCATTGGGCGTGGCGGTTTACGTGACCAAAGTCCCCGTGCCTTTTATGGACCGCGATGTGCAGCGCAAACCCGATCAAGAGGCCCAGGAAGTTGAGCGCAACAAAAACTGGAACCCAAACGCCACGTTGTCGACCAAACCCGCGCCAGCGAAGGTAGAGCCTGCTGCAACCGCGCCCGAACCCGCCCCGGCGCCAGCCGCGCCGCCCACCACCTCCAAGGCCAAGCCCGACGCCTTGGGCGACTTGATTCAGTCCAAAGCCCAAACGCCTGGGCATGCCGCCAAAGTGGAGGCCCAAGTGGTTGACCCGTTTGTTTACTTTGTGCAAGCCGGGGCTTTCCGCTCGCAAGACGAAGCCGAGGCCCAGCGCGCCAAGCTGGCTTTGGGTGGGTTTGACGCAAAAGTCAGCGAACGCGAACAGGCGGGCAAAGCGGTGTACCGGGTGCGTTTGGGGCCTTACAGCCAAAAAACCGAAGCCGAAGCCATGACCGACAACCTCAAAAACCAAGGCTTTGACACCGCTCTGGTCCGGGTTCAACGTTGATCGCGCGCTGCCCAGGAACTTTTGCGCCTTGCAACGGCTCAACACACCTCAATTGACTCTGGAGAATTGCATGCAGCGTCGTGCGTTTACGCGAACTTTGGCCACCGTGGGTGCCGTTTCTGTCGCCTCTTTCGGAAGCTTGCCCCTGCTGTCCCACGCACAGGCCACCTTGAAAGAAGGCAGCGATTACATGCGCCTGGACAAACAGGCCCCTGTGGATGCCGCCGCGGGTCAAATCGAAGTGCTGGAATTTTTTGCCTATACCTGCGGGCACTGCTTCAACTTCGAACCCATGCTCAAAGATTGGGTCAAACAAAAACCCGCCCACGTGGTGCTGCGCCGCATGCCGGTGGGCTTCAACCCCAGCATGGAACCGCTGCAGCGCCTTTATTTCGCGCTCGAAGTTCTGGGCAAGGTCGAGGACTTGCACGACAAGGTGTTTCAATCCATACACGTGGAGCGCCAACGCCTGGTCACGGCCGAATCCATGGTTGAGTGGGCGGTCAAGCAAGGCCTTGATAAAACCAAGTTCAGCGAAGCCTTCAATTCCTTTGGCGTGGTCAACAAGGCCAAACGCGCCACGCAGCTGCAAAACGCCTACCAGGTAGAAGCAACGCCTTCCTTGGGCATTGCGGGGCGCTTTTTGGTGCCCGGCCAAGGCGCGCGCACCTTGGTGGTGGCCAACGCCCTGATTGCCCAAACCCCCAAGGCTTGACCTGGGCGCTTGAACGCACGGCCCCGCTTGTGGGCTGGCGTTGTTGAACCCACGGGCAGGCCGCTACAATCAAAGCAATGCAATTTCCGTGCCTTGAAAAAGGCACGGGCTTGCGCCCAGATTGTCAGAACGACCATGCCCAGCTGCCACTTTTCATTTTTTTCTCGACGCGCGCGTTGGTTGATTGCCCTGTGCGCAGCGCTTGTCATCGCGCCTGCCTGGGCCGAGCGTGCCGACCGGGAGCAGCCCATGAACGCCGAGGCCGATGCCCTGCGCTACGACGAAGGCCAGAAGACCAGTGACTTTCAGGGCAATGTGGTCATCACCAAAGGCAGCATCGTCATACGGGGTGACCGGGTGGTGGTGCGCCAAGACGCGCAAGGCAACCAGTTCGGCACCATCACCGGCACCTCGGGTAAACCCGCGTTTTTTCGGCAAAAACGCGAAGCGGTCAATGAATTCATTGAAGGCCAAGCCCTGCTGATCGAATACAACAGTCAGGCTGACACGGTCAAATTCACGGGGCAAGCCGTGTTGCGGCGTTTCAAAGGCGCCAGCTTGAACGACGAAACCACGGGCAGTGTCATTGTGTACAACAGCCAAACCGAGGTGTTCACCGTGGACGGCGACAAATCCAGCCCCACGGCCAACAACCCCACCGGCCGCGTGCGCGCCATGATCACGCCGAACCGGCCCACCCCTGCGCCGGCCCCCGAGGCCAACCGCCCGCCCCTCAAGCCCAGCACCACCCTGGAGCCCCGGCGATGAGTGGCACACAGGCCCCCGGCAGCCGACTGGAAGCGCGCGGCCTGCAAAAGGCCTATGGCAGCCGATTGGTGGTCAAAGACGTCACGCTCGCTGTCAATTCAGGCGAGGTGGTGGGGCTGCTCGGCCCCAATGGCGCGGGCAAAACCACATCGTTCTACATGATTGTGGGCCTGGTGCGGGCCGATGCGGGTGAAATCACCCTGGACGGCCAACGGATTGAAAAATTGCCGATCCACCGCCGTGCGCGTTTGGGTTTGGGCTATCTGCCACAAGAGGCTTCTATTTTTCGCAAACTCACGGTGGCCGACAACATCCGCGCCGTGCTGGAGCTGCAAGAAGACGACAACGGCCGGGCCCTGAGCGCTGCGGTCATTGAGCAGCGGCTGGACAATCTCTTGCAGGAACTGCACGTTACCCACCTGCGCGACACCCCCGCGCCCGCCTTGTCGGGCGGTGAACGCCGCCGCGTGGAAATTGCGCGCGCCCTGGCCACCAACCCGCGCTTTATCTTGCTCGATGAGCCCTTTGCAGGCGTGGACCCGATCGCGGTCATCGAAATCCAGCGCATCATCGGCTTCTTGAAAGCGCGCGGCATAGGCGTGTTGATCACCGACCACAACGTGCGCGAAACCCTCGGTATTTGCGACCACGCCTGCATCATCAGCGACGGGCGCGTGCTGGCCCAGGGCAAACCCGCCGACATTGTGGAAAACACCGACGTGCGCCGCGTTTACCTCGGCGAACACTTCAAGATGTGACACAGACCGCATGAAACAAGGCCTGTCACTTCGGGTTTCACAACACCTCGCGCTCACGCCCCAGCTGCAGCAGTCGATCCGGCTGTTGCAATTGAGCACGTTGGAAATGGCCCAGGAAGTCGAGCAAATGCTCGACGAAAACCCCTTTTTGGAACGCGATGCCGAACAGGCCGAACGCGAGGCCTTTGGCCTGGAGCAAACCGACGCGCCGGTAAGCCTGGGCGATCAAGTGGCCGAGCGGTCCACCGACTTCAGCACCCCCGCAGACACCGCCGACGCACCCGAAGAGTCCACGCCGGTCGATGAAAGCTGGGAAGGCGACGGCTCGGTGGACATGCGCCCCGACGACAGCGAATGGGGCGGCGATGCCCCACCCCGCAACGGTGCCCGCGACGACGACGAAACCGCCAGTGCCGCCGAGCTCGCCAGCGAGCACATCACCCTGCATGCGCACCTGCACGAACAGGCGCTGGGCCTGCGCCTGAATGACGACGAACGGGCCACGCTGTACTTTTTGATCGAATCGCTCAACGAAGACGGCTATTTGGACGAGCCACTGCACGAATTGGCCGAAGCCCTGTTGCGCCAACAAGAAGCTCACACCCAACGGCGCCTGGGCGACCCGCAACGGCTGGACCGCCTGGACGAGCTGCAACAGTGGCTGCAAACCGCCCTGCATTGGCTGCAACACATGGAACCCACCGGGGTGGGGGCACGCAACCTGGCCGAATGCCTGAGGTTGCAGATCCTGGACCTGCGCAACAGCCCCGCCGCGCAAGCCGCCCTGGCCATGTGCGACCAGCCGCTGGAACTGATGGCCAAGCGCGATGTGAAACGCCTGAGCACTCTGTGCGGCTGCGACGACGACACCGCCCGCGCCGCCCTGGGCCTGATCGCGCGGCTGGAACCCAAACCGGGCCGGCGCTTTGCCAACTTGGAACGCAACTTGGTGGTGCCCGATGTGATCGTTACTGCCGCGGGGCGCAACTTCAAGGTGCAGCTCAACCCCGAGGTGATGCCCCGCTTGCGGGTGCAGGACATCTACGCCAACGCCATGCGCGGCCAAAAAGGCGACAACGCCCTGGGCATGCAACAACGCCTGCAAGAGGCCCGCTGGTTCATCAAAAACATCCAGCAACGGTTCGACACCATCTTGCGCGTGTCATCCGCGATCGTGGAGCGGCAACGCAATTTTTTCCTGCACGGCGAACTGGCCATGCGCCCCCTGGTGCTGCGCGAAATTGCCGACGAACTCGGCCTGCACGAATCCACCATCAGCCGCGTCACCACCGCCAAATACATGGCCACGCCCTATGGCACCTACGAACTGAAGTATTTTTTTGGCTCGGCACTGGGCACCGAAACCGGCGGCAACGCCTCCAGCACCGCCGTGCGCGCCTTGATCAAACAATTTGTGGCCAGCGAAGACACCCACAAGCCGCTGAGCGACAACCAAATCTCTGACATGCTCAAAGAGCAAGGCATCGAATGCGCACGCCGCACCGTGGCCAAGTACCGCGAGGCCCTGCGCATTGCACCGGCCAACCTGCGCAAAGCCCTTTGAGCCCCCGCCCTTGGGGCCATTTTTGTTTTTCCCTGAAAGCCCGCCATGAACGCCTTGACCCTGTTTTTGCCCTGCGCCGCCGGCGTAGAAGGCTTTTTGGCCACCGAGGTGCAACGCATCACCGGCGTGCCCGTGGCCGATTTGCACACCTCGCGCGGTGGGGTTGAGGTGCCCGGCAGCTGGCGCGACGCCCTGAAACTCAACCTGCACAGCCGCCTGGCGCAACGTGTGCTGGTCCGGCTGACCCAGCAACCCTACCGCGACGAAAACGGCATTTACGACGCTGCGCACGACGTGGCTTGGGAAATCTGGTTCACACCGCAGCAAACCATCAAGGTCGAAATCACCGCCCAGCACAGCCCCCTCAAAAGCCTGAACTTTGCGGCCCTGCGGGTCAAAGATGCGATTTGCGACCGCCTGCGCGACAAGCGCGGCGCGCGGCCCAACGTGGACACGGCCCGCCCCGATGTGCGCGTGTTCGCCCACCTCACGGCCGACCAGTGCACGGTCTACATCGACACCTCGGGCGAACCCCTGTTCAAGCGCGGCTGGCGCGAAGACAAAGGCGATGCGCCGCTGAAAGAAACCTTGGCCGCCGCCATGATTGCCGCCACCGGCTGGACCGGCCGCGACGAACAAGGCCAACCCGTGCCGCTCTACGACCCCTGCTGCGGCAGCGGCACCGTGTTGATCGAAGCCGCGCAAATGGCCCTGAACATCGCACCGGGCGCGCAGCGGCGTTTCGGCTTCGAAAAACTCATGCCCTACCAGGCCCATGTGTGGCAAGTGCTCAAGCAAGAGGCGCAAGCGGCTGAACACAAACTGCCGGCATCAAAACCTTTTATCTTTGGCAGCGACGTGGCCTTTCGCATGGTCGATTTTGCCCGCCGCAACGCAGAGCGGGCCGGCGTGGCCCACGCCATTGAACTGCGTGGCGGCGATGCGCTCCAGCGCATGCCACCCAGCCCCACAGCCGGCGTGATGCTGCTCAACCCCCCCTATGGCGAGCGCATTGCCGCCGCCGGTGTGGCCGGGCAGCGGGCCGACGCGCGGGCCGGTGAGCGCCCCCCCCAACGCGGCCGCGAAACCGCACAACACAGCGACGGCAGCGAAAACAACGACTTTTTCGCCCAACTCGCCAGCCACTGGAAAAAACACTACGCCGGCTGGAGCGCCTGGCTGCTCACCCCAGACCTGAAACTGCCCAGCAAAATGCGCTTCAAGGAATCGCGCCGCGTGCCCCTGTGGAACGGCCCCATCGAATGCCGCCTGTTCCGTTTCGACCTCATGGCCGGTTCGGCTCGCCGCAGCGCACCGGCCAGTGAAACACCCCCCGCCCCATGAACCTGCTGCCGGTGGTGCTGGACACCAACTGGACGTTGGACTTGTTGCTGTTCAAGGACCCGCGAACCCAGGCGTTTGCAACAGTTTTGGCCCATCAACAGGTGCAGTGGTGGGCCACGCCCGCCATGCGCGCAGAACTGGAACGCGTGCTGGGCTACGCCCATTTGCTGCAATACATGGCCCGTTTTCCGCAAACGGCCGCCCAAACCACCACCCGCGTACTGCAAGAATTTGATGCGTTTGTTCTGGCAGCGCCCGAGGCCCCAAAGTGCAACGCGCGCTGCCGCGACCCCGACGACCAAATATTCATTGACCTGGCCGTGGCCCACCACGCCACTTTGCTGAGCAAAGACCGGGCTGTGCTGGCCATGCGCCGGTCGGTAGCAGGTATGAAAGCGTGCATTTCCGACACTTGGCCCCGCAAAAAATCACCGTAATTATCATTTTGTAATTTTTTGCATCATCTGCTTGATTTTTGCCCGGGAAGTTCTATACTTCATGCGGGCCGTTTATTCGGCTCCCCGCTTTTCCTCCCTGAGCGGGCGCCTTTGTGTGTGACAGCAAAAAGGCTTCCCATCCCGAGCCCTTTAGGCTCGGGATTTTTTTTGCCCCCAGCAAAATGTGACCGGGGCCAAGTGCTCCTGGCAAAGCCCGTCAAAATCAAAAGGATTGTTCGGGCGCGGTATCGGCACTGGCAGCGCCTTGGGCCATGCGTTCGCTTTTCCAATACACGTCGTCTCCGCCGTCCAGGCGGTTGAGCACACGGGCCAGCACAAACATCAAATCGCTCAAGCGGTTCAGGTACTGGCGCGGTGCTTCGTTCAAGGACTCCTCCTGGCCCAAAGCCACCACCGAGCGCTCCGCACGCCGCGCCACCGTGCGGCACACATGTGCCAGGCTGGCGCCGCGTGTGCCTGCGGGCAAAATAAACTCTTGCAAGCGGGGCAGCTCCTCGTTGTGGGCGGCCAAGGCGTCATCCAGCGCCAGCACGGCCTCGGGTTTGAGCAATTCAAAGCCCGGAATGCTCAATTCGCCCCCCAAGTTGAACAACTGGTGCTGAATTTCCACCAGCAAGGTGCGCACGCCCTCGCTCATGGGTTCGCACAGCAGCACCCCGATGTGCGAGTTCAGCTCGTCCACATCACCCATGGCGTGCACGCGCAAGCTGTTTTTGCTGACGCGCTGGTTGTTGCCCAGCCCGGTGGTGCCTGCGTCGCCGGTGCGGGTGGCAATTTGTGTGAGGCGGTTGCCCATGGTGTCTCCTGCGGTTGAACGAAGCCGCTGTGTTTGGGGATAATGCCTCGATTATCACAAGCCCACCGTTCCACAACGACCGGGTTGCGCACGGAGATGCCATGAACGCCCGTTTGCCCCCAAATTCCACCCCAGTTTCCACCCTCCCTGCCAACGCGACCGGCCAACCCCAGGTGCAGCAGCGGCCGGTGCCTGCCGCCTTCCTGGACACCCTGGCCCAACGCTTCGGCCCCAACTGCTCTACGGCACTGGCCGTGCGCGAACAGCACGGACGCGACGAATCAGCCTTCACATCGGTGCCCCCACCCGCTGCGGTGGTGTTCGCAGAATCCACCCAAGACGTGGCAGATGCAGTGACTCTGTGCGCCCAACACCAGGTGCCCGTCATCCCGTTCGGCGTGGGTTCGTCGCTCGAAGGGCACTTGCTGGCCGTACAAGGCGGCATCAGCCTGGACGTTGGCCGCATGAACCAGGTGCTCTCCATCAACGCCGAAGACCTGACCGTGACCGTGCAACCTGGCGTCACCCGCAAGGCGGTGAACGAAGCCGTGAAAAGCCACGGCCTGTTCTTTCCAATTGACCCCGGTGCCGACGCCTCCATTGGTGGCATGGCCGCCACCCGGGCCAGCGGCACCAACGCCGTGCGCTACGGCACCATGCGTGAGAACGTGCTCGCGCTGCAAGTGGTCACTGCGCAAGGGCAAGTCATTCGCACCGGCAGCCGGGCCAAAAAAAGCAGCGCGGGCTACGACCTCACACGCTTGTTCGTGGGCAGCGAAGGCACCCTGGGCGTGATGACCGAGGTCACCCTCAAGCTCTACCCCTTGCCCGAGGCCATTTCCGCCGCCATATGCTCTTTCCCCAGCATCGAAGCCGCGGTGCGCACCACCATCGCCATCATCCAGATGGGCATTCCCATTGCACGCTGCGAATTGATCGACGCGGGCACCGTGCGCATGGTCAACGCCTATGCCAAGCTGGGCCTGCGCGAAGGCGCCATGCTCCTGATGGAGTTCCACGGTTCACCGGCCGGTGTGAAAGAACAAGCCGAACTGGTGCAGGAACTGGCCCACGACCACAGCGGCGAGGCGTTTGAATGGGCAACCACGCCCGAAGCCCGCACCCGGTTGTGGACAGCAAGGCACAACGCCTACTTTGCCGCCATCCAGAGCAAGCCCGGTTGCCGCGCCATTTCCACCGACACCTGTGTGCCCATCAGCCGGCTGGCCGACTGCCTGCTGGATTCTGTGGCCGAGGCCGACGCCAGCGGGCTGCCCTATTTTTTGGTGGGCCATGTGGGCGATGGCAACTTCCATTTCGGCTACCTGATCGACCCCGACAACGCGCAAGAGCGTGCCACCGCCGAGGCCCTGAACCACCAGTTGGTGCAACGGGCCTTGGCCTTGCAAGGCACCTGCAGCGGTGAACACGGCGTGGGTTTGCACAAAATGGGGTTTCTGCGCGACGAAGCCGGAGACGGCGCGATTGCCATGATGCGCACCCTGAAACAGGCCCTGGACCCCGCCAACATCATGAACCCGGGTAAGATTTTTTGAACCCGGGGCCCCTCGCTCTTGCCCATGCAGGTGTTTGCACCCGCAGGCTTTATTCCATGGCGGCGCGCAACTCTTGGGACGTGGCGCCCAAGCGCCGTATACCCATTTTGGCCAGCGCCGTCACAAAGGCCAGCGCCGCTACAGGAGATGCCTGACTCCATTCTTGGAATTGCTCCCACGACAAGGTACTGACGGTGGCCCCGCTGTCTCCAACATGGGCATAGGCGGTTCGGGCTATGCCGTTCAAAAAAGCCATCTCGCCGAAAACACTGCCGGGACCGATCACCGCCAACCTCAAACCGGAATTGGGCACTTCCGACGTTGACAGCGTCACTGTCCCGCTTTGTACCAAAAACAAAGTGCGGTCATGATCCCCCAACCGTATGATGGTTTCATTGGGCTCAAACCGTTTGGGGGTCATGCGGGCCTCCAACATCTGCCGGTCTTGCGCGTTCATTTCTGCGCCCAATTCGCCCAACACGGGCATCGAAGACTCCGCAGCCTTCATCGGTTCGGGGCAACTGGCCAGGATTTGCTCTTCCGCCCACTCCAGCGCACGGTCCAAGTCCTCGTGCAGGTGCAAATCAAACAGCCGCCGGGCCACCCACCCCCGCACACCGCTGAAAACCAACACCACGCCTTGTTTGTGAAGCTCGTGGGCCAGGGCCCGCAGGTGCAGGCAGCCCGTTTCATCCCAGGAGGGCACGCGCGAAGCGTCCAGAATCACGCACCGGTGGTGCGCCAAGTGTTGCCGCACCTGCTCAACCACCAGCGCCGCCACCCCAAACGACACAATGCCCTGCAATTCAAACACCGCCACCGACTTCATTCTGGGAGCCAACCAAAGCTCCACCTCGGCCCGCCGCACGTGACGCGACCTGAGCTTGCCCCGAAGGTGAATCCGCCGGACGGCGTGGTTTCCTGAAGTTCTGAGCAGCTCGGCCGTGGCCACCGCCAACCCCGCCAGCAGCGCCATGGCCCCACTGGAAGCGGCAAAAACCAAGCCCACCAACCAGCTTTGGGCCAGGCTCATGCGGCGCTGGTTGGATTTTTCAAAACCCCACATGGAAGACGGCACCATGCGCACGCCGGCAATCAACAACGCGCCCATCAAAACCGCGATCGGCACCTGGTGCAACCACACATGCCCCGTCAATGCCACGGCAATCAAGCCCAGCGCGTGCCATTGCCCCACCCTGCGCGAGGGGGCCCCGGTGTACGACAGCGCAACCCTGGAGCGGGACGGACTGGTTGAAGCGGGAATCATGCCGCAAAGGGCGCACAAAGCGCCGATCAAACCTTCGCGGGCCAACACCCGTTCGGAGTAGCCTCGCTGCCCCACCTCGGTTTCCAACTGCTGGTGGTACACCAAAACATCCAGAGAGTTGACCACCGCCATCAACAATGACAACGACGCCAGCTGGAACCCGCATTGGCGCAAAACGGCCCACCAGGGGGCCGCCAACGCATCGGGAACCGGGGGGAGCATAAAACCCATGGGCTCGGCCGCGCTTTTGACCCCCACCACCTGAGGCGCAAAACTGAACCAAAAAAGGCTGACCAGCACCACGGCCAAAAGCAGGGCCGGGAACCGGGGCCACACCCGCTGGAGCCCTTGGCTCAACAAAACAACACCTGCCGCAAGGGCCAACTGCCACCACAGCAAGGCACTCCATTCAAATCCACTGACCCGCACCAACCCGTACAACTGCCCCCACACCAGGGTCAAACCCACACCGGCAGAAAAGCCTTGCGTGACCGAAACCGGGATGAAGCGAGCCAAACGGGCCAAGCCCATCCGGGCCATGAACCACTGCAACAAAAACCCCAATGCCGCAAACACGCCGGCCATGGCCAAGGCCTGCCCCGCAGAAATGCCACTGGCTTGCCCCGCCTGCAGAACCAGCGCCAGCATGCCGCTAAACAAAAGCGCCACTGCGGTTGAAGGGGCGTAAACCACCCCCTTGCCCCGGGAAAGCAGGGCCATCAACGCGCCCGGTACCGCCGCCGACCACAGCGCTAAAGAACTGGCCGGTATGTGAGCGGCCAAGGGGGCAAACGCCACCAGCCCCAAGCCCAGCGAGTGAGGTATCGAAACCGAGAGCGCCGCTGCCGCACCTACAACGGGCTGGGCCCCCTGACTGGGGGGTTGCGTCTTTCCACCTTTGGAAAGGTCAAATGCAGCGTAATTCTGAGGAGGGTTCACCCCCGCATCATCGCCGGAAAATGTGATATTTGCGTGTCACATTTGCACGAGACGTGGTGCGCGCAGGCAAGCAAACACCCACACCCAAGCTCAACAGCTTCAAGACCGTGTGGGTTGGTGCCTGTTTTTGAACGGCACTTGGTACAACCACAGGGGCCGCCCGTCGGGGCATTCCCAACGCAAGGTGGGCTCGAACGCCGGGTCCATGAACTCCAGGCTGGCCAACCAGGCCCCAGGTTTCAGCTCGGTTTGGGCCTTTTCCATGGCGCGTGGCATGGTTTCAGGGCGCTGGAACAGGTAAACCAAATCGTAGGGTGCCCAAGCGTGGGCCCACATGTCGCCCCGGTGCACATGGGCCACCCGGCAACGCAAACGGCACCACAGGGCCAGGGGCCAGCTGCGCTCAATGCCGTGCAAATGCACATCGGGGTAGGCCCGGTCCAGCGCAAGCAAGCCGTGGCCCAGGCCGCACCCGGCGTCCAGCACTCGCCCCCCTAAGGGCAAGGGCACCCGCTCACGCAGCCCCTCCAAGGCATCTTCGGGCGTGGGAAACAAAGGCGCATCCTGCCAAGTGGACGGCGGGTACAACAACAACAACAACCCCAGCAACACCAGCCAACTCCAGGCAGGCACCGCAATCAAACCCGTGGCAAACCCCCAGGACAAAGGAAAGCCCAGCGCAATGAACACGCGACGCGCCCGTGTTTGGCCCCAAGCACTGCCCACCACGCCCACCAATGTGGCAGCCAGCAGACCCGACAAGGGGGTGGCACCCACGGCGCGCACCGCCCACAACACGCCCCAGGCCAACGCCCATACCACCAAGGCCGGCCAAGGCCAGCGCAACCTGGGCTCAGCCGGCGGGGTGTGGCGGGAGCGGCGCACGGCAGGGTCAGCCCGCATCGCCCAAGCGGCGCAAACGGTCGATCAGGCCATTGAGTTCATCGAGCGAGCCAAAGCCAATGGCCAGTTCACCCAGCTCCTCCACGCGCCCGTGGCGTTTGACCCGCTTTTTCACCCGCACCTCAACGGCTGCCGTCAACAGGTCCGCCAATTCATCTTCCACCCGCTTGATGTCGCGAGACTTTTCTTTCTTGGGTTTCTGCGGCGTCAAAGCAAATTCGGCACCCAGTTTTTTGGCCAGTCCTTCGGCCTCCCGCACCGACAACTGCTTGGCGCTGATCTGATGTGCGGCCGTGATCTGGGTGGCACGCTCCAACCCCAACAGGGCACGGGCGTGACCCATGTCAATGTCGCCGGCCATGAGCATGGTTTGCACCGGTTCGGCCAGGTTGAGCAAACGCAGCAAGTTGCTGGCCGCGCTGCGCGAACGCCCGACCGATTGCGCCGCTTGCTCGTGGGTCAGCCCAAATTCTTTGACCAACCGTTGCAAGCCTTGGGCCTCTTCCAGGGGGTTCAAGTCTTCGCGCTGGATGTTCTCGATCAAGGCCATGGCCGCTGCGGATTCGTCGGGCACGTCCCGCACCAACACCGGCACCGTGTCCAACCCCGCCAGCCGCGAAGCCCGGAAACGCCGTTCACCGGCGATGATTTCATAAACCGGCCGCGCGCCGCGTGGCGTTGCCGGCAGGCCTTGTTGCGCCTGCCAGGCCAGCATGCGGGCCTCGCCAAGGGCATCGCCCAGCTTGCGCACCAAAATCGGTTGCATGATGCCCTGCGCCTTGATGCTCTCGGCCAACTCGTACAGTGCGCCCTCGTCCATGCGCGTGCGCGGCTGGTAGGTACCGGGCACCAGATCGGTCAAGGCCAGAACGGTGGGCACATCGGGGGTGGAGCCGTCCCGCGCGGTGTTGTCTTCCAGCTTGGGGCCCAGCAGGGCTTCCAATCCGCGGCCCAGGCCTTTGGGTTTTTTGGTGACCATCGTGTTCAGTTCTCGTTCGCTTTCAACCAACGCTGCAACAGGGCATGCCCCTGCAGCCAATCGCCCAAGCCGGACTCGGCGTTGATGTGCCCTACCGCGCCGGCATCGACCCATTCGCTGCCCCAATGGCGGGCCAGCCCTTGCGCCCGTTCCTGGGTGCAATAGGGGTCGTTTTGGCTGCCCACCAACACCGAAGGAAAAGGCAGGCGTTCGCACACCACAGGCGCCCAACCGGGCAACACAGCGGCCAGATCGGGCTGCTCCACATCGCCCGGAGCCACCAGCAACGCACCCCTTACCGCAGCGGTGTGGCGCGAATACTTGGCCCACGCCGCGGTCAATATGCAACCCAGGCTGTGGGCCACCAACACCACGGGGGTTTGGGCGCGCGCAATCACCACCTCGTCCAGGCGGGCCAGCCAGTCGCCGCGGCGCGGGGTCAACCAATCGTGTTGGTCGACCCGCTCGTAACCGTGCAGGGTTTCCCAGCGGGTTTGCCAATGCCCGGCACCGCTGTTTTGCCAACCCGGCAATATCAAAACATGGGGGCGTGTCATGGGGGCGCTCACATGCTGTCGATGCGATCGACCATTTCCTGGGCAAACTCTACAAAAGCCTTGCTGCCACGCGCTGACGGGTCGAACACCACGCCCGGCAAGCCGTAACTCGGGGCCTCGGCCAAGCGCACGTTGCGCGGAATCACGGTGTTGAACACCTTGTCCCCAAAATGGCTTTTGAGCTGGTCGCTCACCTGTTGCTGCAAGGTGATGCGCGGGTCAAACATCACGCGCAGCAGGCCAATGATCTTGAGGTCGCGGTTCAAGTTGGCGTGCACCTGCTTGATGGTGTTGACCAAATCGGACAAGCCCTCCAGCGCAAAGTACTCGCACTGCATGGGCACGATAACGCCGTTGGCGCTGCACAAGCCATTGAGGGTGAGCAGGCTCAAACTGGG
>JACCDQ010999659.1_pt1 | contig 13902 bp, 15 predicted proteins | sample 7446031 | NCBI WGS metagenome assembly JACCDQ01 (sample SAMN15323442, study PRJNA562643) | freshwater metagenome | isolation source: river surface water | place: USA:Blue River Watershed | collected 2017-08-17 | reverse complement strand
GATCTTGTACCCCTAATTGCCATGCTTCAGCAGCATCACAATAAGCAATAATGTTAATACTGTTTAAGTAATCTTTTAACATTGTCATAGTTAATTTATTTAAAATTTATTTTTATTGATTAATTTTTGTACCCTGTATTGGACTCGAACCAACACCTTTATATAAAGAACAAATTTTAAGTCTGTCGCGTCTACCAATTCCGCCAACAGGGCATTTATTTAAATAGGGTGAATAACGGGACTTGAACCCGTAGCATTCAAAACCACAATTTGACTCTCTACCAATTGAGATATATCCACCATGATTGTTTATTATTTATTTATCATTTTTAATTATATTTGGTAACAAATATAAATAGGTTAATAGTAATGTAAAAATTAATAAACTATCTTTAGTTGATAATACAACAAATAGTATAATAGAAACAAAAAAATAAACAAGATAATGTAACATAAATCCTGTTTGATATACTTTTAATGTTTCAACAAATTTTACAATTCCTACAGAAATCCCAGAAGGTCCAAATTTTTCTACTAAACCTCTATCTATACTTTGATAAAAATAATGATAACTAGTTGATAAAATATTTTGAACAAAATGTTCATTATATATTCTATCAAAATACCATTTTTTATTAAAAAAATTAAATATATTTTTTGCTAAATTAGATTTTTTGAAAGCATAATAATCATTTAATTTATAAGTATAAACAAAATAAGCTAAATAGACTCCTAATAAACCAACAATTAATGGTAGTAATTTATATTGAATATCTAAAAATTCAATATCAGTCATTGTATAATTTACTGGATTGATAAAAATTGAAGTTCCCCAAAAATTTGTACCAAAACCAATAAACATATCCTTAGATAAATAACCTACAGTAACACTAAAAATTGATAATAAGAATAATGGTAAAGTCATTCTCCAAGAACCTTCATGTGCATGTAAAGTTACATTTTTATTACCATTTGGATTTGCTAAAAATACTAAATACAGTAAACGAGTTGAATAAAAAGCAGTACAAAAAGCAGCTAAAATACCTAATACAAATGCAAATTGTCCAACTACTGTATAAGTTGAAGCACTAACCTCTAAAATAACATCCTTTGAGTAGAATCCAGCTAAAAATGGAAATCCAATTAAAGCTAAAGATCCAATTAACATAATAGCATAAGTAAAAGGTAATAAGTTTTTTAACCCTCCCATTTTACGCATATCTTGTTCATCAGACATAGCATGAATAACTGAACCTGCTCCTAAAAATAATAATGCTTTAAAAAAAGCATGATTTGATAAGTGAAAAATACCTACTTCATAACTTGATAATCCACAAGCAAATACCATGTAACCTAGTTGACTACAAGTTGAGTACGCAATAACCCTTTTCATATCATTTTGAAATAAACCAGTAGTTGCAGCAAAAAAAGCAGTCATTGCTCCAATAATTGTTACAAAACTTAAACCTACTGGTGAATATTCAAAAATATAAGAACAACGAATAACTAAAAATACTCCAGCAGTTACCATGGTTGCTGCATGAATTAATGCAGAAACAGGTGTTGGCCCTTCCATTGCATCAGGTAACCAAGTATGAAGTCCTAATTGAGCAGATTTCCCCATTGCTCCTAAAAATAGAAATATACAAATAAGGTCAATAACACTAATTTGATAAGTTCCTATAATTAATTTTTGATCAATAGCTAAAGGTACTAAACTAAAAACAACATCATAGTCTAAAGTATTAAATACTACATAAATAGTAAACATCCCAAGTAAAAGAAAAAAATCCCCAACTCTATTTACAAGCATTGCTTTAATAGCAGCTTTATTCGCTTGAATTCTAGTAAACCAGAAGTTTATTAAAAGATAAGAAGATACCCCAACACCTTCCCAACCTACAAACATTTGTAAAAAATTATTTGCAGTTACTAAAATTAACATAAAGAATGTGAAAAGCGATAAGTAAGACATAAATCTTGGTAAATGAGGATCATTTTCCATATATTCTGTTGAATATAAATGTACTAAACTTGAAATAAAAGTAACTATTACAAGCATTACACAAGTTAAACTGTCAAAGCAAAAAGACCAATCAACTCGAATAGTATCTGAGTAAATCCATTCTTTTAAAACTAAAATATAAACATTACCTGAATTTATTACATCTATTAATAGATTAATGGAAATTAAGCACGCACTAAATGTAGATAAAGTGGTAATAAAACAAACACCTTTACCTAAAACACGACCAAATAAACTACCACTTAAAAATCCAAGTATTGGTAATAATATAATTAAAAATAACATACTTTTTTTTGTTCATTTTTATTAAATAACATAAGGGTAAAGTGGGATTTGAACCCACGGTATCTATAAGATACTTTAGATTTCAAGACTAATGCCTTAAACCGCTCAGCCATTTACCCGAAGTGCCAGAATGGTACTAGTGACATTATATTTACATTAGAAGAATCTTTTACATTCTTTATAAAAAAACTAATGTCCATAGTTAAATCTTTAGGTGATAAATCTTTCACACTAAAAGTACAAAATTCATTTAAATCATTAAATACAGAAAGAGGAATAGTTATGTTTAAACTTAGCGAAGATTCTCCTGTTTTTATTTTTTTAAATTCAGTGACATTAGCCATACTTTTAAAATCATTCTCTACAAATAAAAAATTTAAAAATTTATCAATTGAATTTTTATTTCTTAAAATTATATTTTGAGTAAAGTATGAACTTAAGTTTTTTTTAGTATAGTTATCTACTACGTTTTTTTCACTATGATATTTAATATTAGAATTAAGTCCTAATAAAATATATAGCATTACTATTCCTTTTATTTGATTATTCATCTCTATATTCGATGAAGAATTTTCTCTTAAATTTTTTAAAGAAAATTTTACAATAACTTTTTCAACCTCTGGACATTGATTGATATTAGTTATTGCGAATTTGTGAATTAAATCACATTTTGATAAATATACAGATGATATTGAATTATTACGCATAATTATTATAGATTAATCAGACAAATAGCATTACTTGCTAGATGAATATATGATAAGAAATAAGTAGGATAAATCCCCATTAGTAAAATAAATAAGAATAAAGGAAACATAATTGAAAACTCACGTAAATTTACATCAGTAAATTTTAAAGTATAGTTTACTTTAATATTTCCAAAAACAACTCTATTATATAACCAAAGTGAATATCCCCCACATAATATAACTCCTAAAGCCGCTACAATTGCAGTAACAACATTAGTTTTATAAATACCTGTTAATAATAAAAACTCTCCAGTAAAACTACTTGTACCTGGTAAAGCAATATTAGCTAAAGTAAAAATTAAAAATAATGCTGCATAAATTGGCATAAAATGCACAATTCCTCCGTAATAATATAGAAATCTTGAGTGATATCTGTCATATAAGATACCAATTAATAAGAACATACCTCCTGATACAAACCCGTGGCTAATACTTTGAATTATTGAACCTTCTAATCCAATAACATTAAAACTAAAAATACCTAAAGTTACTAGATTCATATGTGCAATTGATGAATAAGCAATAATTCTTTTTAGATCGGTTTGTCTTAAAGCACTTAAAGAAGCGTAAATAACACCAATCACAGATAATAAATAAATTAGCGGTGAAAAGTATAAAGAAGCATCTGCAAAAAGGGTTAAACTGAATCTTAAAAACCCATAAACCCCTAATTTTAATAAAATACCAGCTAATAATACAGATCCTACAGTTGGTGCCTCAACATGAGCTTCTGGTAACCAAATATGAAATGGAAACATTGGAATTTTTGAAGCAAATGAAAAGAAAAAAGCAAACCATAAAAAGATTTGTTCAGTTAAAGTAAAATTCCAAGCAAGTAAATATTCTAAGTTTAAAGTTCCAACTTGATTATAAATATATAAAATACCAATTAACATTAATAATGATCCACATAGGGTATAAAAAAAGAATAAATAAACAGCACGAATTTTTCTTTCACGTGATCCCCAAACCCCAATAATTAAATACATTGGAATTAATATAGCTTCAAAAAAAATGTAAAATAGCATTAAATCTAGTACACTAAAAATAATTAAAAGAAATAATTCAATAACTAATAAATTAATTGAATATTCTTTAAAATTTTTTTCTTCCCAAATAAATAAAATACATAAAAATACAAGAAGTGAGCTTAAAAAAAAGAAATGAATGGAAATACCATCTAATCCAAATGAATAAGATAAGTTTAATAGCTTACTATCAAAAGCATAGGTTACTACCTCTTGAAAATAGTAAGTGTTACTATCAAAATTTGATAATACAACAGCAGATAATAATAATGATACACTTGCTGTAGTAATTGATAAGAATTTTAATAAAGCTTTATTTGCTTTATCCACTAAAGACATTGAAATAATACCTACTAATAGTGTTGAAAATATTGAAGTTAATAACATAATATTATAATTTATTTAATTATCGATCGATTTCTCCAAATACTATATCTTGGGTTCCTATGATGGTTACTACATCAGCAATCATATGCCCTTTAGACATATCATCTAATGCTTGTAAATGTCCAAAACCTGGAGCTTTAATTTTACATCTATAAGGTTTTTCAGTATTATTTGAAACTAAATAAACACCAAACTCACCTTTAGGTGCCTCAGTTGCAGTATAAGTTTCACCATGTGGTAAAACAAATCCTTCAGTAAAGTATTTAAAGTGATGAATTACAGCTTCCATTGAGTTTTTCATTTCAGTTCTAGATGGTGGACTAATTTTATAATCATCAGTTTTAACAGGACCTGGTTTAATCATATTCATAGCTTCGTGAATAATTTTTAAGGATTGTCTCATTTCTTCAACACGGATTAAATATCTATCATAACAATCTCCATTGCTTCCAACAGGAACTGAAAATTCTAGATCTTTATAAATTTCATATGGTTGGTGTTTTCTTAAATCCCATGCGATTCCAGAACCACGTAACATAACTCCACTAAAACCCCATTCAACAGCGCGTTTAGCACTTACTATTCCGATATCAATTAATCTTTCTTTCCAAATTCTATTACCTGTTAACATTTCTTCGATTTCATCAAGTCTAATATTAAATTGACTTATAAATAAATAAACATCATCTAAAAACCCTAACGGAATATCAGTAGAAACTCCACCTGGACGAATATATGCAGCATGCATACGTGCTCCAGAAACACGTTCATAAAATTCCATTAATTTTTCACGTTCTTCAAATGCCCATAAGAACGGAGTCATAGCTCCAACATCCATTGCATGACATCCAACAGCTAATAAATGATTTAAAATTCTAGTAATTTCAGCGAAAATAACTCTGATTACTTGAGCTCTATAAGGAACTTTAATATTTCCTAATTTTTCAACAGCTAAAGAATAAGTATGTTCTTGAGCCATCATTGAAACATAATCTAAACGATCAAAATATGGTAAAGCTTGTAAATAAGTTTTATATTCTATAAGCTTTTCAGTACCTCTATGAAGAAGCCCGATATGAGGATCAGCGCGCTTTACAATTTCTCCATCTAGCTCAAGAATTAATCTTAATACTCCATGAGCTGCGGGATGTTGCGGCCCAAAATTTATTGTAAAATTTTTTAATTCTCTATTTAACTCTTTTTTTTTTAAAATCATATTTATATTTTATATACTTTTACCATGGAGTTTCATAGCTAAAGGCACGAAACTCTTGCGCTAATTCAACAGGTTCTACAACAATTCTTTTTTTTGTTTGATCGTAGCGAACTTCGACGTATCCTGATAGAGGAAAATCTTTTCTCATAGGATAACCCTCAAATCCGTAATCAGTTAAAATTCTACGTAAATCAGGATGATTTTGAAAATATATTCCAAATAAATCCCAAATTTCACGCTCCCACCAATTAGCGTTACAAAATAGTGGAACAATTGAATCTACCGATGTTACCTCATTTACAAAAATCTTTACTCTTAATCTAGAATTAAATGTTAAACTTAACATTTCATAAACTACACTAAAACGATATTCATTTTGTAACAGATCTACACCTGATATACAGGTTAATAAATTATATTGACAATTAATATGTTTTTTTAAACAACTTAAAACAAATAATAAATTTTTATGATTTATATTTAATGTTTGTTCATTATTTACCAGTGAATAAGAAATAATAGGAACTAAACTTTCTATACTCGTTAAATTTTTACTTGGCATAAAATATATATTTTTTTATAGTATTAGAACCCAAATGAATGAATTACTATATATTGACAAGCTGTCAGTAATAATGTTGGAAAATAGAATAGTATCCCAATAATAAATAATAAAACAGCGAAGATAAAATATAGACGATCTAGTTCGTTATTTAAGAACACAACGGTAAATTCACTTGATGTTTTACTTGTCTCTTTTGATGGTTCAAAATAAACAACTTTTATCATTCGAATATAATAATAAACAGATACAGCACTTATAATAATTAAAGCGATTGCACCAATTATTTTATGCGAAGCAACTAATTCATATAAAATTAACATTTTTGATAAAAATCCAGTTAATGGAGGAATCCCAGCTATTGAAAAAAATACAAATATAAATGAGAACGCCCATAAACTATTACTTCTAAATAAATTAGATAAGCTTGATAAAAACAAAGCACTTGATTCTTTTGAATAAAAAGAAGAAATTCTTGATGAAAACTTATAAAAAACGGTAAAATGCCCCCAAATTAAAATTGAAGTAATTAAATAAACTAATAAGAAAAAATATACAGCAGTATAACTATCAATATTATTAGCACTTAAACCTGCAACTAAAAATCCAGTTTGTGCGATTGAACTATAAATGATAAGTCTTTTTAATCTTTTTTGATTTAATGCAAAAAAAGTACCTATAAAAGCAGACAACACTCCAAATACTAATAAAACATCTGAAATACTATCAAATAAAGTATTTAATGAATTAATCCATTTAATAAAAAAGAAAAAAATAGCAAATTTCGGTAATACCGAAAAAACTAAAGTTGATGCAATAGGTGCACCATCATATACATCTGGTGACCAAAAATGAAATGGCGCACATGCTAACTTAAATAATAAAGTAGAAGTAACTAAAATAACTCCAATTAAAACTAAAAAGTTTAACTCATTACTATAAGTATCGATGTTAAAAGCAGTTAATAGATTTATATTATTAAGATTTAATGTTCCTAAACTTCCATAAATTAATGAACTACCTAATAAGTAAAATCCAGAAATAAATGATCCAGATACAAAGTATTTTAATCCAGCTTCTACAGAAAATGTAGAATTTCTATTTAATGAAGCTAAAATGTAAAAACATAAAGCTTGCATTTCCATTGTCAAATAAAATAGGATTAAATCCGAAGAACTAATCATTAATAATAATGATAAAATTGATAGCGCTAAAATTGAATAAAACTCAAAAAAATTAATTTTTTGAAGTTTAAATCCTTCATGTACAACAAAAAGAGCACAAATACTTATAACTATAATTATTAATTTACTTAATCTAGTTCCTTCGTCATTCATTAAGATGAAATTAGATAAAAATCCTTCTAATTTTAAATCACTATACATATAAGCTAAACAAACTAGTATAAATAAAGTTTGAAAAAATACTTCTTTACTAATTACAGGAAAATTGTATTTTAAGTTATTAACAACTCTTACATTATATACTAATTGAAATAAAATAGCACAAGATAAAAATATCTCTGGAATAAAAGATTTTAAAGTGATGATATCCATAATATTTTAAATTTTTTTTATAATATCTCCTATGAGAATCGAACTCACATTTTTTCCGTGAAAGGGAAACGTCCTAACCGTTAGACGAAGGAGATTTTGTTAGAAAATTACTACTAAAAAAATTACAAAATTTCTCATTATTAGAGAATCAAGGGTAAAACCTGCTTATTAAAAATAAAAGATTTTAATTTTACTTATGAAATTAATTAAGATGAAGCCTGTTACAAGTGGCTCAAGACATCAAATTAAAATCGATAAATCGTTATTAGTTAAAAATACTAAAATTTTTAAAAACCTAAGAAAAGTGAATAAAGGAGCTAATGGTCGCAGTACAAATACTGGACATATTACTGCTTGGCACAGAGGAGGTGGAAATAAAAAACTTTATCGTGTTTTAAATTTTGATAATGCTCAAAAAAATGCTGTTGTTGTAGGAATTACTTACGACGCAAATAGAAGCGCATTTGTTTCAACTAATTTTGATTTAGAGCAAAAGAAATTTTACAATATTATTGCAACAAATCAAATTTTCCCAGGCTCTCTATTAGAATCAAATTCCAATTTAAGTGAGCTTAAATTAGGTTTTAGGACCAAATTAAATCACATTCCAATCGGAACAATTGTTAACAATATTAGTAATGGAGCTCAAGGATTTAGTAAATACGCAAGATCTGCTGGTGCTTCTGCTCAACTAATTCAATTAGACCAGAAATATGCTAAATTAAAACTTCCGTCAAATACTATTATTCGTGTATCTGCAGATTCATATGCAAATATTGGAGTAGTATCAAATGAGAAACATAATTTAATATATTTAGGAAAAGCTGGACGAAACAGACATCTAAATAGACGCCCAATTGTAAGGGGAATCGCAATGAATCCTGTTGATCATCCACATGGTGGAAGAACTAATGGAGGACGTCCATCAGTAACTCCATGGGGATTACCAACTAAATCTAAATTTTACTTAAAAACACGTAAAAGAAAATATAAACATGAGAAGATCTAAATGGAAAGGAAACTTCATTGATAGTTCAATATTAAAACTATCATCTCAAAATAAAAAACAATTAAAAGTTTGGTCAAGACGTAGTGTAATTCCAAGTTTTTTAATTGGCGATACCGTATTGATCTATAACGGAAAAGAATTTAAAAAAGTAAAAATCACCAGAGAAAAGGTGGGATTTAAATTTGGAGAATTTTCTACTACTCGCAAATATAAATCTAAACAATAATTTTTTATATGAAAAACTTATTAAAAAAAAGAATAAATACTTTTGAAGCGGTAAATCAGAATAAATTTTTATTAACAAACTCAATGTTAATAAAACAAGAATTTACTAATGCTTTACTTCAAAAAGATGTTCTAGTTTCAACCTTAAATCTTTCCAAAAGTAATAATAATTTAGTTGTATATATTAATGGATTTACAAGAACCAGTAAATTACTAAAATATAGAAAATTAATTTCAAAAAAACCAAGTATTACAAAAATAAAAAGAAAAAATAATTTAAATGAATTATTTACTGGAGGATTTAAAAATAAATTAGCCAATGATAATGTTACTATTAACTATAGAAGTTTAAATCAATTAATTGATAAAAAACTGTTAATTAAAAATTTTAAAATATTTAGAAAATTTAGTACAGTTTTATTCTCAAGAGGATTTAATCTTTTTTTAGATTTTTTAAAAATTGTAACTTTAGTAGAACAAAAAAAAATAAATCCAAAAGCATTTTTATTAATATTAGGACAAATTTTTAGAAATTCTAATAAAAAAAAACACACTAGATTTGTATTTTTTATTAAAACTATTTTTGATACATTAGTTAATACAGAAAATTCAAATATATCTGGATTAAAATTTATTATTAATGGAAAAATTATGGGAAAAACTAGAGCTAGTACTGTTAAAATAGAAAGAGGAGCTCTATCATTAAATACAATAAATTCTGATTGTTTAGCAAATAAAATGCATGTATATACTTTATATGGAGCATTTGGTTTTAAACTTTGGATAAACTATAAAAATTAAATAAATTTATGTTATTTACACCAAAAAGAACAAAATTTAGAAAACAACAAAAAGGAAGAAATTTCAACTTTATTAACAAAATTGAAACTTTAGAAACCTTAAAACATGGAGTTGTTGGATTAAAAGCAATTGATTCAGGACGTATAACATCAAATCATATTATAGCTTGTCGTCAATGTATGAATAAAATCATTAAAAAGACTGGGCAAATTAAAATAAATATGATAGCTGATACTCCGATTAGTAAAAAACCAATTGAAATAAGAATGGGAAAAGGAAAAGGATCTGTGGACCATTGGGTTTCTAAAATAAGTAGTGGAACTATTATTTTTGAAATTGAAACTGCATCAAAAATTTTAGCAATAAAAGCTTTAAAAGCCGCTCAAATTAAACTTCCTATTAACACTAAAATAATATCTGAATAAAATATGTCAAATAATATTAATTACAACCAAACAATTCAAAATATTAGTCTTAGTAAAAATTTATATACAAAAAATATTTTAAGATATAAAAAAACTAAAGAAATTGGATTATTAGATTATTCATCTAATTTTTCTAATACTATAGTTAAAGCAAAAGAAAATGCAGGAGAATCTATTTTATATTCTTTAAAAACTCTAAGACATAGAAATTACAAAGAATTAAAGATAAAAACTTTTTTACCATTTGAACAATTATCAGCTTCTTATAAAATTGCAGAAAATTTTAATATTGCAGTTAAACGTTTAACTTCAGAAAACTCAAAAAATTTTTTAAAAATATTAAGCCCTGTTAAAGGAGGATTTTTTGGATATTATTCTGGTATTTATGGATTTATTCCCAAAACTCAATTTAAGAAGATACTTGCACAATCTTTAAATGTTTCTGATTTAAATATAGCAAATAAATTATATTTTTCAGATATGCATAATTATAATTCTTTATTAAAACCACGTACTTTATTTAAAGTAGGTAAAATGACAATACAACCAGCAAATATAGTTAATAATTTTAATGATGTTAAAATTAGAAAAGTTTTTAATAGTACATTAAACTTTGTATTTGTTGCAAACACTAAAATTTAAATTTTATGAAAAATTTTAAAAAAATAAAAAATGATTTAAAATCAACTAATAAAAAACAAGAGCTAAAAAACGTAAAGTATTTTTACATTAGTTATTCTAATCAAAACAAAAACCTTACTGGTATAAATTCAAGCCTAACAAAAAATCAGTATTTAGCAAATGATTTTGCAAATATTATTACTAAAGATAATATAAAATTTCCTTTAGAAAGCTTTACTTATAATTCAAAACAAGAATTAATTAATGAAATAGCAAAAGAAAACAAAGATATTTTAGGATTTGTAAAAATAGATTCTACTTTATTTTTAAATAAAACTTTATTAAAAAAATATAATTTTGATAGTGCAGGTATCTATACTAAACTAAATGCTGCGTATTTAAACGTTGTTAAATTGACAGCACTTTTAAAACACTTTAATGATAATAATCTAAAAAAAGTGGCTTAATTGCAAACCTCACGGCTTTTTCAATTATAAGCGCGCAAACTACTATGTATAATTAGATTGGATTAAAAATTTACTAAAAGTAAACTTAGAATCCGTTTTAGTCATGAGTAGAATTCTTACTGTCCTTATAAAATAAGAAACTGGGTAAGGTATCTACGACCCTTAATTATCTATTCTTATACGAATAGAATTAAGAATGCGATCATTAGAGCGAATAGTGCAATAGCCTCGGTTAACGCGAATCCTAAGATAGCAAATCTGAATAAATCATCTTTGATATTTGGGTTTCTTGCGGTTGCTAAGATTAAAGATCCAAAAATGAATCCAATCCCTACCCCAGCTCCTGCTAATCCAAAAGTAGATAATCCAGCTCCTAATTTTTGTGCAGCTTGTAATAACATAAAGTTAGTTTTTGTTTTTTTGTTTTAATGTTCGATTAAAAACAGAAGAAGAGGGATTTGAACCCTCAATTTTGGATTTGGAGACCAACATTTTACCGTTAAAATTATTCTTCTAAATAGTATATTTTTAAGATTTTATCTTAATAAATATTGCTTTTGGTTTATTTATTAATAAATATCCAATTTGATTTACAGATACTTTATTTGTAATGTCTACTGATATAACAGCTTTATATGTTGAAACTTTAAATTGTTCTTTTGCTTTTTTATAAACATGAGGAGACTTTAATAAAGTAATTTTACGTTCAGTAGAAGGCAAATAAAATATACTTATATTTAAAGACATCTTTTTAAAAAGTAAATCAAGATAAGTGACATACGCCTTTAATGTATAATTACAAGAACTTTTTATAATAATTTGTTTCATATAAATATTTTTAATTAATATGGTAAAATATTAAAACTAATTAATATACTGTAAGTTAACATTAAATATGCTAAAGAAATTGGCAGGAATACTTTCCATCCTAAATTCATTAATTGATCATATCTGTATCTTGGAAGAGCTGCTCTCATCCATACAAATAATATTACAAAGAAACATATTTTTAATCCAAACCAGAATGATCCAGGAATAAAACTTAAAATTGATAATGGAGGAAGCCAACCACCAAAGAATAAAATAGTGTTAATTGAACTCATCATTAGCATGTTTGAATATTCTCCTAAAGAGAATAATGCAAACCCCATCGCGGAGTATTCAACATTATATCCAGACACTAATTCAGCTTCTGCTTCAGGTAAATCAAATGGATGTCTGTTAGTTTCAGCTAATGCTGAAGTAAAAAACATTAAAAATAATGGAAAGAAAGTAAATACAAACCATAATTCTCTTTGACAATCAATAATTTCTTCAAGATTAAATGAACCAACGCAGACAACAATAGTTATCATAATAAATCCAATTGATACTTCATAAGAAACCATTTGTGCAGTAGATCTTAAAGCTCCTAAGAATGCATATTTAGAGTTACTTGACCATCCTGACATAATAATACCATAAACTCCTAAAGAAGACATAGCAAATAAATATAGAACTCCTATATTCATTTCAGCTAAAACTGAATATTTATCAAATGGAATTATTGCCCACCCCATTAAACTTATTGTAAAAGTTAAAATTGGAGAGATAATAAAAATTAATTGATTAGCACTACTTGGTAATACTGTTTCTTTCATTAAAAGTTTAAAACCATCAGATAATGGCTGTAATAATCCATATACTCCAACAACGTTAGGACCCATTCTTCTTTGAATTGCTCCTAAAATTTTTCTTTCAGCAAGAGTAAAATATGCTACAGCTATTAATAATGGAACTATAATTAGTAATATTTTTATAATAATTACAAGATAACTTGTATCTACAGTGAAATTTGTAGTAGGGAAAAAAGACATAACTAAATTAATAATCATTTTATTTTATATAGAGGGAGTGGGATTCGAACCCACGAAAGGATTTCCTAATAGATTTACAGTCTACCACTATTGGCCACTCAGTCATCCCTCTGAGTTTAATAACTTATACTAAATTAAATATTTTATTACAAATTTTAATGGAAAGAATGGGATTCGAACCCATGGTATACTGTTAATATACGTTAGATTAGCAAACTAATGCCTTAAGCCACTCAGCCATCTCTCCTTTGTTGTATTTAAATAACTTTATTTAAATAAGCGTAATCCCTTACGTTTTTTTCTTACTTTTTTACGAGGTCTACAACCATTAAATACTTTTTTTGAAGCCACTTCTAAAAGTAATTTTCTTTTTTGATTAAATTTTTTAAAAAGTGAATTTTTAAAAATAGTTAATAAAGGTTTACGAATTCCAACAGGAGCAATAATTTTTGCAACTAATGGTTTATTAAATTTGATTTGTTTATCACGTAAATCTTTTAAAAAAGCATTTGCAATTAATTTAGAATAATTACGTATTCCTTTCTTTGAAACTTTCATTTTATATGAACCAGAAGAAACACTTCTTAAAACAGTATTTGTTTTAGTATCTTTAATATGACAAAACATATTATTTGGGGCTATACGAACAGTTAATCTAAGAAATTTAGTTTTTCGTCCTAATTTATATT
>JACCDQ012070186.1_pt1 | contig 13903 bp, 20 predicted proteins | sample 7446031 | NCBI WGS metagenome assembly JACCDQ01 (sample SAMN15323442, study PRJNA562643) | freshwater metagenome | isolation source: river surface water | place: USA:Blue River Watershed | collected 2017-08-17 | reverse complement strand
GCCCGGTCAGTCCGGTATCGCCTTTGTCTCCCTTCGGTCCCTGTAATCCGGTTGCTCCAGTTGCTCCGGTATCGCCCTTGTCTCCTTTGACTCCCGGTAAACCTTGAGGCCCGGTCAGTCCGGTATCCCCCTTGTCTCCTTTAGCTCCCGGTAAACCTTGAGGCCCAGTTGCTCCGGTATCCCCCTTGTCTCCTTTAGTAATAGCAATTAGCTCTTCTTCTGACAACATATCTTTCATTCATCTCCTAGATAAGTTTTTTCGTAATCCAGTCGAACAGACAGAAAATCTAATTGATTTAAAACTTCAATTGACTGCACGGTTATTGTTTGACTATCTGCTAATGATATCGTCCCTAAATAAATACTGTTTCCCTTCATCCAGTGATTTATTGTTACATTTCCAGTGATAATATTATTTATGTAAATATCGAGCTTAATATTTTCTTCGATATTGCCTACATAAATAGCAGCTTTTGCGGTGAACTGAGTGCTATAACTACCCGTGAAATTGTGTGTTTCATCGATTGTGTTATCAAATTCACATAGAGGAGTGTTGGCGTTAATTACAGCAACTTTTGAACCATTGTATTTGTAAACTCTCATCAATCCCCTAAGTCACTAGCATAAATACATATTACGATAGATTCCTCTACAAGCGATTGTAAATCATATAATCTTCCGTTGTTTCGGATGTTAGTGATCCTCCAATATTGTCCTTGAAAGTACACTTCTTCTCCAATGTTGTGCATATAGCTTTATTAATGTATTATTTATAGTATATCAACTTTTGACAAAAGCATGATCGAAAACATCCAAGCGACAATATCTTTACCGAATATCGATTTTTTAGGAGAAATTAATGTATTAACTCATGCTGTGATAGTAAACAACGTGATTAAAAACTATTTACAGGACTCAACATATTTTTTAATATCAGCAGCTATTAAATTAGAAGTATTACAAGCTAACTGGCATTTACCAGGATTGTTTAGAGCGATTAATTATCCTAGTATTGACTATGACATGGAAACAACTGCTGAAATAATATTTAAACTTTTAGAATTTGAGCAGCAATACAACGTACTCACAAAACACGCTGTTAACCTAGAAATAAAATTAAACGAAGTAAAAGTTGTGTCAAAAAATTTTTACAATACTGGAATGCCTCAGCAGTTAGATTTGATAACTCCGTATCTGACCGTAAACCCAGTGTTACTGTTAGACAAAAACTCTAGCTTTGAATTTAAGTTAACCTTGCCGCCGAATTATCAAAAAGTTCAAGGAGATAGATTAAATATCGTTGGAACAATGATGGTTAACTTATTCGTAGAAAACAATATTAAGTTTTAAAATAATATGAAAGTAGCGTCAACAGAAAATGATTGGACTAAGTACAGTTATTCTGCTAGTAGCATTGAGAAAAGGACAGGGCTGACGAGAGAAGAGATTAGGGAATTGAGAGAGTATGGAAAAGAAGAAGCCTATGACTCTCCATTTAAGCGAGAAGAGGGTGTTAGAGGGATTAGAAACGAAGATATTCAACCTAAGCCTAAACCCGGAATTAACCTCAAGAAAGGAGCTGAACAGTCGGTGAGACGTTCAAGTTTAATTGAGTCGCCTTTCTCAGTTGAAGCGAACGAAGAAGGAGTTCAAAAAGCGTCAATTAGCCTACCGGGAGGTTTTGGCGCAAGTTACGGCAACGACGGCATTGGAGTAAGCGGGCTTGGGTTTGGTGTTGAATTTGGAGAGGATAAATCAAGCGTTGAACTACCTGGCGGAATCAAAATTACTTTTGTTAACAAAGGGTGCTTTGTCATAACTGTTCATCATATTTTTAATCAATATGCTTTTAGCAACATTGAAAGAAAACCTGGTTGCGATGACGATGATGATAGCGGTGGAAGTGATGAACCTAAACCACCTCATTGCGTTGGGAGTGATGGAGTAAGAGGCACGGGAAAGCCTAGACACTTACTTCCTGAGTGCGCTAACGATGGCAAAATTCATACTTTTTTTCATCCTAATGCTAATTTTATTACGACAATTAAATCAACTAGCGATAATGGTGATATATTCGAGGAATATTATGAGAATACCATCACTCCATTAGGTTGTAAGCCAGTGATAAAGGAAGATGGTTCACTTACCGCAGGAGTACCAGGGCGGTTTGTTCGTAAGCATTGGCGCAAATTTAACGGCGATTATACATACGGCCCTATCGAAATAGATAGAATAGTTGAGGATTTTCTCGGCTTTAGCGGCACTTACAAGGAGTTATTAGAGTCAATTGGCGAACCTGTAGATTCCAGTGAAACAACTCGAAGTGATTGGTTTCAAACAACTACAGTTACAACTCGGAAACAATGGAATCACATGATAATTTGTGAGCCTGGATACGACTGCAACCCAACAGGAAACGAAGGATGCGATCGCTCTGGTGAAGGTTCCGGAAACAACAACCGCTCTAACCCTCCTAAATTCCCTAAGCCTAGCGGTGGGCTAAAATCTAGAAATAAATCTACAGAGGATGATGAGATGAGTTGCTGTTCAAGGCTAGAGAAGAAGTTAGGATTAGATGCCTTCCCTGGTGAACTTCCTGTATCGGTGCTTCAGAAGGAAGATGGAGAAGTTGTTAAAATCGAGTCTTTATCACAAATGCTTTTGTGGTTAATTGATTCATTAGACGAGAGACTTGGTAAGTTTCCAATCCCTATAACCATTGAGGATACCGATCCGCTTAAAGAAGGCAATCAAAAAAAGGAATTTGAAATCCCGAACATAGCGGAAATGTTGACTGAGCAATATGGAATGATATTTCAGTCTACTGTTCAATCACAAATTCAGCTTAATATTCAGACCAACCTGTTAATTGAAAACGGATTATTAAAACAATCACTAACACGAACTGAAAATATTCTTAATGAAATAATCGAATATTTTGGATGGGAGATTAAGCAATCTACAGTCAAAGTAGATATTCCGTTCACCCCCTCGAAATCAAATTATGATGAATTTTTACAACCGTCCAAAGTTGACGTTAAACGCATTGACCGAATAGACAATAAAGCGAACCTCGGGCTAGATGTTGTACTAGCGAAACTAATGGAAGCTGCAACAATAATAAAGCAAACAAACTTTAGAAAAATCAACCCAAACGCTAACGTCGCTTCACAGATTGCAGATTATGCTAGATTGGGTTTAGATGTTTACAATGCAGTCAAAGACAACGACAAAAAAGATGATCAACAATGGGAAAACTTTAAGGAAAAAGTATCTTCTGAATCGTTTTATGGGAATGAGGAAAAACCAATTATCGGAGATGTTGACGGTAACGCTTCATCTTCTGATCGCACCGTTGGTAGAACACCTGGAACGGGTAGCCGTCTTTAACTAAAAAAAGTCTATTATAGATTGTCTTCTCTGTCAGACTTTTTCAACACTTCTGCTAACTGCATCTTAAACCAAGATGGCTCAGTCTCGTAAAATAGTTTTAATTTTTTCTGAGCTATTTTTCTATCTTTTGCCTCTATTTGTCCTTTTAGTTTTTGAAACTTAGTTAGCCTGTTCCAATTAGTAATAGTAACTGAGCTTAAATATTGAGGTTCCATGTTGCGCTTCCTGTATTTCCCTAGAGCTTTGTTAATATTAGTTCTATGAGTAATTTCTAAAGGGTAGACAATATCAGAGTGAGAAAAATATGCTAACTTTTCAAGCATATCTTCACCCTCTTGTTCTGAACCACAAAAAACCCTTAATCCCCTGCCTGAATCTAAAGTTGCACTAGCTATGTACTCTCCTTTTCTGAAAGCAACTTTAACAAATTTTTGTTTAATCTCGTTCCAAGACAACTTAAGAGGATTGCAGTTAGGAACAATTAACCTAGAACGAACAAGTTTATCTCGTCTCTCCTTAGTCCAGTAAGGTGGCTCGGGGTAATTAAAAAACTCAAACATTACCTCAATTCCGACATTTTCTGTTACGGGCATCTCGTCCCAACTCCCTAATGTTGTCGTTGAACCTAAGTCACGATTATCTAACAACTTTGCAGTTGCGATAGTTGCTGGCACTGTTGCCATAAGTTGTTGAGTGCTTCCGTACAGTAACAATCTTTCTGATGATTGGTCACGGTTAGGAATGAGGGTAATTTGTCGCATCTTTCCCCCGTCTTTGTTGAGGTCGTTAATTTTTTCCTCGAAAAAGTATCGGTCTAACGCGCCTGCAATTGTATAGCCAGTTTCAATAACCCCCTCTCCCAATCCTTCCAAAAACGATTCAACTCTGCCTTGCCATTTTTCAGGGAGTTTTTCTATTTGCTTTTGAATCCAACTGTTAATAGTCCAGTTGCCGTTTTTTTCTCCCCATTGTTCAATTGATTCTTTTCCAAAAACATCGATAGCAAAATCATGAGCCACGTCGTTTGGATTAAGTACGGCTTTTTTAAGCAATCGACGATTTTTTATAAACCACTGATTAAATCGACGCTGACGTTGAAACTGTTCCCACTGTGTAAACGTTGCCGCAACCTCAGTAGACAAGTCTTGGAGAATTTCAGGCCCCGCTTCTTTGAGCAGGTACATTCCGGCTGCTTCGTTAAATGCAAACGTTAGTCCCCCTCCAACCAGGCTAACGATACTCGCTCCCAGCGCGTAACCGCCTAACTCCCATTGACGCTCGATTAAATTATCTCGAAGAGACTCTAACCCTTTCTCTAGTGCCTCGTCGCTGGCAGCAAAATTAAAGTTCATGATGAACTGGGTGCCGCTAACGATGCGTTCCCACAGCTTCGTAAAATTTATCCCAAGCTGCTGAATTTTTTCCCAAACCGCAGAGACTAACCAACCAACGTTAACTTTCACCCAGTCAACAATCTTCCCAAACAGTCCTTTCTTCTCGGATAGTCCACTTGTTGAGAGGATTCGAGTTATCTTCCCTCCTGTTACCGCTTTTCGGGTCTGAACGGAGTTAAGCTCGCTAATTTTGCGGACAAAAGCTAATTTAGACATTTCTCAAAGATAATTGCGTCAATATTGACGCAATTTGGTTTGGGTCATATCTGCGATTTTAGCAGTTAAGCTTGAAGAGTAAAAAGTTCACGGATGGCTATCTATGGCAGCGTCAAAGACATTAACAAGCACCACTTTAGAAGGGCAGCTACTTGAACTCATCCGGCACGTTCAGGCTTATCAGGGAAACGCGACAACCAACCCAGACGCAAGGACTCCCATATCCTCGCCTCTGACAATTAACGCGGGAACGGGAATAGCGTCTGTATCGCTAACGCTTCCAGTCGCTTTGGGAGCTGACACCGATGGTTCTGTCGATACAACTGCTGTTGAAATTTTTGTCGATCCTTAGCAAATGAGTCCTGACTATATTTCGTTCGTTGTGATCCTTGTCGGATGGGCCGCTAGTCTCCTTACACTTTCCTGGTCATTGGGGAAAAAATATGGAGAGTTGCAAGCCAAAATCGAAAAAAACAGTCAGGACATCAACGCATTTGCAACAGCTATTAGACGTCAAATAAGAGTACAAGACTACTTGCTTCAATCGCAAGTCAGCCACATTCAAAATCATCTATCAAAAAGAGATGATTATAGCCCTCCTACACTAAACACATTTGAGGATTAACTATGGCAGCCGATCCATCTGTCGCCGCACGAATTACTGAACTTAAAGCAAAATGGGGAACATTAACCAGTCCTGGAGATGTTCTCAAGGCACCGGGAAGCGTAACAATGTTAATGCCTGTTGATGCTACTTCTGCCATCAGGGTTCCTGTACCGGGTCGAGTGATTAAATTTTTAGGGATGACTAAGGACACAACAGGCGGAAAGTTTGCAAAAATCTATCAGGGTTTATCAAAACCAAAAGCCACGTCTGTAATTAACCGCCGGCCTAGAAAAACAAGGAGTAAGAGTAAGTCATCTTTAATTTACACGAAGGAAGTTATTATTAACTTGAGAACTCCTGTTCCTTATACAATCAATTCAACAAAAGTTGAAAAAGCTAGAAAGCTAACCCAAGTTTTATTAAGAGTTCCTCAAGTCGTCAGTTATGAGTGCATAACTTGGTGGCTTTATAATGAACCAGCAGAAGCAAACCGCCCTTATACTTTTGAATCTAACAATAAGGTTTATGAAGTCTGGAATATTCCCGAAGCTGATCTTGGAGAACTTCCCGACACAGCCGAAAAACCAGAAGCAAGCCAAGGTGAGACGGGAGCGGGAGCAACCTTACAGGTATAATGCTTACTGATGAACTTCACTGGCATTCTATTTACGACAACAGGATAGAGGATTTAATTTACCCTCTACCTAGAATTGATTTCCCTCAAGCCGTCTTTAACCACATTCTCCGAGTCACAGTAACAGCTGACTCTATACCTGAAAACTGGGAACGAGTCGGATGGTTTTATCATCGACTAACAGAAGATAATACAATTCCGTTTATTGCAGAAAAGTTTGAAATTAATATAAACATTCAGAATCTTATTCAGTTGCAAAACTTAACTGATGTTTTTTACATCTCCTTTAAACCGATGTTTCGCTTTTTGTGGATAAATTTAAAAGTAGAATATTATGACTTATCTTAAAACTAATGGATGTAAACTTACTCCCTGAACTCTTGAACTTGGGGACAAATGGATTAACTTTGTTCCTCGTGTGGAGTTTGATCAAGATGAACGAAAAGCTATTGAGTGAGGTGGGAGATTATAATAATCTGTTGTTGGACATCATCAACAGACTGATGGAGGCTGAGTCAGCCCGAGGGATGACCCGGCGAACCGACAGAAGTCATCAAAAAACAGACTGATGCTAATAATTCACCCTAAGATTGTTTTGCACAAATTCTTGTACAACTCAGAAGTTGTGCGGAACAGTAGACGAATAATTGCATCATCTCCGCCAATAGCACCTTCGGATGCTTGATAGCGATCGCTTCCAACTGGTTTTTCCAGCCGCCGCAAGTCACGGTGTTTTTCCCAGAGTTCTCTACCCTGCTCTGAGATCATTCGCTTGCCGCGTTGTTTGTCAAACTCGTTTTTCGCCCACATATACAGATGCGAACGACAAATCTTTGACCCGGTGAACCGCTTGGAAGTTTTACCCGAATCTCCCGACTGTTCCATAACAAAGGACAGTCCGAGAAAACCCTGGAAGCTGCGAAGGCTGCGATCGCATTTAACCCGCTTACCATTCCGACTAATCCGACGCTCAACCCAACGCTGATCATTCACCAGAAATTTATCGAACGGATAAATCTGAATCAACAATCCGACCTGATTTTTTAACCCAAACTTGAACGGCTCCATCGCTTCCCTGTAAGGTACAAACTCAGGTTGACTGATAAACTTCAAGCATTTAGCTTTAATCAATTCCGCATCGCGCTGCAACTCAACTACTCTCATAGCGTGTTTGCGAGTGTAGTCAGACAGTCCTGCACCATAGGAGTTTTCTACCTTGTCCCGAAACTTTTTGTAGGTGTGAATTCCGGCGATCGCACACCAGAACGGGTGAGCTTGCAGCTTCTTGTTCACATAACCCGGTTCAAGTTTCTGAGCCGCAATTTCCGGCACTTCATAACACAACCGTTGACGGATGTGGTTAATCAGTGAGTTCTCGACCTTATCCAACTGTTCCCATTCACCAAACCAGTCGCGAAGTTGTTCAATTTCTGGGTTGAATTTGAGAAAACGTTTCCGCCCGTGAACATCCACAAACCTTTCATCAAAGTAACAGGCTGCTAAACTTAAAGCGTCCTCTGGGTCACGCTTAGACTTGAACCCGTAAGACTCCCGTTGAGATTTTAACTGACAGTGACCGACCCAACAAACCTCAATTCCTTTGACTGTACATTTCTCTGCAACCAGCCTTGAATACCATCTGCCAGTCGGCTCTAAAACCACCACATCGGGTAACATTTCCCACAGTTTATCAAACCCATCTTCGTTGAAAGACAGGCGAATAAACTCCCGTTTATGTTGAGAGTAATATCGTTGAATGTTAGTAGGGAAATGATTTAGAGACGCGACAACAGCATGGTTTCGTCCAATGTCCAAACCACAAACTGTGACCATCTTTAATTCTCGCTGTTAGATGACAATTAATCTTATGAATTGATTGAAGGCACTCAGCAAAAGCGGCGCCTAATTCACCCTCGAAGAAACATTGTCTTGGGGTTGGAAAAGTAAGTTAGACGCCTAAGAACGAAGCAGAAACACTCAGCCCGAAGGCGGCGTTTAGTTCTTCTGGAAGGCATTCAAACCCTTACTTTCCCGGTTGCGGGTTGGGAGCGACCCTAACCGCCATTGCCCCCCAATAATATTGAGAGGCAAAAGCGATCAGGGTTACTGACAAACTTGTTTGTCTAGGTCTTGCATGAAAATTTCTAGACTGGCAACTCCCTTGTTGTCCATTGCTTTTTGCGCGTCACCTTCCATCATTTTCATGACCGTTTGCTTGGGTAGATGGCTTAATTCGGCTATTGTGTCAACGGCTATATTAAGCACAACTAAATTTTTTGCAACAAAGTATTTGTGGGCTAAATCCAAACTTTTAAAATCACTCATCTTTACCCCCCTTGTCAAACTCAGTGTGCCAACCCATTTCGAGATACTTTCTTGCTTCGGGAACCGCTCCACTAATCCCGTCAATAAGCTGCAAGGCAATGTCTTTAATCTGTTTCCCGAGTTCTGTATCCATCTGGGGATGTCGGAGTGCAAGTTGAATCACCCCAACCAACGAAAAAGCGGGAACCGGGTCAATGTGTAAAACCAGATATTGACCGTGATGGTACAACTTATCAAAGAGTTGATTAACTTCAGCTAATGTTGCTTTTTCTGATTCGGGTCGAATCAGTTCTAGAAGTTGTTTTTCAACTTCTCTTTTCTCTTGTTGCTCAGTGAATTCATCCGACAGAGGATCATAATCTAACAATTCAAGTGGCGAAATTTGTGACAGAATCTTGACTAAACCATGATAGTCATTATTGTAACGATTACAGGCGTGGGTTTGAAGTTGTGTGAGCCATCTTAAAGTATTCAGGTCTGAACGTTTAGATAGCTCACGAGATGCAATAATTAGAGCATATTGAGCTATCTGGAGTTCACATTGAAGATCCAATTGTTCGTTACCATTAGGAACGATTCTGATTTCAAATCCATCAACTTCCATCTTTTTTTGAATTTGAGGAATTTGAGTGGCTGCATAGAACACATCAAAATTCTCTTCATTGCACTGATATTCAATCACGTTCCTTTCGGGCGGACGATTGGAAATAGCAGTCCAAATCATCCGTTTGGCTTCGCTTAAACTAATTGGCATTGGAGTAAAGCGGGAACTAAATCCCCGCACAATTATTGCTTGAATGTGACTTGATTATTGAGTTGGTACATCCCTTGACAATGAACAAATCGAGATTGAATGATGTACTGACGTTCTGGGTGTTTGATAGCCAAGTTTTGCCAGAACTTAACAGCAGTTGAATAAGTCGTGAAAATTGCTATAGTTTTTAATTCCATAGGCAACTTCTCAACAACATCGAAAAATCGTTTAGACGTAAATTTTGAAGGCATTACCTCATTCCTAACATGACTTCGGACTTTGGATAAGCAGCCTTTGCCCACTGATAATGGGAAAGTGCTTGAGCTGGATTGAAATAAAACCCCAATACTTCGGGGTAACAATAACCCGGGTGGCAGATTGCCACAAAAAATCGAGCCGAAATGGTTTGATACATAGGCGTTTCTTGCTAATAAAAGGGAAGGGAAATTTACAAAAACCTTCCCTGTTTTCCTGTTTCAAATAACCCTTGCTCTTATGAGAACCAGATGGACGTTTTTACAATAAGCATCACCTCCTTTTAACTAAATGGGGACTGGAACTAAACTCGGATGTCGGATTGGTAGCCGAGGGGTTATTTGATTTCGACTGCGGAAATATTCTGCACGGGTTGGGTGTCGTTCGGGTTTTTTTGTTACGGGTGCGATCGATAGACGATTAAAGTCCCTGGGTTTAAAACAGATTGACTCTTGTTTGAGGGAATCTATCTCGCGTAGTCCTGTCACCTTTGTTGTGACAATCACATTCTCAATCTTCTCAATCATCAAATCTTTGGGACGGATTGTGCTGGGAATTATCTCGCTTAATTTCCAGTCCTCATGTTTCAACTTGTCCCAAACATCCCGTAAGCCTCTATACCACTGTGAACGGTTGCCCATTTGGACAAGCCAGCCTTTAACTTTGTGGGGTATCAGATCCAGTCCGGCGCTCGCTGCCATTTGAGCAACTCGTCTCTGAGTTACCCGTTTAACTGGACTGATATCTTTGGCGTTGGCTATTTTGTCTTGAGCTTTCCGCAACGCTTCCGTCAGCCGCTCGTTCTCGGCTTCTAACTCTGCTATTCGTCTAAGCGCCTCCTCATGGTTCATGGTTGATTAGGTAAGGGGACACCAGTCCCCCTTCACAGTGCTTGGATTCATTACTAGGGTTATTTAAGATTACTCTAGTAATGTTGTTTTCACTCTAACATAACTAGAGTTATGATTACAAGAGTAATGTTGATAAAATTGAGAGGACGTTTCTATGAGCGAATATGCCAAAGAGGAATCACAACGAGGATGGGGAACTGACATCGTTCGGCCTGACAGTCTCGCTGGACGGGAAGAAGGGATTCAAGGATTTAGCGAAATCTATGGGGATGTCAGCGTCCCAATTAGTGGATCGGATTGGGCAGGGCAAAATCTCCCTCTCTTTGCCCGTTTGCTTGGGGGAATCCTACAGCAATTGCTTGAATCCGAAGAACAGCGACTCAATGAAGTTGAAGAGTGCGTAGTTTGGTATGAACGTGAGCGCGATCTAGTCAAGTCTCGCGTTGAAAAACTCAAGCAATTGCAACAGTTAACTCATCAGGCAACTGAGCCTGACAAATCAACAAATCTTGAAACGAATGAATAGAAAGTAAAACTTTAGTGGCACCTCAAACGGGGTGCCGTTTTTATTATGCAACAACTTGAAATTTTAGTTGCAGCTAACAGCGATTCACCGTTCAAGCGCGGCGACTGGGTGAAAGTCGTCAAGAAACCCAAACAGGGGATCTCAATCCGTAAGGGTGATGTTGTACAGGTTGAGGAAGTTAGCTCAACTAAACAGATGATCCGAGTGGGTAATCCCGATTTTGGGTGGGATTACCTAAATTGGAATGAGATTGCACTGACATTACCACCCCCCGACGTGTCGTTACGTGACGACAAACAACCTGACATTTGTGAACCTGTGGAAATGTCGCGTGACGACAGTGAAGCGTCGTTCCGTGACGACAAACAACCTGACATTTGTGAACCTGATCACCCCCTCTGGCAAGACAGCCTTGATAGAAGAATCATGGAGGATATCAGATGTCTGTTCAACAGACTGTCCCCGTCGTTACGTGACGACATTCTTGAGGAGTTGATGTCGTTCCGTGACGACAGCATCGATGGAAAATCAATGTCGTTCCGTGACGACAAACCCCGAATTGTTTGGCGATCGCCTGCCAAGCGAGACGATAAGTATCCTTGGTTTGAATGCAGGGAAGGTCGAGCTTACATCGGTGGGGGAACAGAAGAATCACCCATTGCTCAGAGTCGGGTTGCCAAAGTGTTGGAATGGCTGGCTGCAAAAATACCGCCGGGGGAAATCATCCAACGGATTCGAGCTAAACAGTTTGAAGGTTAGAAGTAACGCGATCGCCGAGAGAACATCAGCGATCGCGTAAATTCCCTCAATCTTGTAGTCGCACTACTTATTAAAGTTTAACAGCTAAAGTTATCAAGTAAATTTATTAAAGATACTTAAACCTTCAGAAAATATGCTATCTTAAAGAAGTAGTCGAAGCCTCCAGTGTCCGTAAAGCATAAGGTTGAGCAAAAACTACAAAAATACTACAAGCGTACTACAACAGGCATTGTACCTTGTGGTTTTGGGGGGACTTGCTCATACAATCTCCCCTCAATTATAACCCAAAAAACTAGCCGCATTCTAACTATTATCGGGCTAGTTAGGGAAAACAAGAGGGCTAAAACCCTGATTCTCTCGTAAGCCAAAAGTACCCTATTTTCTCCGTAATGTGGCTAGTTCTAATTCCAAGAGTTCAAAAAGGGAGTACCTTACAGAGTCCGAAGTGATGGAACTTGTCCGAAGTGCTGGAACTTCCAGCAGAAACCCACTGAGAGATGCCGCGTTAGTTCTGGTAGCTTGGAGACACGGTTTACGGGCTTCTGAGATAGGCTTACTTCGCTGGGAGAACATAGACTTCAAAAGCTCAGAGCTGTTTGTCGTTCGGCTCAAAGACTCTCAATCGGGTGGCGCACCTCTTTGGCCGGATGAGTTTAAGGCACTCAAAAGGCTTCACAAATCAATGGATTTACCCAGTAGCGGTTATGTGTTTCTATCCGAACGAGGAACGCCAATTGAAAGAGATGGAGTCAGGAGATTGTTGGAGCGTTTGGGGAAAGCTGCACGGCTACCGTTCACCCCAAACCCGCACCAACTCCGACACGGTTGCGGCTATCACCACATCAATAAAGGCGCCGAGCTTAAGCTTGTGCAGAAGTTGTTGGGCCACAAAAATATTACCAACACTGATCACTATACTCAACTTGCGCCTGGGGCGTTGAGAAAATTGTTGGATTAGATTTTGCAAAGCTGGCTTAAACCGGATTTGTTTCAACTTCTGCTTACTACTTTATGAATCGTTAGACAGGCGTTGGTTAACCGATGGCAATTTTACAGACTGGGGGAGAATTTTTAGCTAAACATATCAATATTTTTAATTCCCTGTACAATACCATCGATTTTTTTGCTCATTCAAAAACATAGCAATTTAAATTCTACTGGCTATAGGTCTGCTTAAACGCTTCTACTCGCTCTGAAGTCCACCAAATCCTAAGAGTTGCTCTTAATTCGTTTGCAATCAAGTCTTGCAGTTCTGAATTGAGTTGCACTCCGTCGCCTGATATCTTAGCAAGCTCGAAGTCGATATCAAAAGAAGGAATCAAGGTGCATCGGTAATTTGACTCGGTATCAGCCAAAAATATTTCATGTCCATTATCATCAAGCAATCGTTTTTTTCTCAAGATAGAGAAAACCAGATTCTCTCCTACTGATATTTCTGCAATAAAATATTTAAACTGCATAAACTCCCCCTAATCTTAAAGTAGTCGTCGCACTAACGTTAGACGCATTTAATTGGGTTATCACGCCATTAAAGCTATTACTCCAAAGTCTAATATAGCCATTATAGATAGCTCCTTCAACCCAATAGTTTGCTGACAGAGATAATCCCTCCCAATTCCAGATTTTTAAGGAATGCCAAGTTTGTGTTGATAGAAATTTTGCGGAAAAAGGAAGATTATAAATTTGCAGCGCTCCTGAGCCTGCAAAAGTGCTTGAAGAGACGATATAAATTTGAATTTCTACAAAATTTCCTGTTCGACTATAAAAACCTTCTCGGGCTGTATAAGTCGGTTCTGACGTGGAGCCGCTTGTCCGCAACTGTGGGGAAAAGCTTCCGCTTTCCATCAATAAATTGCTTGAATCCCAAATTTCTGATCCAAAGACAAACGCCCTATTGTCTGTATGCCGAAGCTGTAAAGGATGCGGAGTTTCCCAGCTTCCGTTTCCTTCTCTGTCAACCAGAACCCAGGTTTGGTTTGCATCCCTGCGAACCCATGAACTACCGGACTCATTTGCAGATAATATTTGAAGCTGCGATTGTATCGGGCTTTGCGGCCCCGGTAAACCTTGAGGCCCGGTCAGTCCGGTATCCCCCTTGTCTCCTTTGACTCCCGGTAAACCTTGAGGCCCGGTCAGTCCGGTATCGCCTTTGTCTCCCTTCGGTCCCTGTAATCCGGTTGCTCCAGTTG
>JACCDQ010474028.1_pt1 | contig 13905 bp, 14 predicted proteins | sample 7446031 | NCBI WGS metagenome assembly JACCDQ01 (sample SAMN15323442, study PRJNA562643) | freshwater metagenome | isolation source: river surface water | place: USA:Blue River Watershed | collected 2017-08-17 | reverse complement strand
TCGAAGTCCAGGGTTTTTCCGGACTGCTCAAGGATTTCGTGCGCACCCATGAGGCGCGCGTGATCGTGCGCGGCCTGCGTGCGGTGTCGGACTTCGAATACGAATTCCAGATGGCCGGCATGAACCGGTACCTGCTGCCCGATGTCGAGACGCTGTTCCTGACGCCATCCGACCAGTACCAATTCATCTCCGGCTCCATCGTGCGCGAGATTGCGGTGCTCGGCGGCGATGTGTCGAAGTTCGTGTTCCCGTCGGTGGAGCAGTGGCTGAACAAGAAGATCGCCGCATCGCAGCAGGCCTCAAGTGCCTGAAGCCAGGCGCTGAGCCGGCCTTCACCCTTTCGTCCATCTTCCTGCGACACCCGAGTCCGTAGCCATGGCGCTGATGATCACCGATGATTGCATCAACTGCGACGTCTGCGAACCCGAGTGCCCGAACGAAGCCATCTTCCTCGGCCCGCTGATTTACCAGATCCACCCGGACAAATGCACCGAGTGCGTCGGCCATTTCAACGAGCCGCAATGCCAGCAGGTGTGCCCGGTGGCCTGCATCCCCATCGACCCGGCGCATGCCGAGACACGCGAGCAATTGCAGGCCAAGTACGAGCGCCTGCAGGCGGGTGCCGCACCCGCGGCCTGAGCTGCGTTGCGCGTTGACCTTGCGCTTCCGCAAGAGCGAATCCAAATCCGAAACTGAAACCCTGCCGTCGCAGTCTCAATTGGCTGACGTTGCACTATAGTCAAACGAACATCGTCAAGAACGCGGTTGCGGTGGTCCATCGGACCTGAACGCGACCATCGTTAGGGGAGAACAAGCCGAGCCTGCGCGGTGCGATGCCCGGCGTTGCGGATCCTGATGCCGTCTCCTCCGAACCGGAGCCTGCCAGCGATGAGACCCGTGCTGCGTGGCCTGTTGCTCAGCTCAGCCTATGGCGCATTTGCCGGGCTGGGATTGGTGCTGGCCCTGGCCTTCGTCAATGGCACGGTGTCGCCGGTATGGCCCCCGACCGGCCTCGCGATTGTTGCACTGACCTTTTGGGGGCCACGCTACTGGCCGGCGATTGCCCTGGGTGCTTTCGCCGGCAACTTCCTGCTGGCCCATGACCCGCTGTTCGTCTCGATAGGCATTGCGACCGGCAATACGCTCGAAGCAGTGCTGGGTGCAATACTGCTGCGGCGCTGGCAAATCGGCGGCGAGATCACGCGCCTGCGTGATGCAGTGTGCATCTTTGCCGTGGCCGTGGTGGCACCCTGCGTGTCGGCCGCCATCGGCATTCTCAGCCTGACGCTGGCGGGCCTGTCGGCATGGGCGCAGTTCCTGCAGTCCTTCCTGATCTGGTGGTTTGCCAATTGCATGGGCGTGCTGATCTTCGTGCCCCTGCTGCTGGGCTTCTGGGGCAGCGCCTGGCAGGTCAGGTTTCCGGCGCGGGCCATCGAATTTGCGCTGGCCTGCCTGGTGGTGATGCTGTTGCTCCGGCTGGCCTTCGTGCTTCCCGAAGAATTCAAGGCTCTGGGTATCGACCGCATGCCACTGAGCGTGGCGGTGTTCCCGCCCTTGCTGTGGGCGACGCTGCGCCTGCGTCCGCGCGAAGCGGCGGCTGTGCTGGCCTGGTCCTGCATGCTGGCCGTCGGCTTTACCGCGATGAACGCACCCAGTGCGGCGCTCGGTCCGCTGGTGGAACTCCAGCTGGAATTGCTCGGCATTGGCGCCAGCACGCTGGCCATGGTGGGCGTGATCAGCGAGCGCACCCGGGCGCGCCAGGGCGAGCGAGACGAACGCGCGCGGCTGGCAGCCATCCTTGCCAGCCTGCGCGAAGGCGTGATCGTCGCCGACATGGCCGGCAATGTGCTGGAGATGAATCCCGCCGCGCTCGACATCCACGGCTTCAACCATGCGGTGCAGGGCATCGGCAAGATGGCCGATTTCGCTTTTGACTTTGAACTGTGCGACCTGTCCGGCGAGCTCATTCCCTTGTCGCAGTGGCCGCTGGCCCGTCTGCTGCGCGGCGACGTGTTCGCCGACATGGAAGTGATCGTCCGGCGCCGGGACCAGAAGGATGAAATCATCGTCAGCTACAGCGGCCGCCAGGTGCGCCATGGCGACGGGCAAGCCATGCTGTGCGTGCTGACCATCCGCGACGTCACCGAGCGCAAGCGCGCCGAAAAGCGCGAGCGCGAAGCGGCCCTGCATGATTCACTGACGCAGCTGCCGAACCGGGCATTGGTGCTCGAATATGGCAGCCACTTGCTGGCAGCGGCCAAGCGCAATCACTGCAACAGCTCGCTGCTGTTCGTGGACCTCGATCACTTCAAGCCCATCAATGACCAGTACGGCCATGCGACCGGCGACCGCGTACTGCAAGTCGTCGCCAACCGGCTGAAGGAATGCACGCGGCAGGAAGACCTGGTCGGCCGCCTCGGCGGCGATGAATTCGTGATCTTGCTGCCCTATCTCGATGCCGGTCGCCAGTGGGCTGCCGTGGTGGCGCAGCATGTGGTCGACAGCATCAGCCGGCCTATCCAGGTGGACAATCTCGAACTGACGGTGGCGCCATCGATCGGCATCAGCATCTTCCCGGATCACGGCACCGATGTGGCCGCCCTGATCCATGCGGCCGACCTCGCGATGTACGAAGCCAAGCAGAGCGGGCGCGCGTGCTTCCGGGTTTATTCCCCCGGGACCGGCGGGCAGGCGCCGGTGGCCGTCGGGGCGCGGGCGCGCAGCAGTGCCATCAAGGAAGGGCGCGCATCGGAGTGATGAGCGTGCCGTTCTTCGTGGATGTCGCCGGGCCGGCCGCGCATGCAGGCACCGCCACGGACATCAGTCGATCACTTGCGGCGTGCAGACGCCGGCATAGCCGAGATGGTTTTCACCATTGGCGAGCGTGTACAGCGTATGCACGCCCCAGATGTGGCGGTTGGCCTTCACGCTGACGGTGGCGATCGTGCCGTTCATCACAGGCTTGTCGAGCCTGACCTCGCCTTCGAACCATTGCGCGCTTTCCTGCAAGTCCGCGACGACCGCGCCACCGTACAGCGTGCTGAAGCTGATCTTCCTCGCGGTGGTATCGATCAGCAGGTCGATCGGATCTTCCTTCAGGCTGCTCATCTGTTCGACACGTTTGCCCCAGCCATCGTATGCGACATGGGTGCCGCTGCAGATGTAGCGAATTTTTTCAGCGTGGGCGACTGTCGGCAAGACTGCGGAGCAAAGCAAAACGCTGATAGCGAGGCGAGAAAATGTCATCGTGATATGCGGCCGGTCGTTGGACAAAAATGCTTTAAAAAGATGCTTTGAAGTATCTCATTTCCCCCGAAGCAAGATCTTGACTGAGGTCAAGGCAATCCCGGAAGCATGGAATGTTTACGGTTGCGTTGTCCTGAGCAGGATTTGTGCTTTCTCAAGGAGTTATTGCCACAAGGACTCAAATTGACAATTCAATCACTGTTTCCGGGTACGCGTCATGCAGACTTTGGTCGACTATGTGGTCACACGCCTTGGCGCCGGACGTTCGCGTGCCGACATTTGCGAAGAGCTTGTCGCGCTTGGCTGGAGCAAAGGCCATGTGGAGTCTGCGTACCGAGATGCGCTGATTGCACTCGGAGCGCCGATGCCGACTGGCGGAAAGCCAATGGCGACGGCAGCCGGCGTCACGACCGGAGAGATCGTCGCCAATATCTTTTCATTTATCTTGCTCCATATCGTCATCTGGTCGACCGTATTTCTTTGCTTCGAATTGATCGATCTGGCGTTGATCCACACGGGGAAACTGAGGGGCGCGGATTGGCTGCATAACAGTATCGCCACGATCAATCGCTGCATCGCATCGCTGGCGATTGCTTTTCCTTTGTATGTGCTGCTCATGCGTCGCTGGCTGCAAAGCTTCAGCGGCGCCGAACCAAGACCTGAATCGCGGCTGACTGCGTGGCTGACTTACATTGTGTTGTTGATCGCATCGATCACGATGGTCGGCGCAATGATTACCTTGCTGAATTCGCTGTTGCAGGTCGACTTGGACTTGGCATCGGCGCTCAGAATCGCCGTCGTGTTCGGCCTCTCCGCACTCGTGTTTGCCTTCTATTCGTTCGAGCGCCAGCTGGTCAGGCGCAGCAAGCCGGCGCGGCCGCATACTGCATGGAAGTTCTTCTCGACCGCCGTCATCGTGCTCGCGGGTGCCGGCGCGGCTTACTTCATGATTGGCGTGCCGCAGCTTGTGCGCAGCCTTGCGTTCGATGACAGGCTGGCGGTCGACCTGATTAAACTTTCCAGTTGCGTCAAGCAATTCGCAGAGAAATCATTCCGATTGCCAGAAACATTGGCACAGCTCAAGGCAGAGGCACCCAATGAGGATTGCCCGATGGTCGATCCACGAATAGGCGAACAATATGACTACCGAATTGTCACCACCTCGCAGTCGGATGGCACGCAACGAAGCGGCGCATTCGAATTGTGCGCAAACTTTACGTTCAGCTCCGGGCTGCAGACCACAGAGGCTCTGAAAAGCGAGGGTTGGACAAGCCATACAGCCGGGCGCAGCTGCAAGCAGTATCGGGTGCAATGGCCGGCCGACTGACGCGTATCGATTGCCCGGCTGTTCGTGTTGCAAGAGCTCTGGGAGCGCCCGAACACTTATTGCGATGAGGCAGGCGTCATAAAAGCACAGTAAGGGATCCATCACATGACGAACAAGAACACCATTTGCCTGTGGTTCGACGGTACGGCCGAAGAGGCGGCAAACTTCTATTCCCGCACCTTCCCGGACAGTACCGTCGGCAAGGTCTTCCATGCGCCGGGCGACTACCCCAGTGGCAGGGAGGGTGACGTGCTGATGGTCGAGTTCACGGTGATGGGCATCCCCTGCATCGGCCTCAACGGTGGCCCGGCATTCAAACACAACGAAGCCTTCTCGTTTCAGGTCGCGACCGAAGACCAGGCCGAGACCGATCGCCTGTGGGCTGCGATCGTCGACAACGGCGGCCAGGAAAGCGCCTGCGGCTGGTGCAAGGACAAATGGGGGCTGTCATGGCAGATCACCCCGCGCGTGCTGATGGAGACGCTGGCCGGACCAGATCGGCCGGCAGCGAAGCGTGCATTCGAAGCGATGATGCAGATGGTGAAGATCGACGTCGCCGCGATCGAAGCGGCCCGGCGAGCGGCGTCTTCATGACGTTCCTCATCCGCCGTGTCGAGAGGCCGGAAACGAAAACCCCCTGCAAGCCAGACGACTTGCAGGGGGTTTTTCGACGGGCGGGCGCCGTGGCCGGCGCGCTGTTCAGACTTAGACGTTGAACAGGAAGTTCAGCACATCGCCATCCTTGACGATGTATTCCTTGCCTTCGGCGCGCATCTTGCCGGCTTCTTTCGCGCCGTTCTCGCCCTTGTGCGTGATGTAGTCATCGAAGGCGATGGTCTGCGCGCGGATGAAGCCGCGCTCGAAGTCGGTATGGATCACGCCCGCTGCTTGCGGTGCGGTGTCGCCCTGATGGATGGTCCATGCGCGCACTTCCTTCACGCCGGCGGTGAAGTAGGTCTGCAAGCCGAGCAGGCTGAACGCTGCGCGGATCAGGCGGTTCAGGCCCGGTTCTTCCATGCCCATATCAGCGAGGAAGTCCAGCTTGTCAGCGTCGTCCATGTCGGCGATCTCGGCTTCGATCGCGGCGCAGATTGCGACGATGGGCGCATTTTGCGATTTCGCGTACTCAGTCAGCTGGTCGAGCAGCGGGTTGTTGCTGAAGCCCGTGTCCGACACGTTGGCCACATACATCGCCGGCTTGGCCGTGATCAGGCACAGCGGCTTGAGCATGGCCATCTGATCCTTGTCGAGACCCATCGCGCGTACCGGCTTGGCGTCGTTCAGGTGGACTTGCACCTTCTCCAGCAGCGCGCACAGCGCGATCGCTTCCTTGTCGCCGGCGCGCGCTTTCTTCTGCTCGCGGTGGACGGCCTTTTCGACCGTGCCCAGGTCGGCCAGCGCCAGCTCAGTCTGGATCACATTGATGTCATCGATCGGGCTGACTTTGCCGGCGACGTGGATCACGTTCGGGTCTTCGAAGCAGCGCACCACGTTGACGATGGCATCAGTCTCGCGGATATGGGCCAGGAACTGGTTGCCCAGGCCTTCGCCCTTCGATGCACCGGCTACCAGGCCGGCGATGTCGACGAACTCGACAGTCGCCGACAGGATGCGCTCGGGTTTGACGATCTCGGCCAGCTGGTTCAGGCGCGGGTCCGGCACCTCGACGATGCCGACATTGGGCTCGATGGTGCAGAACGGATAGTTTTCAGCCGGGATGCCAGCCTTGGTCAGTGCATTGAAGAGGGTCGACTTGCCGACGTTGGGCAAGCCGACGATGCCGCATTTGAGGCTCATGGTAATCCTTGTAAATCGAAGCGCGCATTATACCGCCCGGGGATGGCTTCCCCGGGGCGATCCGGCGCTCGGACCGTTCAGGGCAGCGTGCGCGGCAGTTCGACGTTCCGCAGCAGCAGGCGCAGTGCGTAGAGTGCGGTGAAGATGCCGAGCACGTCGGTGCTGAACAGGCGCAACGTGTTCAGCACGAGGTCGGCGGTGTGCTGGTGCAGGGTCACGATGGCAACCCGAACCACGCTGTTGACGCAAGCGTAGACCAGGCTGAGCATGAACAGTCGCTGCCAGGTCAGGCCCGACAGGTCGGGCATCAGGCAGTACGTGAACCAATGGCAGACCATCAGCGGTACGAGGCCGGCGGCAAGCGCAACCTCGGCCGACAGCACCCAGTTACCGGGGAAAATGTAGAGGACGGTCCATGCGAAGCAGAACGCAGCGATGGCGGCCGAGCCCAGCCAGCCCAGCAGCAGGACCAGTACCAGCTTGACACCGCTGGAAAGGCGGAACAGGTTTGCACCGGGAAGCTCGTCGAAGCTCTGGATCAGCGCGTCGTTGAGGCTGTAAAACAGCCCGTAAAACGTGACGGCAACAAGGAAGATGCCGAAGGACTGCGTGATGTTTTTTGTTCGCGTCATGTTCTGAGTCGATCAGCCATCGACTCGGTGAGAGTGCCTGAACCCTTGCAGCTTGTAAATACGTTGGATTTTTTGATTACATAAATGTCATTTTCGTGGAAGCGTCGTTGCTTCTTCTTTATCGGCGGCTTCGCGCTCCAGGCGTAGCCCTCTGTTCAGTTTTCCCAGTCGTTGCTGGTCCCGGCGTACGGCGACGATATGAAGATGCCGCGCGATGGCATGGGTGGCTGCAGATTATTTTTGCAAGGAAGGCATCACGTCCGAAAGTGTTTATGATGCGCGACGGGTCCCCTGCGGCCTTCCATCCCAATTCAACGCTGCCTGATCATGAAACGTGCCGTCGATATCGTCATTGCGACCCTGCTGTCCATCTTGCTCACCCTGCCCGCGCTGCTGGTCGCGCTGGCGATCAAGCTCGATAGCCGCGGTCCCGTACTGAGCCGGCCGCATCGGGTCGGTCGCAATGGTCGCATGGTCAAGGTCTGGGAATTCCGCACCGCGATCGCCGAACCGGACGCGATGGAAACGGTCGGCGGCTGCCATGGCGAACAGGTCACGCGGGTCGGTGCGCTGCTGCGCAAGCTGGGCATCGCTCGTTGGCCGCTGCTGTGGAATGTGCTGAAGGGCGATTTTTCGGTGGTCGGTCCGCGCGCTGAAATGCCGCGTTATGTGGGCGTGTATCCGCCGGCACTGCGCAAGGTGGTGCTGTCGGTGAAACCGGGGCTGGTGGATTTGTCGAGCCGTGAGCTGGGTGCCGAACGCGCGCTGCTGGCCGGGCTTGAGGGCGATGCGCTTGAAGAAGCGTATGTGGAGAAGGTACTGCCGCGACGCCTCGAACTGGGCAAGCAATATGTCGAGGGCCGCGGATTCTGGATGGACCTGCGCATCCTGGCCGGATGCCTCGCAGGTCCTTTACTGCGCTAAGACTTCTCTGATGGACGGCGAATGCCCGTCCTCAGGCGGCCTTGTTGATCAGGAATTGGGCCTTGTCGCGGCCAGCCATCCATTTCGGCGGCTTGCCGCGGCCGCTCCAGGTTTCTCCGGTTGCGGTATTGCGATATTTCGGCGCCACGGTGCGGCGCACTGCCGGCTTGGCGCTTTTCGCGCGCTTGCTGCCGCCAAAACCCAGATCATCAGCCGAAATACCGAATTCCTTCATTTTCGCGTGAATATCTGCAATCGCATTCGCGAGTTCAGTCTTGCGTGCCTGTTCGGCTTCTTTTTGCAGTTTCTCAATCTGACTCTGCAATTCCTTGTAAGTGGACATTGAATTCCCCCGCTAGGTTAGGTTTCTGATGAACAACGGACTTCATCATGAAGCGTTGCTTGCCCGCGCATTATAGGTCAATTATTAGTATTAAGGTATTAACCTGTTTTGGCCGCTTGAAAAATAATCTAAGCTTTTGATTGTTATGTGATTTTGCGAATTAATTTTAATTTCAAGAAACAATTTGTACGGCATGTATCATGCATACGCGCCGGGTAATGTCTCCAATAATCGGTTCAATCGATCCGATTATTGGAATGGTTTTCTGATAATTGATCGACTGAACATGCAAGGCACCAGCTATTACCGGCATTTTTTCATTGCCGGGGCGGAATTGCCTTGATCTTCATCGTTGGGAATGCGGCACGAATATGCGTGCCGCCATGCGGGCAGGCTATGTGTAGGCTATGGGCGACTGTAGGCGACTCTGTGGGCGACCCTGGGCCGCAATAAATAGCGACAGCGCCCGGCAGGAAGGCTGTGCCCGGCGCGACCCAAGCACCCGGCGGAGGCGGCGGGATTAATCCGCTCAGGCCTTTTTCTCGGTGTGCAGCACTTTCATCGCCAGCTCGAACTGGCCCTCCGCCAGTTGCGGGATGACGGACAGCGACTTCGCGATCGCATCGTCGATGCCTGCCTGCTCTTCCTGGCGCGGCCGGTGCAGCACGAAATCGACAACAGCCTGCTGCAGCTTCAGTTCACGCGGATGGCCAATGCCTATCCTCAGGCGCCAGTAGTCCTGTGTGCCGAGCGCCGCGGTGATGTCCTTAAGCCCGTTATGGCCGCCGGACGAGCCGCCTTTTTTCAGCCGGGCGGCGCCGGGCGGCAAGTCCAGTTCGTCATGCACCACCAGCACTTCATCCGGATTGATCTTGTAGAAGCGACACAGCGCACCGACCGACTGGCCGGATCGGTTCATGTAGGTCTGCGGCTCGAGCAGCCAGATGTCATTACCGGCAATACGCACCTTGGCGGCCAGCGCATTGAAGCGCACTTCGCGTCGGAGGTCGCCGCGCGCCAGTTCATCGACCAGCCAGAAGCCGGCATTGTGGCGAGTGTTCTCGTACTCGGGGCCGGGGTTGCCGAGGCCGACGATCAGGCGAATAGGTGCGCTGGGCATGGAGAGGTATCTGGGACGGGTTGAATGGTTCAACAGGGGGGTGGCGCAAGCCAGCAGCCGCATTATCAATCAAAGCCGGCAGGCGCAAAAAAGCCCGTCTCCGGGACGGGCTTTTTCGCCGCAGGCAAAAAACCTGAGGTGTGCTCGGGTTTTCGCCGCAGGCAAAAAACCTGAGGTGTGCTCGGGTTTTTGCCGCAGGCAAAAAACCTGAGAGAGACTCGGGCTTTTTCGCCGCAGGCAAAAAACCTGAGCGTGGCTCGGGTTTTTGCTGGCAGGTAAGGATTACGCCTTCGCTTCGCCTTCAGCAGCGTCCGACTTCGCGCCGCGCGGGATGACGGCGGTAGCGATGGTCGGGTTTTCCTTCGCGTGCACGGCGACAACGCCAGCCGGCAGCTTCAGGTCAGACACGTGGAAAGACGCGCCTTCGGTCATGCCCGACAGGTCGACTTCGATGAATTCCGGCAGGTCTTTCGGCAGGCAGCTGACGTCCAGTTCGTTCAGGACGTGGCTGATCACGCCGCCTTGCAGCTTCACGACCGGAGCGATGTCGTTGTTGACGAAGTGCAGCGGCACTTTCACGTGCAGCTTCTGGTTCGGGTCGACGCGCTGGAAGTCAGCGTGCATGACCAGTTGCTTGTATGCGTGCACCTGGAAGTCGCGCAGGACGACCTTCTCCGATTTGCCGTCCACTTTCATGTCCAGGATGGACGAGTGGAAAGCCTCTTTCTTCAGCGCGTGGTACAGCGCGTTGTGATCGAGCGAAATAGCGACCGGGGCTTCAGTGCCACCGTAGATGATGCCGGGGGTCTGGCCCGCACGGCGCAGGCGGCGGCTCGCTCCGGACCCCTGCTCGGTACGTGGGAATGCTATGACTTCCATGTTAACTCCTGTGTCGGGCTTGCGCCCTTAAATTGAGTCCCCCGCGACCAGGGAACCGTAAAAAAGGACCGTGCTTGCACACAGTCCCGAATTCATTCGCCGGCGGCTTCGTCTTCAGCGAACAGCGACAGCACCGAGTCACCGCGGCTGATGCGGCGGATGGTCTCGGCCAGCAGCGGCGCGCACGACAGTTGGCGGATCTTGTTGCAAGCCTTGGCTTGCGCATTCAGCGGGATGGTATCGGTGACGACCAGTTCATCCAGCGGCGACTTCGCGATGCGATCAATCGCCGGGCCCGACAGCACCGGGTGCGTACAGTAAGCGACGACTTTCTTCGCGCCGCGTTCCTTCAGCACTTCGGCTGCCTTGGTCAGCGTGCCTGCGGTGTCGACCATGTCATCCATGATCACGCAGTTGCGGCCTTCGACTTCACCGATGATGTTCATCACTTCGGACACGTTGGCCTTCGGACGGCGCTTGTCGATGATCGCGAGGTCGCAATTCATCTTCTTTGCCAGCGCACGGGCACGCACCACGCCGCCGACGTCCGGCGAGACCACCAGCAGGTCTTCGTAGTTCTTGTGCACCAGGTCGCTCAGCAGCACCGGCGACGCATAGATGTTGTCGACCGGGATATCGAAGAAGCCCTGGATCTGGTCGGCGTGCAGGTCCATGATCAGCACGCGTTCGACGCCGGCATCCTGCAGCATGTTGGCGACGACACGGGCCGAGATCGCAACACGCGCCGATCGCGGGCGGCGGTCCTGGCGGGCATAGCCAAAATAGGGAATCGCAGCGGTGATACGGCCGGCCGACGCACGCTTGAGCGCATCGACCATCAGCATGATTTCCATCAGGTTGTCATTGGTCGGCGCGCAGGTGGACTGCAGCACGAAAATGTCCTTGCCGCGGACATTCTCATTGATCTCGACCATGATTTCGCCGTCGGAGAACTTCGACACCTGGGCTTTGCCCAGCGCGAGGCCCAGTTGGCTGGCGACGCCGGCAGCGAGGTCCGGGTTGGCGTTCCCGGTAAAGACCATCAGGTTCTCGTGGACCATGGGATCCGAAAGCCTTCTCTCAAAGTTTGAAAAGCCGGCTGGAGGACTTGCGTCCTGCGCCGGCTTTTTGTCATTGCCATTTGCACCGGCTCGGGGCCTGGGACACGTGGCAGATAGGATGCGATTTGCTTTTTTTATCTCGGCCGCCCCCGAACGGGCGACGGCCAAAACTGATGGCAGGGGAACAAGGATTCGAACCTTGGAATGCCGGAATCAAAATCCGGTGCCTTAACCAACTTGGCGATTCCCCTACACAACCTGTTGCCGGGCCAGACAGCCCGACGAATTCTTCACGATGGCAGCAGCGAGGCCAGTGGGTGGGCATCCAGCGCCCTGGTTTTCCAGCCCCGCCATTCGGTAGGCAGATCGCTGAGTGCGGCATCTGCTTCGGATTCCGTGGCAAATGCGGCAAAAACACAGGCGCCGGAGCCGGTCATCCGGGCTTCACCATGGTGCGACAGCCACTGAAGGGCATCTGCGACCGGCGGGAAGGCTCGGGCGGCTACTGCTTGCAAATCGTTTTTCCCAAACCCGGGGAGGCGATTGGAAAAGTCCGACATTTTGACGGGTTTGCTGTCCCTTGTCAATTCGGGATCGCGGAAAATCACCGGCGTCGGTACCGACACCCCCGGATGCACCAGTACAAACCAGCTCGGCGGGGTCTGCACCGGGCTCAGGCGCTCGCCGATTCCCTCGACAAAGGCATTCCCGCCCGACAGGAAGAACGGCACGTCCGCGCCCAGTTGCAGGCCGAGTTGCATCAGTTCGGCGCGCGACAGGCCGAGCTGCCACAGGTAGTTGAGCGCCATCAGCGTGGTCGCCGCATCGGTCGAGCCGCCACCGATACCGCCGCCCATCGGCAGCCGCTTGGTAATCGCGATATCGGCGCCCGGCGCCGGCAGTCCGCGCGCCTCGGCCGCTCCTTGCAGCAACCGTGCCGCGCGTACGGCCAGGTCGGCTTCGGCGGGTACCCCCGGCAAGTCCGTGGTGCGCACGATGGCGGCATCGTCGCGCACGTCGAAGTGCAGCGTATCGCCGAAGTCGATCAACTGGAATACCGATTGCAGCAAGTGGTAGCCATCCTCGCGACGACCGACGATGTGCAGGAACAGGTTCAGCTTCGCGGGGGCGGCGCAATCATGCAATGAACGCAGGCGGGCGTTCGTATTCGGCATATCAGGCATATTGGGCATATCGGGCGTATTGAGCGTATCGGCGCTGGCCACGCTCATCGTCCCTCCGGCCGCCAGTCGTCGATCACCAGCCGCAGTGCGATCTCGCCGGCATCGGCTTCCAGCCGCGAAAAGTCGATGCGTTTCGGGCAGGGGCGGCCGTCGATCTGCTGCCAGCCCACGTAGCGCACGCGCCAGCCATCGCCTTCCTGTTCATTGCTGTCGCCTACGGGCACGGCCAGCAGGTCACCGGACAGTGTGCGCAGGTAACCTTGCAGCCAGTAACGCAGCCCTTCGACTGGCAACGGCCAGCCCAGCACGGCCTTGGTCAGCGCGCCGGCGTCGGTGGCTTCTGCAGTCGGCTTGCCGGATTGTTCGAGGATGGCGCTGCCCGGCAGCAGCGTGATGCGCGCCAGCGTCTGACCGAGCGGCGACGCCAGTTCGATGTCAGTGCGGGTCGCCGATTGCTGCCACAGGAACTTTCCCTGCACCGATTCCGGTTTGCCATTCTGCTGGTAGCGCACCGAGAGCCGTCCGCCGACGCTGATGTCATCGTGGAAGCGGCGTGTACTGTCCGCGCCGGGCGCGGGGGCGAGCGTGCCGCAGCCGGCCAGCGCCAGTGTCGCCAGCGACGACGCCGACGCCAGCAGGAAGCTGCGACGGGTCAAAGCTTCACCTGAAGTCGCTGCAGGGTGCCCTTCAGGGTCTCGTTTTTCGGGTCTTTCGCATTGGCCTTGCGCCACAGCTGCTTGGCTTCTTCCTCACGCCCGTGCGCCCACAGCACTTCACCCAGATGGGCGGCGATTTCGGGGTCGGGCTTGAGGCCATACGCACGACGCAGCGTCGCCTCAGCCTTCTCGAAACGGCCGAGCCGGAATTCGACCCAGCCCAGGCTGTCCATGATGTAGGGATCGTCGGGCGCGATCTCGTTGGCCTTCTTGATCAGGTCATAGGCCTCCGGCAGGCGCACATTGCGGTCCGCGAACGAATAACCGAGCGCGTTATATGCATGCTGGTTCTCTGGCGCGACCTTGATGATCTGGCGCAGCGAGCGCTCCATCGTGTCGAACTGCTTGAGCCGCTCGGCCAGCATCGCATGCTCGTACAGCAGGTCGGTATTGTCCTTGCTGGATTCGAGTGCGTCGTCGATCAGCTTCAGCGCTTCCTGCACCCGGCCGGCGTCGCGCAACAGCTGCGACTCGGCGATCACGAGCTTCACGCGCTCGTCGTCGCTGTCGACATCGGCCTGGCTGAGCAGCGCGCGCGCCGCGTCGAGCTTGCCGCTCCTGGCGGTCAGCTGGGCGCGCTTGAGCAGCGCGGAGAACGCATTGCCCTGGTTGCTGTTGTCGACCAGCTCCAGCCACTTCAGTGCGGATGCGTAGTCATTGCGATCCTCGGCGATCT
>JACCDQ010431277.1_pt1 | contig 13906 bp, 14 predicted proteins | sample 7446031 | NCBI WGS metagenome assembly JACCDQ01 (sample SAMN15323442, study PRJNA562643) | freshwater metagenome | isolation source: river surface water | place: USA:Blue River Watershed | collected 2017-08-17 | reverse complement strand
CCTCGACGTATAAAACACAGGTTCCGGCTGAATCTAAAACTGTAAATCGAAAATTAACACTGGCTGCTTCTAAAGCTGTTCCACTCGGAGAAATAATTTTACTTTGAAACGTCATGATCGACGGCGCTCCGGCATAACAAATACCAGAGTATAGTAAAACACTAAATACTTTTAAAATTGACAATATTTTAAACACAACATGTTATCGGTCAATGCCAAGTGTTTATTTAAAAAATGTCTTCGCACAATCAAGACCAACGTCATAATAAAAATAACAAAATATCGCTTTTTGATCGCAGTCAGGTCTAGAAAATTTTCGAGAAATCTTCACAAATTCAATTCATAAAAACAATTTATTTCATTGCAGAAATCATCGATTTCATACGTTGAATAGCTTCCGACATTTTTTCAGTCGATGTCGCAAAACTAAGACGCATATATCCTGGATTTCCAAACTCTTCACCTGGAACTGTTGCAACGAAAAATTTTTCAAGCAAAGTTTGGCAAAATTCTTTAGAAGACGCGATAGTTACGTTCTCGAAAGATTTACCTAAAGCCCCACGCACATCTACCCAAAAATAAAATGCACCCTGAGGTTGAAACACTTTAAATTGAGGAATGGATTTGAATTCATCCATCGCTTTAAGCATTCGTTGCTTTAATACAATCCCAGTCTCGTGAATGTTAGGTTCACACTTTTGCAAACCCGCCAAAGCAGCAGCTTGCGCGATGCTTGAAGGAGCCCCAGTCGATTGAGACGCATAGTCTCCTAGCGATTGAATTACTTTTTGTGGACCAACAGCCCAACCGATTCTCCAACCCGTCATTGAATAAGCTTTGGATCCACCGTTAATCAATATGGTTCGTTCTTTCAATTCTGGACAGGCCTGCAAGATATGAGGAGCGCAATTAGAACCATCGAACATCAAACGGTTGTACATGTCGTCAGAAATAATACAAACCCTTGGAAACTCTTTCAAAACTTCTGCTAGGTTCTTTAACTCTTCTTTAGAATAGACAAAACCAGTCGGGTTCGACGGAGAACAAAATAAAAAAACTTTTGTTTTTTCATTGATATTTTTTCTTAAGACTTCTGGAGTTATTTTAAACCCCATGCTTTCATCACAAGTCACGATACGAGGCCTAGCATCGGCTAGCTCTGCCATCGCAGGGTAACTCACCCAATAAGGTGAATGCACAATCACTTCATCACTTGGGTCACACAACACTTGTAAAGCTGCAAAAATGGCATACTTTGCTCCACTTGTAACAGCTACATCAGACGCTGCATAATCCAAACCCAAATCAGCTTTAATTCTTTCTGTGATTGCCTTGCGAAGCTCAAGCGTTCCGTTTGCGGCTGTATATTTAGTGAATCCTTTTTGAATGGCCTCAATACCAGCCTGAGCCGCAGCAGGATAGGTTTCCCAGTCGGGTTCACCTACCGTTAAAGAAATCACATTATGCCCTTTGGCCTGCAATTCTTTCGCCTTCGCCACAAGAAATAAAGTCGGAGAAGGTTTTAAACTTTGAGCACGTTTTGAAAGCATATTAGCCTCGCAATTTTTCAATCAGTTTTGGAATTACAAATTCAGGAACTAAGCCTTTTAAATCTCCCCCATTGCGAGCCACTTCTTTCACTCCACGAGAAGATATAAAATAATATTCAGGTCTCGAGAAAATCATAAAGGTTTCAATTTCAGGAGCCAATCGATGATTCATGTTAGCCAATGTACCTTCATATTCAAAATCAGCTACGGCTCGTAGCCCACGAACAATCACATGAGCTTTGCGTTTTTTCATATAATCAACCGTCAAACCTTGAAATACATCAACTTCAATTTTTGAATTTTGTCCTATTTCTTTTTTCAAAAAGTCAGCTCTTTCAGAAGTTGAAAACAGATAATTTTTTTGATCACTTTCAGCAACCAAAACAATAACATGATCAAAGATATGAGAGATACGGTGAATCATGTCGATATGACCGACAGTGATGGGATCAAAACTTCCTGGGTAAACGGCAATCTTAGACATTGCTTGTATCTTCACCTTTTTTGGTAAAGAAAGAAAGCACTTTATCTCCGTAGTCGTTTAAGTCATAGCGGTACAAATGGTTGTATTTTTCATCCATTCTTTCTTTTTTTTGGGACTCAATCGCTATAAGGGTTTCAGGCTTAAAACAGGCACTTGTATCCATAGCCTGCATCACGTCATGAGCCATTTTTTCTGTAAACGGAGGATCAGCTAAAATTAAATCAAAAGGTTCACCTTTATACTTTTTAAGAAAACCTATGACATCTGACTTCAAAATTGAATATTCACTAGGGTCTAGCTTCAATAATGAAATATTTTTTTTTAGAATATCAATCGATTTCAAATTCATTTCTACAAATTGCACATGCTGAGCTCCACGAGATAAAGCTTCAAGCCCCAAACTACCAGTACCTGAAAAAAGATCTAACACGCGCGCGCCATCAATGTGATGCATCCACTTATTGAACAAAGTCTCTTTCACTCTATCCGTTGTGGGACGAATATGGTCAGCCTGAAATGATGTTAGAACACGTCCGCGAAAGCGGCCCGAAATTATTCTCATGTTTTCTCCGCTAATTTTTCTAAAACCAATTTGACCACATCTTGAATGTGATCAAAAGGTTTTGAAATATATTCTAGAACTCGAGGGTCTTTCTGAATAATTCCGATATTTGTGTCATCTCCAGAAAAAGCTGAAATAACGAAAACCCTGATCGGCTTTTTGTACTCAAGCAAAACTTCATAACCACCCTTTTCAGGCATGATGACGTCAAGCAAGACAGCATCATATTTATTTTTTTGAAGGCTTTCTAAAGCCAGGACTCCATTTTCAGCTTCATCACAAGAATGCCCATGAGAAGAAAAGGCTCTGGCTAAAGATTTTCGAATTAATACTTCGTCATCTGCGATTAAAAATTTCATAGCTTATCAAAAATTAAAGAAATTTTTGCTCCTGTAACTTTTCCCTGATGAGTTAAGTTTGCAATTTCAATGTCGGCATTCATATTACGCATTAATTTTTGTGATAAGTATAAACCAAGGCCTGTGCCTTCACCCTGAGGTTTCGTTGTCGTAAATGGCTCAAACATATTCTGTAGAACTTCTACTGCAAACCCGCTTCCCGAATCTTCAATGTGAAAAAAAATTTTATCTGCTGATTCTTGTTCGTAGACTTTCAAAGAACCAGCCCCCTGCATGGCTTGGCAAGCATTCTTAATTAAATTAAATAAAACTTGTTGCAAATCATGACTGTTTGCCAAAACTTGAGTACTCTTAATATCGATAAAAAGCCTGTGTGGACGCAAAACAGATTTAAGCAACGTCAATGCATTCTGCAAAACCTCGCCGAACACTACCTTTTCAAGCTTAGGTTCACCTCGGTGACTGAAGTTAATGAAATTTCGAATAATATTCTGACTGCGTACCGAAGCTTTCAATATTTCAGTCAAATCCGATTTTAAAGTAGAAGATAATCCAGCACTTGGGTCTTCTAACAAAGACTGCACATACGATTTTATCCCCGTTAGGGGATTATTGAGTTCATGCGCCAAATGATTTCCCAAACGGCCTAAAACAGACATTTTTTCTGAGTGAATCATTTGCCCTTTAAGAAAATGCATTTGAGTTACATCTTCATAGATGACAAAAAAATATTTCTTCTTATTGTAATTGAACTCAGAAGAATAGGTCTTCACCCGCAGCCCCGGGCGTAAAGTAAAATCACTTTCTTTAGATTTATAAATCGGACATTCAGGGCAAGGACTATTGCGTGAAGCTAAAGATTGATAACACTTTTTCGGTGTTGAGTTTTCAAGATAATTAGATTGATAGATATTATAATCTTCGTCGATCACATGCACGTAGCCACTAAATGAGTTAAAAGTTCGTTTCCACCGATCAACAATGACTTCATATTCACGTTCGATCATCCAGCGATCTAAATACAAACTTAATACAATGAGGCGTTCTTTAATATAACTCTCAATTGCGTTTTCAGATATCTGCGGGTCAACAACTTCTACAAAAAAATTTCCTAGCCTTGAAAATTCAGGAAGAGCCCAATTCAAAACTTTTCCTACGGGTCGCCCCCATATTGAAGCCATTTGGGCGGCTACAGCTTGCGATTTACTTTTAAAATCTAAATTAACAATAGAGCTGTGCTCGTTTAAGCCGTCATACGTATAAATATTTGACTTATCCGTATAGGCTTTAAAACTAAATCCGATCTGGTGAAACCGGCCAATCTTCTTAAGATCTTTCCACAGAAACTTAATCAGCAGATCTAAAAAATCTTCATTTACTGATTCAGACTGAACAAAATCTAAAAAGTGTAACATACTTTTTTCTTTTGCATTCTTTAAGGTCTCTTCTGAATGAGACATCTCTAAAGAAATTATTTGTTGTTCACTTTCTTGATTTAATTTTTCATTTAGCTTTTCTAGCTCTTTTCTTTTTCTTTGAATTTCTATTTTGATTTGATCAACTTTTTGCTTTTTTAATGACTGAAATGCCATTTGCTCAAATGCAGGAATAAAATCAGACAGCTGGCTAGAAGAAATTATTTGGTACGGAGGATGATAATCAAGTTTTGAAAGCCGCTCTGCAGAGACTTCGTTCCCTTCATGCACAAGAACACGATATAAATTCTGACTTGATGCAGTTTGAACTAAATAATCTAGATCACCGATATAAATTGAATCATCTGGTGATCCAGTTGCGCCAAACTCATTAGAACTTCGCTTCAATAGTTCATTGATTTCGGCTTCAAATTTTTTTTGGATGAAAATCTTCACCCAAAAAAGTTATCACATGTTTAAACTTTGTTCTAAATTTTTTTTCATTGCCACATAATTTAAATTTCGAGGATTCGCGACTATAAGTTTGTTAATTTCGCTCGTCGCTTCAGACCAAAACTTCATGTGGCAAAGAAGCTGCACATGGCATACGCTTATTTCTTCATCAAATCCGTGTTCTGCCAGGTAGAATCGTACCGAGTGTAGTGCTTTTGAAGTTTTATCCGTACGTTTAAATCCCAATTGAGAATAAAGCTTAACTGCCGAGTTATTCATAGGATTGCAATCTAAGGCTTTTTCAAGATTGGCCACGGCCAACTCTTCATCACCCATTTCTTGATGTATCAAAGCCAAACTGACCCATGCCTGATCATTTGATGGATTCAATTGTACGGCTTTGCGAAATTGCGCAACCGCCAAATTTTTTTCTCCATTCGACAAATACACAAGACCCTGGGCCCAGCTAGCAAAATCGCTTCCAGTAAGCAAAACAGTGCTCTGATCAAGAACCTCTTGCACACCTTCGAAGTCATTTTCTTCAATATATATTTTGAGTAGTGTCAAATAAACCGCTTGCTTGTTCGCAATCGACATTGGACGTTCTTGCAAAGTCAATGCTATGTCTAAAGCTTCATTGATATGGGCGTTTTTATACAGAAGATCCATGATTTCAACTTCGTTCGAATCATTAGGTTGCTGACGCTGCAACTCTTTCAAGGTTTTGATTAAAGCCAATTGATCACCAAGACCACGCAAAGCCTGAGATAAATAGGTCAAATAGTCGACGTCTTTACTGAATTGTACCGACACCGCACCCAATTTCATAAGTGCCGAATTAAATTTTCTATTTTTAATAAAATTCTCGACCTGACCAAAGACTGACGAACTGGCTAGCATCCTGCCCCCTGTAAAAAAAAGACGTTCATCATGAACGTCTATTGCGATAAACGCGTGTTACAGAATACAAAGCAAAGCAAATGCCATTTTAAAAGCTGCCATATTTCAGCTGAACTCAATTCAAAAATTATTGCCAAATTTTCGAATTACGGCCAGTCAATTTGATGACTGGCCTAGGATTAAGCTGCCGGGGATTTATATCCAGCCATGGCTTTACGAGCCTTTTGTACTTCTTGAAGTTCTTTAATAATACGCGACTTGGCTTCATCGATTAAACTTAAAATAATTAAGTCCTGATCTACAATTTTTCTAACGTACACTTCTTTCGTTCTCAATGAAGATCGAATTTCTGTCTTGTCCTCTTCTGAATAAGCTTGCTTGAGTTCTTTATGCACAGTGTGTGCTTTATATATTTCGGCATCAATATATTTTAAAATTTTGAGCAAGTCTTCACGATGATTATAGAACTTTTCAATTTCATCGATCTGTCCGCTTTCAAGCAGGCTGATTTGCTTTTCGTTCAATGAATAGAATTTTTCTAGAAAGTGATTCTTTTCATTCAAAAATTGAATTAAGCGAATCATGCGGCGCCCCCTTTTTGTTCGTTATTTTTCTTAAGTTGATCAATGGCTTGCTTCCAGCCCGAATAAAGATTCTCTAAAACCTGCACACATGATTGCAATGGAGCAACTTCTCCTGAAATATTTGCCTTTGTGTATTGATCCATTAGATAGACATATAAAGAATCTAATTGTTGAGCCAGCTCACCCCCAACTTTGTGGTCCAGCGTCGCTTGAAGCTCCATAACAATATCGAAAGCTCGAATAATATTTTGCCCGCGATCTGCAACCTTTTTTTGTTCGGCGGCTTGAATCGCTAATTTTGTAAATCTGATGGCTGCTTCGTACAGCATCAACAAAATCTGCTCTCGACTGGCACTTAATACCGATGTCTGTTTGTACTTGTTATATGGATTTCCCATCTTCTATTACCCTCCTCCGGCTAGTGTTGCTTTTGCAGCTGCACCTTGTGATTGTATTTTTGACATTGACTCTTCCATCTTTGCAAACTTAGCTCTTAATTGATCTTCAGTACGAGCCAGATTTCTTTCTTTCTGCTCGATACGTTTGTCCATCTGAGAAACTTGGTTCTGGTAGTTCTTCTTACGCGTACTTACAGTTCCTGTATTTGGATCTACAATTTGTGCGATTTTCGTTCTTAAACTAGGAATAAAACCATTCTTAACCAAATCGCCTTTAAAAAAGGCCGCCACTCCTTGCGGATCGGATGCGACTAACTTCGTAAATTTTTCTTGGCTGAAATTCAGAGTTCCATTTCGATTGAATTCGATTCCGAGCTCATTAAGGCGTTTGAATCGACTCGTCGTAAATTGTGGATCTTGAATAATTCCGCGTAACCGACTTTCAGTCATACGCAGCATGCTATCACCACCAAGTGGACCTAATCTGTCATTGCCCTCTTTGTCTTTCGTCAGCTTATTTTGAGTTTGAATAAATCCCAAAGCGGCATTGTAGGCATCAACAAAACCTTTAATCTTATCCGAAATCACTTCGTGATTTTCAGTCACACTTAGTCGAACCGGAGTACCAACTTGAGCCCGTTTTAAATCTAAAGTAACGCCCGGAATAACATCTTTTACGATATTGTCGGCAACTTCAAATTCTTGGCCGTCTAATTTAAATTTTGCATTTTGTGATTTGATTGAACTCACGAATTGAAAATCGCGCTTTCCATCTAGCATGTAAACCGTCGGAAATTCGATTTCATTATCGTCTCCGGTTTTCATTCCGGTAATCTGTAATTTAAAACTTTCATCTTTATTGCTTCGATCATTGATGACAGTGGCGCGCATTCCAGTACCAGAGCCATTAATTTTCTCGGCAATTTTTTCTAACGTTGAATTTTCTTCGTCAATAAAGATTTCTTTTTCACCATCTACCGTATTGAAGCGAATGTAGCCAACTCCAATTGTTGTTTCATCTTTATCCGGAAATCCGTTCGTCACGACCGAAGGCTTTCCTGCCATTTGAGTTACTTCAATATTCCATTCGCCAGGTTCGGCTTTATCAGGGTCAAGATTTCCTCCGATAATATCAGGAAAGCTTGACGAAAATTTGTGGTCAGTGAATCCACGTGCACCAATCATGGTACTTAAATTTTTGGTAATGTCGTTAATTTTAGTTTCAAAATCGGTAACAAGTTTAACTTTGTCTTCAACTTTTTGTTTTTTTTCACCCATCGTCTTCAAAGGCATACGCTCGGCTTCGATCACCTGATCGACTAAATTTGGGGGTAACCCACTTGCTAAGCCTGAGATTCTTATTCCTGCCATATAAAAATTATCGCAGAAGAATTAGAAAAAACGTGAGTCAATTGATTGGCTTAGACGATTCTCGAGTAGGCAAAAAGTATCAGCCCTTCGAAATGAATTTAAGCACCTAGGTCTTGAAGTATTAAAAATTATTAAGCTGTTTTTTTAAGAAGTTGGCCTTTAGTGGAATCGGCCATTGGATCTTCGAATAGCTCCCAGAGCTCGAATTCGATAATTTTACGAATAGTCTGATCGTTCTGGTCCTTGACCCATGCGTATTTTACGTCATTTAAAATTTCAGAAACCACGATCCAGTTCATTTCTTTGACGAATTTTTTTTCTCGAAGCAGAGCAAGCGCCTTCTGGAATTGCTCTTCGGTCATTTTATCTTTTTTCTTTTTTTTCTCGTAAGACTGTTGCCCATTGGCATCGCGGTCTTCGTTAGATGATTCGGACTTAATTTGCTTATCAATCTTACCTGTCTGCCCTGTTGGGGAAGTCAGTGGATTAGTAATTCCGATCATGTTCTTGATATTCATACAACTTACTTATCGGATGTATAATCACCAAACTTAAATCAAAACCTGTATGAGTCTCCGACCAAAAATCGTAGATCTATTGCTAGACCTACGACAAGGTTATTTTTGTTCGGGGGCGAGGTCATCTCCCCCGCCCAAAAAAAATTCATTTACTTATTTCAGAGTCTATTAACCGATTAGCTTCAATGCTAAAGAAGGTTGTTGGTTAGCTTGCGCTAAAGTTGCTGTAGTACCTTGTAACAAGATATTGTTACGAGTCATATCAGCACTTGAAGCAGCTACGTCAGTATCACGGATTTGAGAGTTCGCAGCAGCCATATTTTCTTTCATAGTTGCTAAAACTTCTACCGTTGAATTTAAACGATTTGATAAAGCACCTAAAGTAGCGCGTGAACCATTCACGTTCGTTTGAGCCATATCAACTTGCGCCAAACCAGCACGAGCACCTTCTTTAGTAGAGAAATCTAAATCTGATAAACCAAGATTGTCTAATTGTAAGTTAGATACAGAAGAATCAAACGCAATCCAGTCTTCACTTTCTTTTGCGCCAGAACCGATGTGGATATCATAAGTACCACCCGTTCCATCTAATAACTTACGTGAACCGAAAGTTGTTGATTCAGACACACGTTGAATCTCTGATTTCATCGCTGCAACTTCTTTTTGGATGAAGCCGCGCTCTGTTTCACCGATCGTATCTGAACCCGCTTGGATTCCCAACTCACGGATGCGAGTAATCATGTTAGAAACTTCACCGATACCTTGTTCGGCAGTTTGAATCATCGAAATACCATCGTTAGCATTTCGAGACGCTTGTCCATATGAACGGATTTGCGATTTAAATTGCTCACTGATTGCTAAACCGGCAGCATCATCACCAGCTTTAGTGATGCGTGAACCAGTAGACAACTGAGCCATGCTCTTTTGAATTTCGCGAGTATTAGTAGTCATACTACGTTGAGCAGTAACAGCGGCGATATTCGTTGCGATTCTCATTCCCATAACTAGACCTCTTTCATTTGCGGGCTGCCTCACCTATTTTTGAGGCACCCGGATATACACGTTGGGACTTCAACTTTTCGATTCTTTCTCTGCAGGCGAGTCCAGTAAAGACAGTCACTTCTTTAAAGTCTCTCGAGTTAGTCTCGTCGAGTCTTAGTCGTTTTGTTGAGTAACCTTTCGGCTAGCTGGATATGAGCTTTAGTCTCGGCCTGTAAAACTAGACCATGGTCTAATAGAAACTAGACCTTCGTATTGAAAAATAGACCAAAAACCCGCGTTTTTCTAGATCAAGGTCCAGGTCTTCGGTTGGTCAGATCACGTCTATAACAGACCATTCGATGACAGACTGACGGCGGCCCCGACATTATGACCGTCTGGTAAATTATTTATTTTGTGAATGAAAAAAATCAATTTCTCGAGCGAAAAAATTGTGAATTCGCACACGACTTAAGTGATTTTATCTCGAGAAAAAAGATTTTTGTCTTGGGGTTTTTTGTCTTGGGGATATTAGTAGAGAAGATAAAAAAAAGAGCTTCCATCTGGAAGCTCTTTTTAGTTTTAAACATATGACTCGGCGCTAGACCAAACAGGGCCTGACACCCAAAAAAATTACTTAACTTTTTTCAAGTTAAATAAGAAAGCATCTGCACCTAATGCATCGATAACAACTTCAACGTTTACACCTTCAGGTGAACGAACTGATTCTGGAGTTACGTTAGTGATGTCGATTTGTACCGACACTTGAGAAAGAAAATCTAACGGGCAATTTAAATCGCCAGAGATAATGTTCTCTTCAACAGACCATTTACCTTCACAACCTGGTTCAGGCATTGTGAAGTCTGGAGCCGTAACTTTAAAGTTCAAAGTGTGGTCCGCACGAATATCTAAAGTCGCTTTAATGGTTTTAGATTCAACATCAACTGCTGAATAAATACCTGGTTCTACAACTTTAGGAGCTGCAAAAGCCACAGTTGATAATAGTAATGATGCTAGAAATAATTTCATATTTTTCTCCTTATTTAGATGCGAAGAGAATTAACAAAGAGTTTTACGTCTGGCCAGCATTAGATTTTTCACAGAGACAAAATTTGATAGTTTTAAGTAGATTTTATAGGCGTGAAACCGGCCCTAAAATAAAAATGCCCTGGCAGAAGAATTTCCACCAGGGCTGGGCTTAAGAAGTCGTCTTTTTAAGGGACAACATTTTGAGTTTGAGGTTATTTCAGTGAGATCGATCGGTTATCTAGATTCTAAATTAACCGATCAATTTCATCGCAACCATTGGTTGTTGGTTGGCTTGAGCCAAAACCGACATCGAAGCGGCTTGCAACATGTTAGCTGATGCTAACTCTGAAGCCTCTTTTGCGATGTCCGCGTCAGCTATTCGTGAACGCGCTGCGCTTAAGTTTTCAGAGCGAGAATCTAAACCTTGCACGGTAGATTCTAATCGAGATTGCATTGCTCCGAAACCTGCGCGGAATTTTGATACTTTCTCAAGGGCGCCATCGATATTGGCAAGAAGATCACGCGCACCACCTTTATCAGCGATGTCGACTCCGTCTACTCCCAATTCAGATGTCGTTGCACTTCCTTGAGCTTTAAAACTAATAACGTTTTCTTTACCTGCATTCGTACCGACGTGGAAGTCAAACTCTGGGTTTGATCCGTCGATCAACATACGATCACCAAACTTAGTTGTTTGCGCGATACGCTCGATCTCGTCAGTTACTGATTTCGCTTCTTGTTGTAAGTATCCGCGCTCTTTTTCACCTACGGTGTCTGAAGCAGCTTGGACTCCTAATTCACGAAGACGAGTTAATAGATTTGATGTTTCTGCTAAACCACCCTCAGCAACTTGTAATGCTGAGATAGCATTGAAGGCATTGCTTCGAGCCATATTTGTACCGCGAATCTCAGACTTCATACCTTCCGAGATAGCGACACCGGCTGGATCATCTGAAGCTCGTACGATACGAGAACCCGATGATAATGCTTGTGAAGCATGTTCTTGTCGTTTTGTTTGCGCACCCATAGTTCTTTGCGCAGCGATCGAGGCCATGTTTGTTGTTACTCTTAAGCCCATATAACGTTCTCCCTCTGATTGTTTCCAATCTAAAAAGTTAAAGACTTCTTAAAGACTTCTTAAAAAAAAAGACTTCTTAAATTTTTTAAAACTTTAAAGTTGGCGGCAGACTCACTTCATCCTGGGGTGACTGCCCTGAATAAAGTGAGTTTGGCCTGGAGGGAGAGGTAAGGTTTGATCAGTTTGACTGCTGGACCAAAGTCCTAACCACTCTTTAGAGGTTGCTACCAACGTGTATGGTAAATTTATCGGACCTAGGTCCAGTAGACTTTAGCCCTTGGTCTAGCTTTTCTTTTGACGCGCAACATCAAGTGCATGAAAATACTAAACTAGCTGAAGAAAAAAATATTTAGACAAAGGTCTAGTTTGAGCAATTTTGAACACCAAAACAATCCTTCAAAATAAAAAAAGGAAGGCTAAAGAGCCTTCCTTTTCGGAGAATTCATTTACAGGACCTTCGTCTATTCGACCAAGCTATCCAATTAATTTCAAAGACAAGGCCGCTTGATTATTCGCCTCTTGCAACATTGTTGATTGATACTGCTGAAGAATTTGCCCGCGTCGAACATCTGAAACTTCTTTAGTTAAATCGGCATCCGCAATCTTCGAGCGTGCCGCTGATAAATTTTCGATTTGAGTTCCAAGATTTGCTTGAGCCGAATCTAACCGAGATTGCACAGCTCCGTAACTGGCTCTGGCCTGAGAAACCGAGGCCAAAGCACTATCTATGGTCTTAATAGAAGAAAGCGCATCACTCTTGTCGGCAACAGAAATTCCGTCCACATCTAGATTGCTTGCCGTGGTATTCGAATCAGATTTGTAATTAATTCTTGAATCAGAGCCAGCAGACGTTCCCACCTGAAAATCAAAACTTGAATTGGTTCCGTCTAATAAACCTCGAGCTCCATATCGAGTTGTTTTGGCAATTCGATCAAACTCTTGCGATAATTCAGTCGCTTCACGCTGCATAAGGTCTCTCTCTGCTGAAGAGTAAGTGTCACTGGCCGATTGAACAGCCAATTCGCGCATGCGAGTCAAAATATTACTTTGTTCACTTAAAGCACCCTCTGCGACCGAAACAAAGCTTGTGGCCTGCTCGGCATTCATTTTGGCAATGCCCATACTTCTGATTTCAGATTGCATTTGAGTGGCTATGGCCGTACCGGCCACATCAGCCGAAGCCTCAGTTAATCGCGACCCTGTCGCTAAATTTTTCATCGCACGATCCGACACCTTATTACTTTTGTTCATAGCGTTTTGAACTGCCAATGAAGCCACATTGGTATTAATGCGCATACGTACAACCCCTTGTGTAAAATCGCGATCTTGACTTGTTTTCAGTCACGAAAAACAAGCCAGAATCGCACCGTGTTTAGGACTTTCGTCCAGCAGTCATCGAACTTATCGACACGACGCGTTATAGACTTAAGGCTTTTCCAAAGATCAACACATTTTTTTGAGAAGCACTTCAAGATATTGAATTTACATTATTATTTAGAAACCGGAATTTGAGGGTAATTTCTCTTTTTGAGAATATTCTGAGCCTCTTCAGCCTCGAGAACATAATATTGAACATGCGAATTTTTATCTGAAAACCCAATTGAAACGAAAGGGTTTTGAGCTCTTGCAAAAAAGCCAGTAAAGAAATCAAAGCGCCCATATCCTTTTATGGCCCCGCCCGAGTCACGAACAACAAAATATCCCTGGTGCTTGCTTCCATCCGGAAGCTCAACGCCAACTGCACTCGGAATATAAATAACCTGGCCCAGTTTATAAATCGACAGATCAGCTGCCACTGAGTGAAAAGGATCAAGGCATATCGATCGCCCCGCACCCATTCCGTAACGACAAGTTTTGTTTTCTACTTTTACAAATCGATATTCAGAATTTACTTTTCCGGCCACATTGATCAATGCGCGCCCCAAAGCACTTTTTATTTCGCAAGTTCCTTGCATTAGGCAAGCATCAAAAACTTCTTTGCAAACCTGAAATAATAATTGATCATTTTTATCTTTCATCGTTCTAAGAGCAGAAGATACGCAAGTTTGTTTCGATAAATCAAACTGAGAAATATAATAGATCGTCGGAGTCATATAAACTTTAGCTTCAGCCTCTGATAACGGAGAATACCCCTTTTTTATGGGTGCAGAAGATTTACTGTCACGCCCAGCACAAGCTGTAAAATCAGCGATCACAAATAGAATAAAAAAAAGACGGATTCCCCACT